>OBKH01000062.1_pt1 | contig 29831 bp, 25 predicted proteins | sample 1496241 | NCBI WGS metagenome assembly OBKH01 (sample SAMN03273953, study PRJEB22546) | soil metagenome | isolation source: rice field elevated CO2 plus elevated temperature | place: India: CRRI Experimental farm Cuttack,Odisha-753006 | collected 2013-12-17 | reverse complement strand
CGTTGCCGAGGTTTCCAAAGCCTCGGTTTCCGCTGCCCAGATTGACATTGCCAACAGGCCCGCCGCCCAGCAGACGCCCGCGGTCCCCGCGGCGGCCGCCGGGTCAGCCATACCTGGCCTACCGCCCGGTTTGCCGCCCGGCGTGGTTGCCAACCTTGCGGCGACCCTGGCGGCGATCCCCGGAGCGACCATCATCGTGGTACCGCCGTCCCCGAACGCCAATCAATAGCACTCAGGTACGGCGGGCGGCCGCTTGAGCGAGTTGCAGTCGCGAGGTGAAGCCGAGTTTGGTGTAGACGTGCGTCAGGTGCGTTTGCACTGTTCGCGGTGAGACGAAAAGCCGCGTCGCGATGTCCTTGTTGGCCAGTCCCTCGCCAACCAGTCGCACGACGTCAATCTCGGTCGGAGTAAGCGATTCCCAACCGGTGGCCGGTCGTTTGCGCCAGGAGTGGCCACGTTGCGCATAGGCGATCGTCTCCTTGATCGACAACGCGGCACCTTCGGCCCATGCAGCGTCGAAGTCTTTCTCCCCCATCGCATCTCGCAGAGCCGTCACCGACTGCACATAGTCCGAACGGTAAATCGCGAAGCGGACCGAGCCGATCTGCTGTCGGATAGCCTCGGCGGCGCCGAAGAGTCGTGCCGCCGCATGGTGGGTGCCGGCGTCGCTGGCCAGGCCGGCAAGGCATTCGAGCACGTCGGGGAGATCCAGGTGTGCCCCGCTCTCGGCCGCGCACGCGAGCGCCTTATGCGCGTCGCGTTCGGCTTCTTCCCGCTTGCCCTCGGCGACCGCGATCCTGGCGCGAGTCGCCAGCGCCATCGCCAGATGATGGCCGGTCATTGACTGCACGGCATCGTCACACCAACGACGCGCTGCGCTAAGGTCACCACCAGCCAGTGCAGCCTGGGCATTGAACGCGCGCTGCACCGCTGCCGAGAGGGGCAGCGCCAAACTCAAGTTCCGCCAGGCCGCCTCGCTGGCATGTTGAGCCGTCTGCACGTCGCCGGCGGCCAACGCGGCCGTGGTCAACGCCGAGTAGCCCATACCCGCGAAGTACTCGCCCAGCTCGGCGGCCTCGAGAGCGGCGTCGGCCGCCGCCCTAGCCGCACTCAATTCACCCTGGTAGGCGAGCGCGAAGGCCAGGCCCTGCAGGCTGTTGGCCTTGTGCAGCACTTCCTGAGACGCCTCGGCCTCGTCCACCACCTCGCCGAATTGGGCGGCGGCCGCGGCCAGCTCCCCCCGCATCAGCTGGGCGTAGCCGAGACACCAGCGGCACCACAGCGCATTGGAGTGGTCACCGATCGCGGCAGCCAGCTCGCGTGCCTCTTGGGCGGCCGGGCGTGCCGCGACCGGGTCACCCGCCACGACCGCATCGACCGCCTGAAAGGTAAGGATCTGGGCCAGCCTCCACCGGTCGTCTACCGCTCGTGCCAGGTCGATCGCCTCGGCGAAATAAGACGCGGCCGCATCGGCGCGAGCTACCGCTACCGCGATCAAGCCGCAGGCCGTGAGCGCCCGGGACAGCAGCGCCGGTTCATCGACCTCGCGCGCGATCACCAAAGCCTGTTGGGCCTGCTCCATACCGGCGGCGGCGTCGACGAAGATGTCGAGCAGGGCCTTGTCGGCCAATGCCCGGGCGCGCACCGCGGCCGCCACCTCGAGATGACGCGCATTCTCGTCGGCAAGAATGCTGTCAAACCAGGCGCGCCCCTCCTGGATGCGCCCCCGCGTCATCCATACCCGCAACAGGGAGGACGCCAGCGCCAAGGCGCCCTCGGTGTCGGAATTTTCCCGGTTCCACACAAAGGCGGCACGTAGGTTGTCGATCTCGGTTTCGGCTTGGTCGAGGCAGTGCGAATAATCGGAGGGTCCGGGATTGTCGACCCTGGCAGCCAGCGCCGTGTAGTAGTCACGGTGCCGCGCAAACACGGCGTCCACCTCGCCAGCCTCGGAGAGTTTTTCCAACGCGTAGTGGCGCATCGTCTCGCATAACCGATAGCACGTCCGGCCGCTGTTGTCGTCGGCCATCACCAGTGACTTGTCGACCAGCAGGGTGATCTCGTCAAGGACCTGGTAGCGCTGCACATCGCCGCTGCAGGCAACCGCCTGTGCGTCGTCGACAAAAAAGCAACCCACAAACACCGCAAGCCGGCGAAACAAGGTACGTTCCGGCTCGGTCAATAGCGTGTACGACCAATCCACCGAGGCCCACAGCGTCTGCTGCCGGTGCGCGGCCGTGCGCGCACCGCCGGTCAACAGCGCGAACCGGTCACGCAAGCCATCGATGATCTCGTCAAGCGTCATCGACCGCAGCCGCGCAGCCGCCAGCTCGATCGCCAGCGGCAAACCGTCCAGCCGTTTGCAGATCTCGGTCACTGCGGCGGAGTTGTCGTCGGTGAGGCGAAAGTCCGGCCGGACTCGCTGAGCCCGGTAGCAAAACATCTCAACGGCTTCATCGCTCAGTGACAGCGACGGCACCCGGTAGCTCACCTCACCCTCGACCCGGAGCGGCTCACGACAAGTTGCCAGCAACCTCACCCCCCGGCACGCTTTCACCAGCGCTAACACCAAGGCCGCCGTCGCATCCAGCAGGTGCTCGCAGTTATCCAGCACCACCAGGGCTGGACGCCCGCCAAGAAAGCGCAGCACGGTGTCCGTCGTGGAGCGGCCCGGCTGGTCGTGCAGTCCCAGCGCGCCCGCCACCGTGACCGGCACCAAGTCGGGGTCCGTGATCGGCGCCAGATCCACGAACCACGCGCGACCGAACTCACCGGCGATCTGCGCCGCGAGCTGCGCCGCCAGCCGTGTCTTGCCCACGCCGCCGGCGCCGGTCAGGGTCACCAACCGGTTATCGGTCACCAACCGGTGCACCTCGGTGATCTGCGCGCCGCGCCCCACAAAACGCGTCAGGTGCACCGGAAGACCATGGGCCACATCGTCATTGGCCACCCGCAGCGGCGGGAAATCGATACGCAATTCGGGATGACACAGCTGCATTACCCGCTCCGGACGCGACAGATCCCGCAGCGCGTGCGTCCCCAGGTCAACCAGCCATGCTTTGTCCGGGAGGCGATCGATGACCAGGCTTTCGGTCACGCCCGAGAGCACCGTCTGGCCCCCATGCGCCAAGTCACGCAGGCGCGCGGTCCGGTTGATGGTCGGACCGGCATAGTTGCCTTCGTCGCGGAGCGCGACCTCCCCGGTGTGCACGCCTATGCGCAACCGGATCGGTGCGAGCCGCGCTCGCTGCAAGTCCAACGCGGCGGCCACGGCATCCGACGCGCAGGCGAACGCGAGGACAAAGCTATCACCCTCACCCTGCTCGACTGGGCGTACGCCGTCATGGGCGGCAATCACACCAGACACGGCTTTGTCGAGGCGCGCCACGGCAGCACCCATGTCGTCTGGATGGGTCTCCCACAGCCAGGTGGATCCCTCGACGTCGGCCAACAGCAATGTCACTGTGCCCCGTGGCAGCAACTTGCTCATCCCCGCTCCACTCAGTCGCACTCATGCTAGCCAGCGGTGACCGGGTAGCAAAGGCCGTATGCCATGTCGAAGCGACGCCACCGGACGGTGGATTTCCGCCCGGCTAGCGCGACAGTGGGTCGTGCTGAATGCGCTCCGGTGGCGCGCCTTTGGCGATCAGGGCGGCCTTGGTGGCGCGGACCATGGCCGGTCCACCGCAGATCAGAATCTGCCGATCGCCCCAGCCGCCGTATCGGGAGACCACATCGGGTAGTCGGCCGGTCTGGCGCACGTGCAGACCGCGCGGCGCCGACACGTCGGGATAGTCGGCGGCCCAAGCCGGATCACCGTTGTACTCCGACACCGGCGAGACCGACAGCCACGGATTGTGCGCCGCGATCTGCCACAGCGTGGGCAGGTCGTAGAGTTCGCAGGCATAGCGTGCTCCGAAGAACAGGTGCACGCGCGGATTCACCGCGAAGCGGCTGAGGTCGATGATCAGCGCCCGCAGCGGCGCCAGCCCGGTGCTACCGGCGACCATGAGCACGTCGCCGCCGTCGCGGTCCACCCGAAAGGCTCCGTGCGGACCGGACAATCGCCACCGGTCACCGGGCCGAGTTTCACCCACGATGGCGTTGCTGACCAGGCCACCGGGAACCACCCGGACGTGAAACTCGATCCGCCCGTTCGGGTCGGCCGGAATGGCTGGGCTGAGATATCGCCACCGGCGGGGGCATTGCGGAACATGCACGTTGACGTATTGGCCAGGGTAATAGTGCAGCGGGCGGTCCAGCTGCAGCCGAGCGACAGCAAGGTCGCGTGACACCCGGATGTGCTCGACGACCGTGCCGTCCCACCAGGCGGGCGCGTCATCGGCGTCCGCGGCACCGCTCATCACCCCGATGATCAGGTTGAGCGACTGGCCGGCGGCCTCGTCGACGGCGTCCGTCCAGGCGCCCCGGCTTGGATGGCCCAGATAGTCACGCAGGGTCGTATACAGCGCGCGGCGCAACGTGTCGTACTGGGTTGGCAGCACACCGTATTTGCGGTGGTCGCGGCCGAGCTGGGCAAGAAAGGCCACCGGTTCCTCGGCGCGCTGCGCCACCAGCTCGCCGTACACCCAGTGCAGCGCCTGCCCGAAAGCGGCTCGCTGGGCGCCCATGTCGGGTGGGAACAGGTCGCGTACCGAGGCGTCGAGGGCAAACCAATGGGCATAGAAGCGGCGGACCAGTTCCGGGTCGTCGAGCTTGAAGGCGTTTTGCAACACCCGCAACGCGTCCCGGTCCTCGAGGCCCACGGACCTCGATTCTAAGCTCGCGGCGAAACGGCGGCGGATGCACAAGTGGGTAAAATTGAGCGGAACAGACTCAACATTGACGGCGTTGAACAACCCGACAAGCATTTCGAACGGACCCCGAATGGAGGTGTCGTGGACTCGTTTAACCCGACGACCAAGACGCAGGCGGCGCTAACCGCGGCGTTACAGGCGGCTTCGACCGCCGGCAATCCCGAGATCCGGCCCGCTCACCTGCTGATGGCGCTGCTGACCCAAAACGACGGTATCGCCGCACCGCTACTGGAGGCTGTCGGTGTCGAGCCCGCCACCGTCCGCGCCGAAACCCAGCGCCTGCTCGACCGTTTGCCGCAGGCGACTGGAGCCAGCACGCAGCCGCAGCTGTCCCGCGAGTCGTTAGCGGCGATCACCACCGCGCAGCAGCTGGCCACCGAGCTGGACGACGAGTACGTCTCCACCGAGCACGTGATGGTCGGGCTGGCCACCGGTGACTCCGACGTCGCCAAGCTGTTGACCGGCCACGGCGCCTCGCCGCAGGCGCTGCGGGAGGCGTTCGTCAAGGTGCGCGGCAGCGCCCGGGTCACCAGCCCCGAACCGGAGGCGACCTATCAGGCGCTGCAGAAGTACTCCACCGACCTGACCGCCCGCGCCCGCGAAGGCAAACTCGACCCGGTCATCGGCCGCGACAACGAGATCCGCCGCGTGGTGCAGGTGCTGTCCCGTCGCACCAAGAACAACCCGGTGCTGATCGGTGAGCCCGGCGTCGGCAAGACCGCGATCGTGGAGGGCCTGGCGCAGCGCATCGTGGCCGGCGACGTGCCGGAGAGCTTGCGCGACAAGACCATCGTCGCGCTCGATCTCGGCTCGATGGTCGCCGGCTCCAAATACCGCGGCGAATTCGAGGAACGGCTCAAGGCCGTCCTCGACGACATCAAGAACTCGGCCGGCCAAATCATCACGTTCATCGACGAGCTGCACACCATCGTCGGCGCCGGCGCCACCGGCGAGGGGGCGATGGACGCCGGCAACATGATCAAGCCGATGCTGGCCCGCGGCGAGTTACGGCTGGTCGGGGCGACCACGCTGGACGAATACCGCAAGCACATCGAGAAGGACGCCGCGCTCGAGCGCCGTTTCCAACAGGTGTACGTCGGCGAGCCGTCGGTGGAGGACACCATCGGCATCCTGCGCGGGCTCAAAGACCGCTACGAGGTGCACCACGGGGTGCGCATCACCGACTCGGCGCTGGTGGCAGCTGCCACTTTGAGCGACCGGTATATCACCGCCCGCTTCCTGCCCGACAAGGCCATCGACCTGGTCGACGAGGCGGCCAGCCGGCTGCGGATGGAGATCGACTCGCGGCCCGTCGAGATCGACGAGGTCGAGCGGCTGGTGCGCCGGCTGGAGATCGAAGAGATGGCGCTGTCCAAAGAAGAAGACGAGGCGTCGGCGGAGCGGTTGGCCAAGCTGCGCTCCGAGCTGGCCGACCAGAAAGAGAAGTTGGCCGAGCTCACCACCCGCTGGCAGAACGAGAAGAACGCGATCGAAATCGTCCGCGACCTCAAGGAGCAGCTGGAAGCCCTGCGCGGGGAATCCGAGCGGGCCGAACGCGACGGCGACCTGGCCAAGGCCGCCGAGCTGCGCTACGGACGCATCCCCGAGGTGGAGAAGAAGCTCGACGCGGCGTTGCCGCAGGCGCAGGCCCGGGAGCAGGTGATGCTCAAGGAGGAGGTCGGTCCCGACGACATCGCCGACGTGGTGTCGGCGTGGACCGGCATCCCGGCCGGTCGGCTGCTGGAAGGCGAGACCGCCAAGCTGCTGCGCATGGAAGACGAGCTGGGCAAGCGGGTCATCGGGCAGAAGGCCGCGGTTACCGCAGTCTCTGATGCGGTGCGGCGCAGCCGGGCCGGGGTGTCCGACCCCAACCGGCCCACCGGGGCGTTCATGTTCCTCGGCCCGACCGGTGTCGGCAAGACCGAGCTGGCCAAGGCGCTGGCCGACTTCCTGTTCGACGACGAGCGGGCGATGGTCCGCATCGACATGAGCGAGTACGGCGAGAAGCACACCGTGGCTCGGTTGATCGGCGCCCCGCCCGGCTATGTGGGATACGAGGCGGGCGGTCAGCTGACCGAGGCGGTGCGCCGGCGTCCCTACACGGTGGTGCTGTTCGACGAGATCGAGAAGGCGCACCCGGACGTGTTCGACGTGCTGCTGCAGGTCCTCGACGAGGGCCGGCTCACCGACGGGCACGGCCGCACGGTCGACTTCCGCAACACCATCTTGATCCTGACGTCCAACCTGGGGTCGGGTGGCAGCGCCGAGCAGGTGCTGGCCGCGGTGCGCGCTACGTTCAAGCCGGAGTTCATCAACCGGCTCGACGACGTGCTCATCTTTGAGGGTCTCAACCCCGAAGAGCTGGTGCGCATCGTCGACATCCAGCTGGCGCAGCTGGGCAAGCGGCTGGCGCAGCGGCGGCTGCAGCTGCAGGTCTCGCTGCCGGCCAAGCGCTGGTTGGCGCAGCGCGGATTCGACCCGGTGTACGGGGCGCGGCCGTTGCGCCGGCTGGTGCAGCAGGCCATCGGTGACCAGCTGGCCAAGATGCTGTTGGCCGGCCAGGTGCACGACGGCGATACCGTGCCGGTCAACGTCAGCCCCGACGCCGACTCGCTGATCCTGGGCTGATTTGTCTGACGAGCAGACGCGGAATCGCACGCGTGAGGTCCGCGCAGTGCGATTCCGCGTCTGCTCGGCGTGGAAGGTGACTGGGTTGTGACCTGGTCGCATTCTCGGTTCCGGGCCGCCAGCGGATAGGCTAAGCACCGATGGTCCCGCTTTGGTTCACGCTCTCGGCACTGTGCTTCGTCGGTGCCGTGGTGTTGCTGTACGTCGACATCGATCGACGCCGCGGGCGCAGCAGACGCCGCAAGTCGTGGGCGCGATCGCACGGGTTCGACTACGAACGGGAATCCACCGAGATACTCAAGCGCTGGACGCGCGGCGTGATGTCCACAGTTGGCGATGTTGCCGCCCATAACGTGGTGCTGGGTCAGATCCGCGGCGAGGCGGTGTACATCTTCGATCTCGAGGAAGTCGCCACCGTGATCGCGCTGCATCGCAAGGTGGGCACCAATGTCGTGGTCGACCTGCGGCTCAAAGGCCTGAAAGAGCCACGAGAAAGCGACATCTGGCTGCTGGGCGCGATCGGGCCACGGATGGTGTACTCCACCAATCTAGACGCGGCCCGGCGCGCCTGCGATCGGCGGATGGTCACCTTCGCGCACACCGCGCCCGACTGCGCCGAAATCATGTGGAACGAGCAGAACTGGACGCTGGTCAGCATGCCGATTGCCAGCACCCGTGCCCAGTGGGACGAGGGCCTGCGCACCGTGCGCCAATTCAACGACTTGCTGCGCGTGTTGCCGCCGCTGCCGCAGGAGATGCCCCAACAAACCGGGGTGGGACCGCGCGGCGCGGCACCTGGCCGACCCGTGGCCCCGGGCGGCCCCGCGGAGTTACCGCCGCGGCGCGCCCAGCCGGATCCGGCAACCACGGTGCTGCCCGATCCGGCTCGTCGGGCCCCCGAGCCGATCCGCCGCGATGAAGGCCGCTCCGAAGGCGTTCGGCGCCCGCCGCCGGCCGGACGCAACGGCCAGCAGGCCACCAACTACCAACACTGAGACCGCGGATGTCACGCCCGAGGCCACCGCGGTGACGCCGCATGTGATCGGCCTCCCGCGTGGCGGCGTGAGGAGAAGCCGTGGCCGGACCTGACCGCGCAGAGTTGGCTGAGTTGGTGCGCCGGCTGTCGGTGGTGCACGGCCGCGTCACGCTGTCGTCTGGCCGGGAGGCCGACTACTACGTCGACCTGCGTCGCGCCACCTTGCACCATCGGGCGTCCGCGCTGATCGGCCGGCTAATGCGCGAACTCACTGCCGACTGGGACTATTCGGTTGTCGGCGGCCTGACACTCGGGGCCGATCCCGTGGCGACCGCCATCATGCATGCCCCGGGCCGTCCGATCGACGCGTTCGTGGTCCGCAAGTCGGCGAAAGCCCATGGCATGCAGCGACTTATCGAAGGGTCGGAGGTTACCGGGCAGCGGGTGCTGGTGGTAGAGGACACCAGTACCACCGGTAACTCCGCGCTGACGGCGGTGCACGCCGTCCAAGACGTGGGTGGTGAGGTTGTCGGCGTGGCTACCGTGGTGGATCGCGCCACCGGGGCCGCAGAGGCTATCGAAGCCGAGGGACTGCGCTACCGCAGCGTGCTGGGCCTGGCCGATCTGGGGCTGGATTAGGCGTCGGCGGCATCGCTGTGCGCATTCTCGTTGCCTGGGCCACCTGCGGGGCCGTCGTCCTGTCCGGTCTGACGGGCTGCTCGGGTTCGAGTCATTCCGGTCGCACCTACGGCGCCCAGAGCGCCCGGACCGGCGAATCGCTGGCGGTGCTGGGCTGGAACATGTCGGTGTCGAATCTGCGCTGGTCCGGCGACTATGTGCTCATCGACGTGGATGCATCCCCGACGGACCCGCATGCGCCGCACGCCAAGCCCGAAGACATTCGCTTCGGGCTGTACGGCGCGTTGGCCCATCCGATGGAATCCGCTGCGCTCGGCAGCTGCGGCGACGCGATGGCCCACGTGCGCGACGTCGTGTCGCCGCTATCGGCGCCTGCCGGCCGGCTCACAGGCACGGTCTGCCTGGGTCCGCTGAAAGAGCGAAGCGCCGTCCGCGGCGTGTACACGTACTCGCCCCGCGATCGGATCCCGGGTACTGCCGCGGCCTATCCGGCCGCGTTTCCGGTGGGGATGCTGCCGACCAATCAAAACGACGCCGGTCTGGTGGTCAAGACCACCAGCGTCTCGGCTTGGCGCGCCGACGGCATGCAGCTGGGTAAGCCCCAGCTCGGAGATCCGGTGGCGTTCACCGGTAATGGCTACATGCTGCTGGGGCTGGAGGTCGACGCCGTCCCGGATCGGTATCGGGACGACTCCGCTGCCCGCGGCGGTCCCATGATGCTGCTCGCCGCACCGACACTGCCCGGCCGCGGACTGAGCCCGGCGTGCGCGACGTATGGATCCTCGGTGCTGATCCTTCCTGACGCGCTACTGGACGCGGTCCACATTAGCGCGTCGCTGTGTACGCAGGGCGAGATCAACGAGGCGTTGCTGTACGCGACGGTCGCGACAGTGGGAACCCACGCCGCGTTGTGGACCTCGCGATGAGTGCGCTTGGGCCCGGGCCTACGGAATGGGGCGCGCCGACCGGCGGCGTGGGGCCCTGGGCAGGCGACCTCCCGGACGACCCCCGATACGACCCGGTGTTGTTGCGCGACGGCGATGCTCGCAACGTCGTCGACGCCTACCGGTACTGGACCCGAGAGGCGATCATCGCCGACATCGATACGCGCCGTCACCCCTTGCACGTGGCGATCGAGAACTTCGGACACGATGCCAATATCGGCTCGGTGGTGCGCACCGCCAATGCATTCGCCGTGCACACCGTGCACATCGTCGGGCGTCGGCGGTGGAATCGGCGCGGCGCCATGGTGACCGACCGCTATCAGCGGTTATGCCACCACGACAGCACCACCGGGCTGCTGGAGTTCGCGGCGGGCGCCGGCTTGACCGTGGTGGCGGTGGACAACGTCCCGGGTGCGGCGCGCCTGGAGCAGACCGCGTTGCCGCGGGAATGCCTGCTGTTATTCGGCCAGGAAGGGCCCGGCATTACCGACGACGCCCGTGCCGGCGCGGCGGTCACGGTGTCGATCGCCCAGTTCGGGTCGACGCGAAGCATTAACGCCGGCGTGGCCGCCGGAATCGCGATGCACGCCTGGATACGGCAGCACGCGGACCTGGGCCGCGCCTGGTAGGCCTCGGCGAGCAGACACAAAATCGCACGAATCAACCGCAAACCGTGCGATTTTGCGTCTGCTCGCCGGCCCGTGCTAGCGCGGTTGCGCCGGCCTCATCTTGAACGACACTTCGAGCTTGATGCGGTAGGTGATCTTGCCGGCGCTGTCCACGGCCATGTCCTGCTCAATGACCCGAGCGACGCGGATGTCATCGACGCTATCCCGCGCCCGCTGGACCGCCTCCGCCGCCGCCTGTTCCCAGGATGTGGGGCTGGTCCCGATGATGTCGATCACCTTGTACACACTCATGGGGGTAAAGCGTATAGCTTCTTCGATCCGAGAAAGTTGGCGCGTCGATTCGTCTAGCCCGCCGAGCCCGCGTCCGCTCTCGGTTGTGAGCGAGCCCGGTGATGCGGTGATTTTCGGGTCAGCCGGGTGCGCCGGGCTTGCCCACTGCGCCGCGTTCTCCGCTGTTGCCGGGGTCGCCGGCGTTGCCGTTTATGGACCCGCTTGCTCCAGCATCGCCACCTTCGCCACCGGCGCCGGTGGCCCCGCCGCTACCGCCGTCGCCGCCGGCCCCGCCGCTGCCGATCAACCCCGCGGAGCCACCGTTACCGTCCGCATTCCCGGCCTCCCAGCGGCCCGACACCACCACACCCTCAGCCGCGCTGGATCACGGTTCAACGGGCAACAGGCACCAAAGGCTCCAGCGCACGATGCACAGTGAACCTTGCACCTGGGCCGCACCCTGTGGTATGGAACGAGCAAGCGCTGATCGCACGCAGTAGGCGTACGGCGATAGCCTCAACGCTCCTGTGCGACAAGGGAACTGGCTAATCCTCGCAGCCGGGCCCCGTCAACGGGCGGACCGGCGCGCCGAGCCTTTCAAGTCGAAGTAGCTAGCTCCACAGGGTGACGTGGACCTTTGGGCGGAACCGCGTCACCCCGACCCCGCTACCCGGGATCATCGCCTGAATACACCTCGGGGTGCTGATGAAGCCAACAAGCTCGGAGACGGCGGGTTGGCGGGCCGAAGGCGCCAATGTCGCCACACACCACTCGCCGGCGCGATCCAGCCCAGGACCGGTCACGTGCACCAACCGTCCGGCGGCAAGATCCTTGGCGACCGCAAAGCCAATGGCCAGCGTGGCGCCCCCGACGCGCATGACCTCCTCCAGCGCGGCGGCATCGCTCTGGAAGATCCGTTGCTGGGACTCCGGAATCGCCAAGCCGCGCAACATGGTTGCGATCTCACCATCTACGCTGCCGGCGGACGGACCCAACATCCATTGCTGGTGACGCAACAGCGCGGGCATCGGAATGCCTGCGGCCAGTGGGCTATTCGGCGCGACGACGGTGATGATCTGATACTTCAGGAAGGGCCGTAGAAAGATCGAGCCGTCGGAACCGATCGAGCTCTCACTGGCCGGGCCGATCGCGATGTCGACGGCGCGCGAGCAGATCAGTTCGCGGAACCGGCTGGTGGGATGCACGCTCAACTCGACCGAAAGGTCGTCGGCCCGAGACGAGAAGAGCTCGATCAGGCCCGGCGCGGCGTGTTCGGCGAAGGCGCTGGAGGCGGCGATGCGCAGCAACCGACGCCCGTGGGCGGCCTCGGTGACCTCGATCGCGGTTTGTTGTTGCAGGCCCAGGATTTCGACCGCGCGGCTGGCCAGCCGCAGCCCGCCGGGCGTGAACGCCAGCCCGGCACCGGTCCTGGTAAACAGCGGGTCGTCGAGTTCCTTGCGCAGCGCCGCGACGTGCATGGAGACTCCGGCGTCGGAAAGACCGAGTTCCGCGGCGGCCGCCCGTACCGAGCCCAGGCGAACCACCGCCGAATAGGCCCGAAGTTGAGCCGGGGTCATGCACTGAAGCCTACTTTGGGAAGCGTGCGTGAAGTGCTTGCCGAGCTGATGGCGATCTGGGCCGCCGGTGACACCGCGGGGGTCGCGACGGTGGTGCGAACCTTGCGGTCAGCGCCGCGGCCCCCAGGGGCCGCGATGGTGGTAGCCCCGGACGGTTCGGTAAGTGGGTCGGTGTCGGGCGGCTGCGTGGAGGGTGCGGTATATGAGCTGGCCGCCGAGGTGGCCCAAACCGGGATACCGCGGCTGGAACACTACGGAGTCAGCGACGATACCGCATTCGCGGTAGGCCTGACCTGTGGCGGCATCATCGACGTCTTCGTCGAGCCCGTATCGCGGGCCACGTTTCCCGAGCTGGGCGAGCTGGCCGACGACATCGGCGCGCAACGCCCGGTCGCCATCGCGACCGTCATCGCCCATCCGGACGAGCGGCGGGTGGGTCGCCGACTGGTGATCCGGCCCGACACAAAGAGCCCCGTGACGGGTTCGCTGGGTTCGGCGCGTGCCGATGCGGCGGTTATCGACGATGCGCGGGGTCTGCTCGCGGTGGGCCGCAGCGAGATCCTCGAATATGGGCCCGATGGGCAGCGGCGTGGCGAGGGCATGGAGGTCTTCGTGTCCAGCCACGCGCCGCGCCCGCGGATGCTGGTGTTCGGTGCCATCGACTTCGCCGCCGCGCTGGCGCGGCAGGGTTCGTTCCTCGGCTACCGGGTCACCGTCTGCGACGCCCGCGCGGTATTCGCCACGCCAGCGCGCTTTCCGACGGCCGATGACGTCGTCGTCGCATGGCCCCACCGCTATCTGGCTGCCCAGGCGGAGGCGGGTGGTATCGACGAGCGCACGGTGATCTGCGTGCTCACCCACGATCCGAAGTTCGACGTCCCGGTGCTCGAGGTGGCGCTGCGCCTGGGTGTCGGATACGTGGGGGCGATGGGATCACGCAAGACGCACGACGACCGGATGGATCGGCTACGCGCGGCGGGCCTGACCGACGCCGAGCTGAGCCGGTTGTCCAGCCCGATCGGGCTGGATCTCGGTGCCCGAACCCCCGAGGAGACCGCGGTCTCGATCGCGGCCGACATCATCGCCCGACGTTGGGGCGGAGGGGGACGCCCGCTGGCCGATATTGCCGGACGGATCCACCATGATGCGCAGGTAGCGGGCGAGTTCAAGGATTACTTAACTCGACATTGACGCCCTTTTCGCGGGCGGCCGACACTGGGGCGCATGCAAGTACCTGGGCCTTTCGAATACGAACGTGCCACCAGCGTGGACCACGCCATCGGATTGTTGGATCGGTTGGGGGAGGGAGCGCGGGTGGTCGCCGGCGGGCACAGCCTGCTGCCGATGATGAAGCTGCGCATCGCCAACCCCGAGTACCTCGTGGACATCAACGACCTGGCCCCCGAACTCGGCTACGTCGTGGTCGGCGGAATCAACAATCCCAACCTGGTTCGGCTGGGTGCGATGACCCGCCATCGAGAGATTCTGGACTCCGATGCGCTGGCGGCGGTGTGCCCGATCTTCCGCGATGCCGAGCGGGTGATCGCCGACCCGGTGGTCCGCAACCGCGGCACCCTGGGCGGTTCGCTCTGCCAGGCGGATCCGGCCGAGGACCTGTCGACCGTGTGCACCGTTCTGGATGCGGTGTGCCTGGCGAAAGGGCCCTCGGGTGAACGTGAGATAGCGATCGACGACTTCCTGGTCGGGCCGTACGAAACCGCGCTCGCCCACAACGAGGTCCTAATTGAGGTGCGGATTCCGCTGCGGCACAACACCTCCAGCGCGTACGCCAAGGTGGAACGGCGGGTCGGCGACTGGGCCATCACCGCGGCCGGTGCCGCGGTCACGCTCGACGGCCAGACGATCCTCGCCGCTCGGGTGGGTTTGACCGCGGTGAATCCCGACCCGGTCGCGCTGGCGGAGCTGTCCGCGGGACTGGTCGGCCAACCCGCTACCGAAGAGGTGTTCGCTGAGGCGGGCCGGCGCGCCGCGCAAGCTTGCACGCCGGTGACCGACGTCCGCGGCACCGCGGAGTACAAGCGGCACCTCGCCGGTGAACTGACCGTTCGCACGCTGCGCACCGCCGCCGGGCGCGTGCTCGGCGCGCCGGCGGCCCCCGAGGCCTGAGAGGGGAACCAACCATGCAGGTGAACATGACGGTAAACGGCGAGCCCGTCACCGCCGAGGTCGAACCCCGGATGCTGCTGGTCCATTTTCTCCGTGATCAGCTGCGGCTCACCGGAACTCACTGGGGCTGTGATACCAGCAACTGCGGGACATGCGTGGTGGAGGTCGACGGCGTGCCGGTGAAATCCTGCACGATGCTCGCCGTGATGGCCTCCGGGCACAGCATCCGCACGGTAGAGGGCTTGGCTGGGCCCGACGGCCAGCTCGACCCGGTGCAGGAAGGGTTCATGCGCTGCCACGGGCTGCAATGCGGCTTCTGCACCCCGGGAATGCTGATTACCGCGCGCGCCCTGCTGGACCGCAACCCGGATCCCGACGAGCAGACCATCCGGGAAGCGATCTCGGGGCAGATCTGCCGGTGCACCGGATACACCACGATCGTGCGCTCCATTCAGTGGGCGGCAGCGCACCAGACCGTAAAGGCGCAGTCATGACAACGATCGAGTCACGCCCTCCGTCGCCGGAAGACCTAGCCGACAACGCTCAGCAGCCGTGCGGGCACGGCCGGATGATGCGCAAAGAGGACCCGCGATTCATCCGCGGGCGCGGAACCTACGTCGACGACGTCGCGCTGCCGGGCATGTTGCATCTGGCCATCCTGCGTTCGCCGTATGCGCATGCCCGCATCGTGCGCATCGATGTGACTGCCGCGCAGGCACATCCGAAAGTCAAGGCCGTGGTGACCGGCGCCGATCTGGCCGCCAAGGGCCTGGCTTGGATGCCGACACTAGCCAACGACGTACAAGCCGTGCTGGCCACCGACAAGACGCGCTTCCAGGGCCAAGAGGTGGCGTTCGTGGTTGCCGAGGACCGGTATTCGGCCCGCGATGCATGCGAGTTGGTCGACGTCGACTACGAACCGCGGGATCCCGTCGTGGATGCCCGCACGGCGCTGGACCCGTCGGCGCCGGTCATCCGCACCGATCTGGAGGGAAAGAGCGACAATCACATCTTCGACTGGGAGACCGGCGACGCGGCGGCGACCGAGGCGGTGTTCGCCAAGGCCGACGTCGTTGTCCAGCAGGAGATCGTCTACCCGCGGGTGCACCCGGCGCCGATGGAAACCTGTGGCGCGGTGGCCGATCTAGATCCGGTCACCGGAAAGCTGACGCTGTGGACCACCAGCCAGGCGCCGCACGCGCATCGCACGCTATACGCGCTGGTGGCCGGGTTGCCCGAACACAAGATTCGGGTGATCTCGCCCGACATCGGCGGCGGCTTCGGCAACAAGGTGCCGATCTATCCCGGTTATGTCTGTGCCATTGTCGCGTCGCTGCTGCTGGACAAGCCGGTCAAATGGATGGAGGACCGCAGCGAGAACCTGACGTCCACCGGATTCGCCCGCGACTACATCATGGTCGGCGAGATTGCCGCCAACCGTGACGGCAAGATCCTGGCGATCCGGTCCAATGTGCTGGCCGACCATGGTGCGTTTAACGCCCAGGCCGCGCCGGCGAAGTACCCAGCCGGGTTCTTCGGGGTGTTCACCGGCAGCTACGACATCGAGGCCGCCTACTGTCACATGACCGCGGTGTATACCAACAAGGCGCCCGGCGGGGTCGCCTACGCGTGTTCGTTCCGCATCACCGAAGCGGTCTACTTCGTCGAGCGGCTGGTGGACTGCCTGGCCTTCGAGCTGAAGATGGATCCAGCCGAGCTGCGCTTGCGGAATCTATTGCGGCCCAACCAGTTTCCGTATCAGAGCAAGACTGGTTGGGTGTACGACTCGGGCGACTACGAGACCACAATGCGTAAGGCGATGAACATGATCGGCTACGAGGCGTTACGCGCCGAACAAAAGCAGCGGCGAGCGCGCGGCGAGCTGATGGGCATCGGGATGTCATTTTTCACCGAGGCCGTGGGCGCCGGGCCGCGCAAGGACATGGACATCCTCGGCCTGGGCATGGCCGACGGCTGCGAGCTGCGCGTGCACCCGACGGGCAAAGCCGTGCTGCGGCTTTCGGTTCAGACCCAGGGCCAGGGCCACGAGACGACGTTCGCGCAGATCGTCGCCGAGGAGCTGGGGATTGCGCCCGACGACATCGAGGTGGTGCACGGCGACACCGACCAGACACCGTTCGGGTTGGGCACCTACGGCAGCCGGTCCACACCCGTCTCGGGTGGTGCCGCGGCGCTGGTCGCCCGCAAGGTGCGCGACAAGGCCAAGATCATCGCCTCGGGCATGCTCGAGGTTTCGGTCGCCGACTTACAGTGGGAGAAAGGGAAGTTCCACGTCAAGGGTGACCCGTCGGCCGCGGTGACCATCGCCGACATCGCGATGCGCGCGCACGGCGCCGGCGATCTGCCCGAGGGCATCGAGGGCGGGCTGGATGCCGAGGTCTGCTACAACCCGTCGAATCTGACCTACCCGTACGGCGCCTACTTCTGTGTGGTCGACATCGACCCGGGCACCGCGGTGGTGAAGGTGCGGCGCTTTTTGGCCGTCGATGATTGCGGAACCCGGATCAACCCGATGATCATCGAGGGTCAGGTACACGGCGGCATCGTCGACGGCATCGGCATGGCGCTGATGGAGATGATTGCCTTCGACGAGGACGGCAACTGTCTGGGCGGATCGTTGATGGACTACCTGATCCCGACCGCGCTCGAGGTGCCACACCTAGAGACCGGGCACACCGTGACCCCGTCGCCGCATCACCCGATCGGCGCCAAGGGCATCGGTGAGTCGGCCACGGTGGGTTCCCCGCCGGCGGTGGTGAACGCGGTGGTGGATGCGTTGGCGCCGTTCGGGGTTCGGCACGCCGACATGCCGTTGACGCCGTCGCGGGTCTGGGAGGCCATGCAGGGCCGGGCCACACCACCGATCTAGGGGAGCTCGAGGGCGTCGATGTCCATCAGTGACCGGGCCGCACAGCTGGTGGCCGCGCGGACACCGTTCGTGCGCGCGACCGTGGTGCGGGCCCAGCAGCCCACGTCGGCCCGCCCGGGCGATGAGGCAATCCTGTTGGCGGACGGCACCATCGAGGGCTTTGTCGGCGGCCACTGCGCGCAGAACTCGGTCCGCAAGGCGGCGATGGGCGTGTTGCAGGCCGGCGAGAGCGTGCTGCTGCGCGTGCTGCCCGACGGTGACGTGCACTTCCCGGAAGCTCCCGGGGCGTGTGTGGTGGTCAACCCGTGCCTGGCCGGCGGATCCCTGGAGATCTTCCTGACCCCGCAGCTGCCGGCCCCGCTGATCCAGATTTACGGCGAAACCCCGATCGCCGACGCGTTGATCGAACTGTGCGGCCTGTTGGGCTACGACGCGCGCCGCGACACCGATCCGGCCGACACCGACGCCTTGCCAACTGCGATTGTGATCGCCAGCCACGGCGGGCCCGAAGCCGAAATCATCCGCACGGCGCTGGATAACGGCGTTGGGTATGTCGGGCTGGTGGCCAGCACGGTACGCGGCGCGTCCATCCTGGATTCGCTGGACCTGTCCGATGCCGAGCGGGCCCGGGTGCATACCCCGGTCGGATTGGCCATCGGCGCCAAAACTCCGGCGGAGATCGCGGTGTCGATTGCGGCGGAACTGATCGCCACGCTGCGCGGCGGCGGCCCCAGAGGCCGGAAGGCGTTGGCGGACGAGAACGGCGGCGCATGACCGCGACCCAGATCACCGGTGTGGTACTCGCCGCCGGGCGCTCCAACCGGTTGGGCACGCCCAAACAGCTACTGCCATATCGGGATACCACGGTGCTTGGGGCCACCCTCGACGTTGCCCGGCAAGCCGGATTCGACCAGCTGATCCTCACCCTGGGCGGTGCGGCGTCGGCGGTGCGTGCCGCGATGGCGCTGGACGGGACCGACGTGGTGGTCGTCGAGGATGTCGAGCGCGGGTGTGCGGCATCGCTGCGCGTCGCGTTGGCACGGGTGCATCCGCGGGCCACCGGGATCGTGCTGATGCTGGGCGACCAGCCTCAGGTGGCGCCGGCGACACTGCGGCGGATCATCGACGTCGGGCCGGCCACCGAGATCATGGTGTGCCGCTACGCCGACGGCGTCGGGCATCCATTCTGGTTTAGCCGCACCGTGTTCGGCGAACTCGCGCGACTGCACGGCGACAAGGGTGTCTGGAAGCTGGTGCACTCCGGCCGCCACCCAGTGCGCGAACTCGCCGTGGACGGCTGCGTGCCGCTTGACGTGGACACCTGGGACGACTACCGACGGCTGCTGGAATCGGTGCCCTCGTGACCTTCGCAAGTCCCGACGACGTGATCCGCCGGTTCGACGAACAGAACTACCTGCTGGATACCGGCACGGCGTCGGCAATCTATCTGGCGGTTACGCTGGGCAGGCCGCTGTTGTTGGAGGGTGAGCCCGGTGTTGGCAAGACAACAGCCGCGAAAACCCTTGCAGTCGTGTTGGATACCACGCTGATCCGGCTGCAATGCTATGAAGGGCTGACGGCCAACGAGGCGCTCTACGACTGGAACTACCAACGCCAGCTATTGTCCATCAGGCTGGCCGAGGCGCGCGGCAAGGGTATCTCAGACATATCGGAAGCGGATCTGTACACCGAGGCGTATCTGGTGGACCGGCCCATCCTGCGGTGCGTGCGGCACCGCGGACCGACCCCTCCAGTGCTGCTCATCGATGAAATCGACCGGGCCGACGACGAATTCGAGGCGTTACTGCTGGAGTTCCTTGGTGAGTCCGCGGTGACCGTTCCCGAGCTGGGCACTTTCCTCGCGGAGTGCCCGCCGATCGCGGTGCTCACGTCCAACCGCAGCCGTGACCTGCACGACGCACTGCGGCGGCGCTGCCTCTACCACTGGATCGACTACCCGGGGCCGGACCGGGCGGCCGCGATCGTGCGCCGCACGGTGCCCGGGGCTACCGCGCCGTTGATCGAGAACGCCACTCAATTCGTTTGCACTGCACGGGATCTCGATCTGGACAAGCCACCCGGTGTGGCCGAGACTATCGACTGGGTGGCGGCTTTGGTGGCACTCGGGGTCGCAGACCTCACCGCAGCGGATTCGAGTCCCGCTCTGGCCAGCCTTGGGGCCCTGGCCAAAACGCCCGACGACCGTACGCAGATTCGCGATGCGTACCAAGCTTTTACTGAGTGCAGCCACGCATGAGAGGACGCACAGGATGAAGATCGCCAACGAGTTCACCGTCAGCGCTCCGATCGAGCAGGCCTGGAGCAGGCTATGCGACCTGGAGCAGATGATTCCGCTGATGCCTGGAGCCCAGTTGATCGGCCATGAGGGCGACGAGTACCTCGGTAAGGTCAAGGTCAAGGTTGGGCCGGTCACCAGCGAGTTCAGCGGCAAGGTGCACTTTGTCGAGCAGGACCGCAACCAGCACCGCGCCGTTTTCGACGCCAAAGGCAAGGAGGCGCGCGGTACCGGCAACGCGGCCGCCACGGTCGCTGCCCAGCTGCACGAGGTCGGAGAGCGTACCCGCGTCACCGTCGACACCGATCTGAAGATTGTCGGCAAACTGGCGCAATTCGGCAGTGGCATGCTGCAGCAGGTGTCGGAGAAGCTGCTGGGCCAGTTCGTGGATTCGCTAGAAGCCGAGCTCGCGGCCCAGAGTTCAGAAAGCCCGCAAGGCACACCCCCTGCTACCGAAGCGGCGCCCATCGACTTGCTGCAGCTGGCCGACGGCGGCCAGCTCAAAAAGTACGGTTCGGCGCTGCTGGCGGCGCTGACCGTGCTGCTGCTGATCTGGGTGCTGCGCCGGCGGCGATGAATGGGATGGCCACCCCTGCACTGTTGCCGGGCGTCGACCTCGCGGCGTTCGCGGCAGCGCTGGCAGCGCGCCTTCGCGACGCCGGGATACCGGTGTCCGCCAGCGGTCAAGCGAGTTTGGTGCAGGCGTTGCAGCAGTTGGTGCCGCGTACGCCGGCGGCGCTGTATTGGGGCGCGCGGTTGACCCTGGTCAGCCGTGTAGACGAACTGGCCACGTTCGATGCGGTATTCGCTTCGCTGTTCGGGGTATTTGGCAGCGCCGAACCCGACGGTGCCAACCGCCCACCACCGCCCATTGCAGGCCCGCGCACACCGGTGGCCGGCGTCGGGCACCGCGCCAAGCGGCGATCTTGTGCCGCCCAAGCCCAGAATCTGCCCTGGGATACTCGCTCGCTGACGATGGCCAGCGCCGGTCAGGGCGGACCCAGCCGCACACTGCCCGATGTCCTGCCCAGCCGCATTGTCGCCCGGGCCGACGAGCCATTCGACCAGTTCGATCCCGACGATCTGCGTCTGCTCGGCGCCTGGCTGGAGGCCACGATGGCGCGCTGGCCGCGGCGGCGCAGCATGCGATTCGAGTCCAGCCCGCACGGCAAGCGCATCGACCTGCGGGCGACGATGAACGCGTCGCGGTCGACTGGCTGGGAGTCGGTGCTGTTGGCACGGATCCGGCCCCGCCGACGCCCCAGGCGGGTGCTCCTGCTCTGCGATGTGAGCCGCTCGATGCAGCCCTACGCCGCCATCTATCTGCGTCTGATGCGGGCGGCGGTGCTGCGCCGGGCAGGGGGCCACCCGGAGGTTTTCGCGTTTTCGACGTCGCTGACTCGACTTACCTCGGTGCTGTCTCATCGCTCGGCCGAGATGGCGCTACATCGGGCCAACGCTAGGGTGACCGACCGCTACGGCGGTACGTTCATCGGCCGTAGTGTCGCCGCCCTGCTGGCCCCGCCGCATGGCAACGCGTTACGCGGCGCGGTGGTGATCATCGCCTCCGACGGCTGGGACAGCGATCCGCCCGACGTGTTGGTGCACGCACTGACCAGGGTGCGTCGCCGCGCCGAGTTGCTGGTCTGGCTGAACCCTCGCGCGGCACATCCGGAGTTCCAGCCGCGTGCCGGTTCGATGGCGGCGGCGCTGCCCTATTGCGACCTGTTCCTGCCGGCGCACTCGCTGGCCGGCCTGCACCAGTTGCTGCTGGCGCTGGCCGGTGCCCGCTAGCCGTGTGCGCCCCTCACCACAGCTCGGTGTAGCACTTTGCTATAAGCTGTAACAGATCGCTACACCCGAGGAGAGATGTCGTGCCCAAAGCCGTCGACCGCGTCACGCGCGTCGCCGCGGATCTGGTGGACAGCGCGGCGGCCGAGGGTGCTCGTCAGAGCCGTTCGGCCAAGCAGCAGCTCGACCACTGGGCCCGCGTCGGTCGGGCGGTGTCGAACCAGCACACGGCGTCGCGGCGCCGCGTGGAAGCTGCGCTCGCGGGGCATCTGCCGATGACGGACCTGACGCTGGAGGAGGGCGTGGTGTTCAACGCCGAGATCTCCGCAGCTATCGAGGAGCGCCTGTCGCGAACCAACTACGGCGACGTGCTCGCCGCGCAGGGCATCACCACGGTCGCCCTGAACGACGCGGGCGACATCGTCGAGCACCGGCCAGACGGCACCTCGGTCGTGCTGGCGGCCACGCCGTGATCGCCAGCTCGAAGACAACGCGCCACGCGTGAAGCGGCTCGATCTGGTCGCCGGGCCCAACGGCGCCGGCAAGTCGACGTTCGTCGCCCTCACGCTGGCGCCCTTGCTGCCCGGCATCGTCTTCGTCAACGCCGACGAAATCGCCAAACAACGCTGGCCCGACGACCCAACATCGCACGCCTACCAGGCGGCGCAGGTCGCCGCCGACACCCGCGCGAGGCTCATCGACTTGGGCCGGCCGTTCATTGCCGAGACGGTGTTCTCGCACCCATCGAAGCTCGAGCTCATCCGCACCGCGCGCACGGCCGGCTACACCGTCGTACTGCACGTGTTGGTTATCCCCGAAGGCCTGGCGGTCGAGCGCGTCAGGCATCGCGTCGCCGCGGGCGGCCACGATGTGCCGGAGACCAAGATCCGCGAGCGTCACCGCCGGCTGGCCGAGCTTGTCGCCCAGGCCATCACGCTGGCCGACGGCGCCACCGTCTATGACAACAGCCGGCTCGCGGGCCCGCGGATCGTCGCTCAGTTCAGCGGGGGTGGCATCATCGGGCGCGCATGCTGGCCTTCGTGGACGCCGCCACCCTTGATGTCACGCTGGAGTAACAGGCCTGAGACGGCGTAAGACAGGCTAGGGCAGGATCGCATTATGAATCTGGCAAACCGGGCAGCCAGCGCCGAAACCGCCGTCACGCAACGGCATCTGAGACGGCTTTGGGCGTTGCCGGGCACCCAGTTGGCGGTGGTGGCTTGGCCGTCAACCCGGCGCGACCGGTTGTTCGGCAGCTGGCACTACTGGTGGCAGGCACACCTGCTGGATTGCCTGGTCGACGCGCAGCTGCGCGACCCGCAGCCGCAGCGGCGCGCCCGGATCAACCGCCAGGTCCGCTCGCACCGGGTCCGCAACAATTTCTCGTGGCTCAACAGCTATTACGACGACATGGCGTGGCTAGCGTTAGCGCTGGAACGTGCCGACCGGGTCGCCGGGGTACGACGCCGGCGCGCACTGCCCAAGCTCACCAACCAGTTCGTCGAAGCCTGGGTGCCCGAGGACGGCGGCGGCATCCCGTGGCGCAAGCAGGACCAGTTCTTCAACGCCCCAGCCAACGGCCCGGCCGGGCTATTCCTGGCCCGCTACCCAGACCAGTACGGGAAAAGGCTCAAGCGCGCAGAACAGATGGCCGACTGGATCGATCGCACGCTGATCGATCCGGAGACACACCTGGTATTCGACGGCATCAAGGCCGGGTCGTTGGTCCGCGCGCAGTACACCTACTGCCAAGGGGTGGTGCTCGGGCTGGAAACCGAGCTGGCGGTGCGCACCGGTCCGGCAGCCAGAGCGCGGCACTGCGCTCGCGTTCATCGCTTGGTCGCGGCCGTCAACGAGCACATGGCTCCATTGGGTGTGTTACGGGGCGCCGGCGGCGGGGACGGTGGCCTGTTCGCGGGGATCACCGCCCGATACCTCGCCTTGGTCGCCACCACGTTGCCGGGCGACTCGGCCGACGACGCCGCCGCCCGCGACACCGCCCGCGCGATAGTGCTGGCTAGCGCGCAATCGGCGTGGGATTACCGGCAAACCGTGGACGGGTTGCCGGTGTTCGGGGCGTTCTGGGATCGCGAAGCCGAGTTGCCCACCGCCGGCGGTGAGCAGGCGCGGTCCGTCCGAGGAGCGGTGCATAGCTCGGCGATTGCCGAGCGAGATCTGTCGGTGCAGCTATCGGGTTGGATGCTGATGGAAGCCGCCCACAGCGCCGCAGCGGTCAGCTCACTCGGGTAACACCAACGGGTCGGGGTCGCTCTGGGGTGCGTTACGCCGCGCCCGGTAGACCCGCGCCGCCGAGACCAGTGCGGGCAACAGTGAGACGAACACGATGGCCAGGATGATGAGCTGAAAGTTCATGTGCACGAACGGGACACTGCCCAAAAAGTAGCCCGCCAACGTCACACCCGCACCCCAGGCGACTCCGCCGACGATGTCGAACCCGAGGAACACCGGATACCGCATGTAGGACACCCCGGCAATGACTGGCACAAAAGTCCGCGCGATCGGCACGAATCGAGCCAGAATTATCGTCCATTTCCCGTACTTCTCAAAAAACGCGTGGGACTCGGTCACATAGTGTTTCTTGAAGAACCGGGAGTCTTCCTTCTTGAACAGCGCCGGCCCGATCCGTCGCCCGATGAAATATGCGGTCTGATCGCCGAGCACCGCGACCAGCGCAACGCACGGGGCGAGCACCCCGATGGTGACCGGTGGTGCCGGGCTAGCGGACAACAGCCCGCCGGTGAACAACAGCGACTCGCCCGGCAGCAGCGGAAACAGCAGACCGGTCTCGATGAAGACGATGATCAAAATCCCGGGCAGCACCGCGGAACCGAATACGCCGTTGGCGCCCAACCAGTACATCGGGTCGAGGATGTCCGGCATGGCCGTCACGGCGGTGCTCATGACGTCCCAACATACCGGCCATCACGCACAGGCCGACAAGCTCGGTTGCGGTGTTGCGATACTGGGTGGATCGGAGTCGTCAGGAGGAACGTTTCATGCCTATCGCAACGCCCGAGGTCTACGCGGAGATGCTCGGTCAGGCCAAACAAAACTCGTACGCTTTCCCGGCTATCAACTGCACCTCCTCGGAAACCGTCAACGCCGCGATCAAAGGTTTCGCCGACGCCGGCAGTGACGGAATCATCCAGTTCTCGACCGGTGGCGCAGAATTCGGCTCCGGCCTCGGGGTCAAAGACATGGTGACCGGTGCGGTCGCCTTGGCGGAGTTCACCCACGTTATCGCGGCCAAGTACCCGGTCAACGTGGCGCTGCACACCGACCACTGCCCCAAGGACAAGTTGGACAGCTATGTCCGGCCCTTGCTGGCGATCTCGGCGCAACGCGTGAGCAAAGGTGGCAATCCTTTGTTCCAGTCGCACATGTGGGACGGCTCGGCAGTGCCAATCGATGAGAACCTGGCCATCGCCCAGGAGCTGCTCAAGGCGGCGGCGGCCGCCAAGATCATTCTGGAGATCGAGATCGGCGTCGTCGGCGGCGAAGAGGACGGCGTGGCGAACGAGATCAACGAGAAGCTGTACACCAGCCCGGAGGACTTCGAGAAAACCATCGAGGCGCTGGGCGCCGGTGAGCACGGCAAATACCTGCTGGCCGCGACGTTCGGCAACGTGCATGGCGTCTACAAGCCCGGCAACGTCAAGCTTCGCCCCGACATCCTTGCGCAAGGGCAACAGGTGGCGGCGGCCAAGCTCGGACTGCCGGCCGACGCCAAGCCGTTCGACTTCGTGTTCCACGGCGGCTCGGGTTCGCTTAAGTCGGAGATCGAGGAGGCGCTGCGCTACGGCGTGGTGAAGATGAACGTCGACACCGACACCCAGTACGCGTTCACCCGCCCGATCGCCGGTCACATGTTCACCAACTACGACGGAGTGCTCAAGGTCGATGGCGAGGTGGGTGTCAAGAAGGTCTACGACCCGCGCAGCTACCTCAAGAAGGCCGAAGCTTCGATGAGCCAGCGGGTCGTTCAGGCGTGCAATGACCTGCACTGCGCCGGAAAGTCCCTAACCCACTAAACCGGGGCCGCTCACAAGCCGTGCAGCTCGGTCAGCGTCAGGTGCGCGACCAGGAAGTAGATGAGCAGACCCGTGCCGTCAACGATGGTGGCGATCATCGGCCCCGAAACGATGGCCGGGTCGATGCGCAACTTCTTCAGCAGCGGCGGAAGGACGGCAGCCACCAGCGACGACCACACCACGATGGCGGCCACCGTCAGCGCGACCGTCAGGGTCACCTGCGGGCCCACGCCCAATGTCCAGGCGCGCACCACCGCGGCGGCGGCCATAGTGAGGCCGACCAGCACACCGGTTGACAGCTCCTTGGCTAACACCGCAGGCACATCGCGAAACCGGACCTGACCGGTGGCCATCGCGCGGACCAGAGTGGTGGCGATCTGGGTGCCGGTGTTGCCGCCGGTGCCGATCAGCAGTGGGATGAAGAACGCGAGCGCTATCACCGCCTCCATTTCGTCGGAGAACGCCCGCAGGACGCTGCCGGTGTAGGCCTCGGCAGCAAAAAGTACCAGGAGCCAGACGACCCGCTTGCGCCATAGCAGCCACGGCGACGCCCGCAGGTAGGGCACCTCGAGCGGGGCCGACCCACCCTGGCGCTCGGCGTCTTCGGTTGCTTCCTCCTCGGCAATGTCGATGGCTTCGTCTTCGGCGATGATGCCCAGTAGCCGGTTGTCGGCATCGACGACGGGAACCGCCATCAGGTTGTGGCCCATGATTGTCTGCGCCGCGAGCTCCTTGTCAGTCAACGGCGACACGACGATGAGGTCGTCACCCATCAGCTCACGGACTCGCTGTTCGGGATTGGCCAGCACCAGGGCGCGAAAGGCGATCACACCCAGCAGGTGGGAGTCGGCGTCTGTCACATAGACGTAGGCGGTGGTTCGTGCATCGCTGCGCAGGCCCGAGGCGCGTTCCCGCACGCTGGCGACGGCCTGCGACACCGTCATGTTCGGGCGTACGGTCAGCGTTTCGGGCACCATGTGGGCCGCGGCGCAGTCCTCCGGCCAGCTCAACAAGCCACGCAGCACCATCGCCCGCTCCAGCGGTAGCAACGTCAGCAGCGCCTCCCGCTTGGGCTCCTTGAATTCGCGCAGGATGTTGGCGGCGTGGTCGGAGTCGAGGGCCTCGAGGAAGGTGGCGGCCAGCGACGGATCCATCGCGTGCAGTGCCTCTGCGGCCAGCTTGTCGTCGATCGACTCGAATAGCTCGACGGCGTTGGTGCCGTCGAGCAGTGGGCCAAGCTTTCCGAGTTCGGCTTTGGATAACGACCCGAGTTCGCGGGCGCGATCCGGCAGCTCGGTGACGACGTCGAGCCACAAATCGACGGCTTTCGGGGTGCCGATACCGATGACGTGGCGGATGTCGAGTGTTGAGTTCTCGGCGGGGCGGATGCTCACCTGGCGATCACCTGCCTCTCGTTGACGATCGAGACGCTATGCCGCCGTCTCTGCGGGAACAGGCCGCCAGTACATTGCCACAGACGGGATCCAGCCGCATTTCGGCTACGGTTGCTCGTTTCGGTGTTCGGACTAGTCGGTCCTGGTGACGTGCCGGTGATGCGGACCGGTCCTAGCACTGACCAATGGCCAAAATGCGGGCAAACCAGCCAATCCTGGCTTCAGTTGCTGGAGGACTGGCAGATCTTCCACTGATCGTCGCGAAACTGTAGGTCGAGGCTGCGGGTCGAGCGGACCTGGGGATCGAACGCCATGAAAGTGGTGACATTGGCCTCGGCGTGCGCGCCGTTGACGACGACCTGGTCGATGCTGGCGATGACCGGATATTGTTTGGCCGCCGAAACCCGGCGATAGGTTTCGGCCCAATCACGCTCGTCATAATCCACGTAGCCATCGCGGGTGGAGCCACAAGTCAGGGAACGCAGCGCGGTCAGGTCGCCGGTCTGGATGGCGATGTCCAAGCTCTGGATGGCCTGCCGCACCTGATCTTCCTGCGACATCTTCGAATGTTTGCCGCGGGTCAGCAGCACGGTGCCCAGGATCGCGATTGCCGCCAACGCCAGCACGATCACTACCACCGCCAGCGCCCAGCCCCAGGTGCGTTGCCGGACTGACGTCGCCTCCGTCCGTGGCGGGATTGATTGTGGCACAGCAGTTTTCGGGGGCATTCCGGTTGGCATCCGCGGCGGGGTGGTCGGCGCCTGGTTGGTTTGGAAAACCTCGGTGGCTGCCTCGTGGGCCGTGACGATCACCTGGGTCTCCTTGGCGTCGAAGCCGGGCGCGGTGAAACGGCGTTCGCGCTGCGCTTCCGGTTGCGTAACCGCGGCATCGTTGTCGGAGGTGGTGATCACCACGGTCTCGGTTTCGGCGTCGTGAGGCACCAGGGGGTAGCTTTCGGTGCGTTCCTCGCCAGGATCGGCGGACCGCTCGCCGGCCGGTTCGCTCCCGGATTCACCGGCTGAGCGGTCTGGCTCGGGTGCGTTGGACATGGGTGCTGCTGTCCTCCCGGTATCGAGTGGCTCTTTGGAGCTTAGCGACCCAGCCTTCGGTTGGCCCCATCGTCGAGGTGACGTGACCAAGCGCACAATAACTCCCATGACGTCGATGGGTGATCTCTTGGGACCTGAGCCAATCCTGTTGCCTGGCGACAGCGACGCCGAAGCGGAGCTGCTTGCCAACGAAAGTCCGAGCATCGTCGCGGCCGCGCATCCGTCGGCGTCGGTCGCCTGGGCGGTGCTCGCCGAAGGGGCGCTGGCCGACGACAAGACCGTCACGGCCTACGCATACGCGCGTACCGGGTACCACCGCGGCCTGGACCAGCTGCGCCGCCATGGCTGGAAGGGCTTCGGCCCGGTGCCGTATTCCCACCAGCCCAACCGGGGTTTCCTACGGTGTGTGGCGGCGCTGGCGCGCGCCGCAGCCGCTATCGGCGAGACCGACGAGTATGGACGCTGCCTGGATCTGCTTGACGACTGTGACCCCGCGGCCCGTCCGGCGCTTGGGCTCTGAACGGTCAGAACCAGATACTCCAGAAACGGGCCAGCACGCTGCCCGCGGCGGCCAGCCGGTGCGACACGCCAGACAGGTCGAAGAGCCAGTACACCACCCCGAAAAACCACCCGTTCAGCGTCGGCGCCAGGAACAGGACCAGCAGAAACACCAAAGCGAACTGCTTGGCCGGCGCCAGGGCGCGCTGCGTCTCGGGTCTCAGGTGCGGCTCCAGGGCCGCATAGCCGTCCAGACCCGGGATGGGTAGCAGGTTTAACACCAGCGCGGTGAGCTGAAGGAATGCTAGGAACGCCACCCCGGCCCATAACACCGCGTGGATCGGGTCGAACAACAACCGGGTCGCCGCCAGCAGCAACATGGCCAGCGCCAGGTTGACCGTCGGCCCCGCCAAACTGACCAGGGTGCGGCGCGCCGTCGTCATGAACCAGGTGTGCACATACACCGCGGCACCCGGCAGACCGATCCCGCCCAGGGCGATGAACAGCATCGGCAGACCGAGCGAGAGCATGGGATGGCTGTAGCGGCGGGGATCCAGCGTCAGGTAGCCGCGCACTGCGACGTCGTGGTCACCGAAACGCCAAGCGGTGAACGCGTGACCGAACTCGTGCAGGCACAGCGACACCAGCCAGCCGGCGATCACCATGACGAACACCCCGGCGTAGGCCAGCGGCTGCACCGTCTCCCCGGCCAGCCAGGCCAGCGCGCCCCCGACGGCCGTCAATCCGAGCAGGCCCAGAAAGATCGGGCTGGGTCGCACCGACTCGCGCTGGCCCGTCTCGCTCACCGGTCGAAAACTACCGGACCAGCAGCCAACCCTCGACGTTGCGGTAAAACGTCGATCGGCGCACCGGGCGGGGCGCCGCGACACCGTCCCGAAGTACCGCAGCACCGGTGGTGCCTAGCTGCGCGGCGCGCCCGCCGATCCACCGCCGCCACTTTCCGGCGCCGTCTACCGCAGCTCGCAGGCCTGGCAGGGTCAGCGTCGGCTCGATGCACACCCCGGCCACATCGCCATCGAACAGCACGGTGTCGTCAACGACCGCCTCGCCGTGGATCAGGGCCTGCTCTTCGGCCGGCAGCCACTGTGCTCGGCCGACGATTACCGACCCGGTCTCGTCACGGATTAGCGGCACCCGCCGAGCGACGCCACACCGGGCGCGCCGCGCCGCCCGGCGCCCGGCCGGCAAGCGGTAGGCCCGGGTCGCGGGGCTGCGCCCGGAAGAGCACACGGC
>OBKH01000061.1_pt1 | contig 31102 bp, 14 predicted proteins | sample 1496241 | NCBI WGS metagenome assembly OBKH01 (sample SAMN03273953, study PRJEB22546) | soil metagenome | isolation source: rice field elevated CO2 plus elevated temperature | place: India: CRRI Experimental farm Cuttack,Odisha-753006 | collected 2013-12-17 | reverse complement strand
CGACCGCGCGGCTCCTCAGCGGCCCATCCCAGCCCGCATCGTCGCCACGCTAGGGTCGGCCCCATGGCGCACCTACTCGGAGCCGAGGCCGTGCACCTGGCCTATCCGACTCAGGTGGTGTTCGAGGCAGTCACGCTCGGGGTCAACGACGGGGCGCGCATCGGCATCGTCGGGCGAAACGGCGACGGCAAATCCAGTCTGCTGGGCCTGCTCACCGGTCAACTGCGGCCGGACTCCGGTCGGGTCACCCGGCGTAGCGGATTGCGGGTGAACGCGCTCAGCCAAACAGACACCCTCGACCCCAACCGCACCGTCGGCTGGACGCTCATCGGTGACCAACCCGAACACCAATGGGCGGGCAACCCGCGTATCCGGGACGTGGTCGCCGGCCTGGTATCCGACATCGCCTGGGACACCCCGGTCAGCACCCTCAGCGGTGGCCAGCGCCGACGGGTGCAACTGGCCAGCCTGCTGGTCGGCGAATGGGACGTGATCGCTCTCGACGAGCCCACCAACCACCTCGACATCCAAGGCATCACCTGGCTCGCCGACCACCTACGGCGGCGCTGGGCCCGCAATACCGGCGGCCTACTCGTGGTCACCCACGACCGCTGGTTCCTCGACGAGGTCGCCACCACAACATGGGAAGTGCACGACGGAATCGTCGAACCTTTCGAAGGCGGCTACGCGGCGTACGTGCTGCAGCGCGTCGAGCGGGACCGGCTGACCGCCGCGGCCGAAGCCAAGCGGCAGAACCTGCTGCGCAAGGAGCTGGCTTGGTTGCGCCGCGGCGCACCGGCGCGGACCTGCAAGCCCAAGTTCCGGATCGAGGCCGCCAACCAACTGATCGCAGACGTGCCGCCACCGCGCAACACCGTGGAGCTGGCCAAGCTGGCGGCCGCTCGGCTCGGAAAGGACGTCGTCGACCTGCTCGGCGTGTCGGTCTCGTACCAGCCTTCTGGGGGCCGCCCGGTGTTGCGCGATATCGAATGGCGGATCGGCCCGGGTGAACGTATCGGCATCGTCGGGGCTAACGGCGCCGGCAAGTCGACCCTGCTGGGCTTGATCGCCGGCACCGTCCAGCCCGGTGTCGGACGTGTCAAGCCGTCCGGCTGGCAGTGCTCGATCAGCACGGGGACGATCTGGCACCGTTTGCCGACGACCGGATCGCCGATGTGCTAGGCAGGCTGCGTGGCGGCTATCAGGTCGAAGGCCGCGAGGTTACCCCGACCCAGCTGCTAGAGCGTCTCGGGTTCCGCCGGGACCAGCTGTCCGCGCGAGTCGACGACCTCTCCGGTGGTCAGCGTCGGCGGTTGCAGCTCATGCTGACGCTGTTGTCCGAGCCGAACGTGCTGCTCCTCGACGAGCCCACCAACGACGTGGACACCGAGATGCTGACGGCGACCGAAGACCTGCTTGACTCGTGGGCGGGTACGTTGATCGTCGTCTCACACGACCGGTATCTGCTCGAGCGGGTCACTGACCAGCAGTACGCGATTCTCGATGACCGGTTGCGGCACCTGCCCGGCGGCATCGACGAATACCTGCAGCTGGCTGCCCGCGTTAGCGCCCCAGCACCGGCCGAGCGGCCAGCGCCGCCGGCGATGTCGGGCGCACAGCGACGTGCCACCGAAAAAGAGTTGGCCGCAGTCGACCGTCAACTCGCCCGCCTGGCCGACCGGGTGGCCGCCAAACATACCGAACTGGCCGAGCATGACCAGTCCGACCACGTCGGCATCACCCGGCTGACCCAGCAACTACGTGTCCTGCAAGACCACGTCGCGGCGATGGAGAATCGCTGGCTGGAGCTTTCGGAGATGCTCGAATGAGGACGTATCGGACGGTGCGCTACCCGCTTGGCGAAGCGCTGCTGGCGCTGTATCGATGGCGCGGTCCGCTGATCAACGCCGGAGTCGGTGGGCATGGCTACACCTATCTCCTGGGAGCAGAGGCCAACAGATTCGTGTTCGCCAATGCCGACGCGTTCAGCTGGAGCCAAACGTTTGAGAGCCTGGTTCCCGTCGACGGGCCGACCGCGCTGATCGTCAGCGACGGCGCGGACCACCGGCGCCGCCGCAGTGTGGTGGCACCGGGGCTGCGGCACCATCACGTCCAGCGCTATGTGGCAACGATGGTGTCCAATATCGACACGGTGATCGACGGTTGGCAGCCCGGACAGCGGCTGGACATCTACCAAGAGTTGCGCTCGGCGGTCCGGCGCAGTACCGCCGAGAGTCTGTTCGGCCAGCGCCTCGCCGTACATTCCGATTTTCTCGGTGAGCAACTGCAGCCCCTGCTGGACCTAACCCGACGGCCGCCTCAGGTGATGCGGCTGCAGCAGCGGGTCAACTCGCCCGGGTGGCGACGGGCCATGGCAGCCCGCAAACGCATCGACGACCTCATCGACGCTCAGATCGCCGACGCGCGCACGGCACCCAGACCCGACGACCACATGTTGACGACGTTGATTAGTGGCTGCTCTGAAGAGGGTACTACGTTAAGCGACAACGAGATTCGCGATTCGATCGTTTCGCTGATCACCGCGGGGTACGAGACCACCAGCGGCGCGCTGGCCTGGGCGATCTACGCACTGCTGACCGTGCCCGGCACCTGGGAGAGTGCGGCCAGCGAGGTCGCGCGCGTGCTGGGTGGCAGAGTCCCCGCCGCCGATGACCTGAGCGCGCTCACCTACCTCAACGGAGTTGTTCACGAGACGCTGCGCCTGTACTCGCCCGGCGTGATCTCGGCCCGCAGGGTGCTGCGTGACCTCTGGTTCGACGGGCATCGCATCCGGGCGGGACGCCTGTTGATCTTCAGCGCCTACGTCACCCACCGGCTCCCAGAAATCTGGCCCGAGCCAACCGAATTCCGTCCGCTGCGCTGGGATCCCAACGCAGCGGACTACCGCAAACCCGCGCCACATGAATTCATCCCGTTCAGCGGCGGGCTGCACCGATGCATCGGAGCCGTCATGGCCACCACCGAGATGACCGTGATTCTCGCTCGGCTGGTCGCCAGGGCCATGCTGCAGTTGCCCGCTCAGCGGACTCACCGCATTCGGGCGGCCAACTTTGCCGCGCTGCGCCCCTGGCCGGGATTGACCGTTGAAATCAGGAAGTCAGCGCCAGCGCAGTAAGACGAGTTCCGTGCAGAAACCAGGACCCATCGCCAGCATCAGCCCGGCGCTTCCGCTGGGTGGCCGCTTTTCGATGGTGTCGCGCAAAATATGCAGTATCGAGGCCGACGAAAGGTTGCCGATCTCGCCCAGCGAGCGCCAGGTCAGCTCGAGCGCCTCGGGAGGCAGCGCGAGGCTCGTGGCGACGGCGTCGATGACCTTGGGACCACCGGGATGGCTCACCCAGGCGCCGATGTCGTCTTTGGTCAGCCGATGGGCATCAAGAAACGTGGTGACGTCATTGGCTAGGTACCGTTCGATCAGGTTCGTCAGGTCCGGGGAAAGCCGCAGCCGCAGGCCATGGGAACCGACATCCCAACCCATGATGTGCAGCGAGTCGGGGTACAGGCTGCTGCGCGAGTCCAAGATGTCCGGTCCGCCAGCGCGAACCTGCTCGGCGCGCCGGTCGCCGACGGCGACCACCGCGGCTGCTCCGTCGCCGAACAGTGCGGTCCCGACCAGACTCGACACGGTTGGTTTGACCGCGGGATACGTCAGCGAGCAAAGCTCAACCGAGACCAGAACCGCGACGTCGTCGGGCGCGCCACGCAGGTAGTCGCGCAGGCGGGCCACGCCCGCCGCCCCTGCCACGCAGCCCAGACCGAACAACGGCATCCGCCGCACGTCGGGGCGCAGACCAAGCCGCCCGGCGATCCGGGCATCCAAAGACGGCACCGCGACGCCGGTGACGGTTGCGGTGGCGATCATGTCGATGTCGCTGGGGCGCAGGTTGGCATCATCGAGCGCGCCCAGCAAGGCCTCGACGCCAAGGTCGACAGCCTTCTCGATAAAGATCTCGTTGGCGTCGCCGAAGTCGGTCAGCGACGGGTATTGCTGCAGCGGCAGCACCAGGTGTCGACCGTTGACCTTGGCGGCGGCATGCAAACGCCGAATGATCTCCTCGTGTTCCTTAAGGCCGGGAAACTCGACAAACGAATCAGTGATCTCACTTTGGCTATAGCGATGCGGCGGCAACGCACCGAACACACCCGCGATGACGCTCATGCCCCTGCCCACTTAAGTTACTTGCCACCCTCGAAGCCCAAAGTTTAAGCCACATTACGCGATCTCGCAAAAACATCGCTATTCAACGCCTGTCGTATTTGCACCTATGCCGATAGCATAATTTGAGCCTGCCAGGACGGATTTCGTCATCGAATATCGTTCTCGTCCTCATCGAGCGCCAGCCCGATAAGAGCTTCGGGGCTTAACGAGTCGATAACCTCGTCGCTGACGGTCCGACCAGCCAAGGACTCCTCGGGCTGGCCGGCCAGCAGCAGCAATTTGTCCAGCAAGCCGGTGCGTCGAAGCTGGTGGATAGGAATGTTTTTCAGCAGCTGCCAAATACTCTCGTCGTCGGATGATTCGTGTTGGCCGCCTAAGAGCTGGCCAAGGCATTCGGCGAGGGCACTCGCAGTGGGATAGTCGAAGATCAAAGTGCGCGGCAGCGACAAGCCGGGCAAACCGATAGCCATCTGGAGACGATTGCGTAGTTCGACCCCGCTCATTGAATCAAATCCCAAGTCTTGGAAAGCACATTCGGGGTCGATGTCATGGCTGCTCTTGCGACCCAAAACGATTGCTGCATGGAAGCACACCAACTCTACCAGCTGGCGCTGCAGTTCCGGTGGGGCTAGGCTTTGCAATCGCGCAATTGCGCCGGCGTCTTTGCCCGTCTGGTCCACCGACAACTCGCCATTGTCACCTAACCAAAACCGCTGCCGGGCAAATCCATACGTCGGCAACTCCACCCGCCGGCCGCCCAAACCCGCAAAGACCGAAGACCAATCAACCGCCACCCCTTCGGCGAACAGTCGCCCCACCCCGGCCAGCACCGACTCCACCTCAGGCCGATCCCTGGCTAGCAGCGCCACCGACGCCTCCAACCCGGCACCGGGACCCACTTCCACAAACACCCTGGCCCCGAGGGATTCAGCCAATCCCACACCGTCGAAGAACCGCACCGGCTTGCGCACATGTTCAACCCAATACGCCGGCGACCCATACCCAGCACCGGCCAGCTGACCTGTCACATTCGAGACCAACCCAATCCGCGGCGCCCGCACGCAGACATCAGCCAGCACCTTCGAGAACTCCTCGACCATGGGGTCCATCAACACCGAATGAAACGCATGCGACACTGCCAACCGCCGCACCCGCCGACCCAACCCCACCAATCGATCCACTACCACACCCACGGCAGCCTGCTCACCCGAAATCACCACCGATTCCGGCGCGTTCACCGCAGCGATGCACACGCCCTCGGTGAGCAACGGTGCCACTTCGTCTTCGCTGGCCGCTACGGCCACCATGACCCCACCAGCGGGCAACGCCTGCATCAACCGGCCGCGCGCCGCCACCACCCGCGCGGCATCCACCAGCGACAACGCCCCGGCCACATACGCCGCAGCAATCTCACCCACCGAATGACCCATCACAAGATCGGGCAGCACACCCCAGTCTTGCAACAACGCGGCCAATGCCACCTGGACGACAAACAACGCCGGCTGAGCAAACTCTGTGCTTTCCAATAGCCCGGCATCGGCGCCCCACATCACCTGCCGCACAGACAGCCGCAGCTGCCCATCCAACACCGCAACGACCTCGTCAAAAGCCCGGGCAAACACCGAGTACCGGCCGTACAACTGCCGGCCCATCCCCAGCCACTGCGACCCCTGTCCGGGAAACACAAACACCGTCTTGCCCACCGACCGCGCACGACCCACCACCACACCCGCGCCCGGCTCACCGGCGGCCAACCCCGCCAACCCCGCCATCAGACGCCCCCGATCAGCGCCCACCACCACCGCGCGATGGTCGAACACCGACCGGGTACTCACCAACGACCACCCCACATCGAGCGCGGTCAGGCCGTCGTCGGCAGTCAGGTGCGCCAACAACCGCCCCGCCTGGTTGGTTAGCGCCTGCGGCGACCGCGCAGCCAACACCCACGGCACCGCCACCGGAGCGTTACTACCCGCTGCGGCAACAGATTCCACTATCTCTGGCGACTGCGTCGGACCCTGTTCCAGGATCACATGCGCGTTCGTCCCACCCATGCCAAACGACGACACCCCAGCCCGTCGCGGCTCATCCGCCACCGGCCACGGCGTCAACGCGGTGTCGACCCGAAGCCCAAGGCTATCCAAATCAATTGCGGCACCGACGTAGTTGAGGCTGGGTGGAATCACGGCATTTTCAATCGCTAACACCGCCTTGAGTAATCCGGCGATTCCAGCGGCTCCCCCGGTATGACCAATATTGGTCTTGACCGACCCCACACTCACCGGGCGACGTTGCCGCGCCGCGAAGATCTCACCCAGCGCCCGCGCCTCGATCGGGTCGCCGATCTTGGTGCCGGTCCCGTGTGCCTCGACGTAGTGAACCTGATGGCAATCCACCCCCGCGCCGGACATCGCCCGCCTGATGACGTCCACCTGGCCGGCGACCGACGGCACGGTCAGCCCGGTAGCGCTGTGCCCGGCGTTGCCGACCGCGCTGCCGCGGATGATCGCGTGGATTCGATCTCCGTCGTCCAGGGCAGCTTGCACCGGCTTCAGCAGAACGAGGCCACCGCCGTCGCCTGGTACGTAGCCGTCGGCACGTTCATCGAATGCGTAGGTATGGCCGGACGGCGATACCGCGCCGAATTCTTGTTCCAGCATGGCTGTTTCGCGTGCCAAGTTGAGGTGAACACCACCGGCAATCGCCAGCGGCGCTTCGCCTGTTCGCACGCTTTCGCATGCCAGATGCACCGCTACCAGGGATGACGACTGACCGGAGTCGATCGTCACGCTTGGTCCACGCAGCCCGAAAGCAAACGACACGCGGTTTGCGATGATTGCCCGACTAGTGCCAGCGAACGCGTGATGGTCAACACGGTCCGCCGCGAGCGTCAGTACTGCGTAGTCGTCGTTCATCGCTCCGAGGTAGACCGCGATCGGTTGTCCGCGCAGCGTTTCCGGCACCACGAAAGCGTCTTCGAGCAGTTCCCAGGTGAGTTCGAGCGCCAGTCGTTGCCTGGGGTCCATCGCGCTCGCCTCGCGGGGGGATAGGTTGAAAAAGTCGGCGTCGAAATCGGCGACGTTGTCAATGGATCCAGCAGCCTCTCGCCCGTCGCGCAACAGGTCCCAGAGGTCGCCGGGGCTGACGACGGTGGGAAACCTGCATGCCAGCCCGATGATTGCGATGCCTGTCGGTTGCACGTGCGCTAAGGTCCAAGTTCGTCGTCGAGGATGGCAAAAAGCTGGCTTTCAGTGGCGGTGGTGATGTCCTCGTCGTCATGGGTGGTAGACGGGCCGGAGCTGGCCGGTGGAGCGGTGCAATCGGTCAAAATCGCTTGCAATCGCTTGATCAGGCGCGTTTTGTCGTCGGGGTTCCAGTTGGGTTGGTCGAGCAATGCTTGTAGTTCGCGGGTGACCTCGTTGAAACGAGTCGACGGGTTGGGTTGGTCGACCGTGACGGCAGGGGCGTTCGCCAGCTGGATGTCGAGGTGTTCGGCCAACTCGGCGGCCGTGGGGTAGTCAAAGATCAAGGTCGGTGGCAAGGTCAACCCGGTCGCAGTCTTGAGCCGGTTGCGCAGCTCCACCGCTGTCAGCGAATCAAACCCGAGATCCTGGAATGCCTTGTGCGCGTCGATCTCAGTGCCGGAATGCCCCAACACGATCGCGGCGTTGCTACATACTAACTCGGTGAGTTCGCGGTGCCGCTGCTCGGGAGTCAGCCCGTGCAGCCGCGACGCCAATCCCGACCCCGACACCTCATCGGCGCCGTCGATGATCCGTCGGATCGGACCGGCAACCAACTGGCTAAATAGTGCCGGCAGCTCGGCACCGGCCAGCGCGGCACGATCCAGCCGAGCAGCCACCACCACGGGCCGATCCGCCAGCAACGCGGCATCCAGGAATCCCATCGCCTGGTTGGTAGGCAACGGCGCCAGTCCAACCCGACTCATCCGGACCCGATCCCGCTCGCCTAAATGCTCGGTCATCGCCGAAGCCTGCTCCCACAATCCCCACGCCACCGACAACGCGGCCAGTCCACGTGATCGCCGATAGGCCGCCAACCCGTCCAAAAACGCGTTCGCTGCAGCATAATTGGCCTGGCCCGGCGCACCCACAATCCCGGCCATCGACGAAAACAACACAAACGCTGACACATCCAGGTGCCGGGTGAGCTCATGCAAATTCCAGGCCCCATCGACCTTGGCCCGCAATACCTTATCCACCCGCTCCGGCGTCAATCCGGTGATTACCGCATCGTCAAGAACCCCAGCCGCATGAAACACTGCAGTCAGATCTGGTTGGCTTGCCACCAAACCCGCCACCGCATCACGATCGGCCACATCGCAAGACACCACCTGCACTCGGGCGCCGGCCGAGCCGAGCTCGTCCACCAATGCTGCGACGCTCTCCGTGTGCTCACCAGCACGACTGGCCAACACCACCTGCCGCACCCCGTATCGACTCACCAGATGACGCGCCACCGCAGAACCTGCCATCCCAGTGCCACCGGTGATCAGCACCGTGCCCGCGGCCCACGCGTCCGGCATGGTCAGCACCACTTTGCCGACATGGCGCGCCTGGCTCAAGAACCGATACGCCTCCCGAGCGTGCCGCACATCCCATGACTTGACTGGAAGCCGATGCAGCGCTTCAGTTTTGAACAACTCGACTAACTCGGCCAGCATCTGCGCAATCCGCTGCGGTCCGGCCTCCATCAAGTCGAAAGCCCGGTAGGCCACCCCAGGATGGTCCTGGGCAACGACCTGGGCGTCCCGAACTCGGTTTTGCCCATCTCGATGAAGCGACCGCCTCGCGGCAGTAACCGCAACGATGCGTCGGTGAACTCACCGGCCAGCGAGTTGAGCACCACATCCACGCCGCGACCCTCGGTGGTCAGCCAAAACGTCTCCTCGAATGCCAGTGTGCGTGAATCGGCAACATGCGTGTTGTCACATCCCATTGTGTGCAACGTGTCCCACTTGCCGCGACTGGCAGTAGCGAAAACCTCCAATCCCCACAGCCGAGCCAGTTGCACTGCCGCCATACCCACCCCGCCCGCAGCGGCGTGTACCAGCACCGACTCGCCCGGCTGCACCTGCGCCAGCACGCGTAACGCGTAGTAGGCCGTCAGAAACACCACCGGCACACCCGCAGCATCGGTCAGCGGCCACCGGTTCGGCAGCTTGACCACCAGCCGCGCATCGACCACCGCTTCCGACCCCGCCACCCCCAACAGACCCATCACCGGATCACCAACTGCTAAACCGGTCACGCCTGGACCGACTTCGGTGACCACCCCTGCCCCTTCGGCCCCCAACTCCGCGGCACCGGGATATATTCCCAACGCCACCAACACATCCCGGAAATTGACACCCAAAGCCCGCACCTCTATTCGAACCTGTCCAGGTGCCAATTCCTTTGCAGGGCATGATGCCAACGTCAAATCCTCAAGGGCGCCCGCGCCGCCGGCGACCAACCGCCAGCCCGAGTTGGTATCGGGCAACTGCAGGATCGGCTGTGGTCGAAGCTGTGCCAGCCGGGCGGCATAGGCTGTGCCGTTCCGGATCATCAATTGCTCTTCACCACAGCCAATGACATCTCCAACATCCATCGAGCCGTCCGAATCGACCAACATCACCCGACCCGGATGTTCGGCTTGAGCCGACCGCACCAACCCCCACACCGCGGCGCCGGCCAAGTTCGTGGCATCCTGGCCGACCGACCCTTGGGTCAGCACCACCAGTCGGCCGGCCCGCTCCTGGGCCAGCCAGGACTGCAATGCCACCAACACCCGATGCGTAGCCGAATACACCGGACCCACACCGTCCTGGAAAGACTCCAACTCCCAGACCACGAGGTCGGCGCTGATGTCGTTGTGCGCCAATTCCACTGGCAACCACGCCACTTCCAACAACCCGCGACCTGCGGCATCGGCAGCGGCGACGGCCGCCGACAACAGCTGAGACGACACCGAACGCATGACCAATGCCTGTACCGACAACACCGGTAACCCCGCCTGATCGGCCAACTCCACCGACACCGTGCCATCACCGGCCGGCGCGATCCGCGCCCGAACCCGGGACGCACCCGCGGCATGCAGGGAGACCCCTTGCCAGGAGAAGGGCAGCATGGTAGCTGCCTGCTCGCCCACCATGCCCATTGCATGCAAGGCCGCATCCAGCACCAGTGGGTGAATTCCGAACCCACTCAACGTCACATCGACATCGTCGGGGACGGCAACATCGGCGAAGAGCTCCGATTCCCGCCGCCACATGGCCGTCAGACCCTGAAACGCCCGGCCATATTCATAGCCCAGTTCGGCGAATCGCTGATAGGCGCCATCGACATCAACCGGGGCAGCACCCAGCGGCGGCCACACCGACAAATCCGCTGCCGGGGCAACCGCCTTTGCCCCCAATACGCCCCGGGCATGCAACACCCACCCGGAATCCGACTCAGCGTTGCGTGAATATATCGACACTGGCCGCTGACCCATCTCACCGACACCCACCACCACCTGTAGCTGCACCCCGCCCACCGTCGGCAAAACCAACGGAGTCACCACCGTCAGCTCCTCGACCACCCCACAATCCACCTGGTCGGCGGCTCGCAGCGCCAGTTCCACGAAAGCCGCACCGGCGAGCAACACCACTCCAGCGATCACGTGATCGGCCAACCACCGCTGCTCCCCCACCGATAGCCGGCCGGTCAGTACCACCACGTCCGAATCCGGTTGCTCCACAACCGCACCCAACAAACCATGCCGGGCTGCCAGCAGACCAACACCGCTGATGTCTGCCGAACCCGCCGACGTAGGCGGCAACCAATACCGCTGCCGCTGAAACGCATAGGTCGGCAATTCGATCCGTCGACCCGGACTGCCAAACACCGCCGGCCAATCCATTTGGGCACCCGCAGTGAACAATGTCGCCACGGCGCCGAGCACCGACGACACTTCGGGGTGCTCTCTACGCATCATCGCCACCGATAGCGCCTCGCCTAAAGGCAGCGACTGCTCGACCAATGCTGTCAGGCCACCGCCGGGACCCACCTCAACAAACCTTGTGGCCCCAACCGCATTCAGCAACTGGACGCCCTCGGCAAATCGCACGGGGCGCCGCGCATGCTCCACCCAGTACTGTCCATCGCCGTAGCCTGCGCCGGCCATCTGCCCGGTCACATTGGACACCAACGGAATCCGCGGTTTCGACACCGAAATACCGGCAGCGATCCGCGTGAACTCGGCAAGCATCGGTTCCATCAGCAACGAATGAAACGCATGTGATACCGCTAGCCGATGCACCCGGCGGCCCCTGCGGGCAAAGTGATCGGCAATATCGCTGACCGCTGCCTCGCACCCTGAAACCACCACCGAGTGCGGCGCGTTGACCGCCGCGAGATTCGCCCCGTCGACCAGCACTGGCAGCACTTCTTCTTCGCTGGCGGCCACCACCACCATCACCCCACCGGCGGGCAACTCCGCCATCAACCTGCCGCGGGCAGCCACCAAACCCGCCGCATCGGTCAACGACAACACCCCGGCCAAATGTGCTGCCGCGATCTCGCCCACCGAATGTCCGATCAGGAAATCCGGGCTGATACCCCAGTGCTGCAACAACGTTGCCAACGCCACTTCGATTGCGAATAACGCCGGCTGGGCGAACTCGGTGCTAGTCAACAGCGCCTCGTCACCTTCCCAGAGCACGTTTCGCAGCGGCAGCCGCAGGTGCCGATCCAGCTCTTCGGCCACCGCGTCAAAAGCCAGGGCGAACAGGGGTAATTCGGCATATAACTGCGCTCCCATGCCTACCCATTGGGCCCCTTGCCCGGGAAACACGAACACCGTCTTCCCCACCGACCGCGCTCGACCCACTGCCACGCCCGCACCCGACTCACCAGCGGCCAACGCCGCCAACCCCGCCAGCAGGGCCCCGCGATCAGCACCCACGACCACCGCCCGATGCTCGAACATCGCCCGCGTCTTGACCAACGACCACCCCACATCGATCGGATCCAAATCCGGGTTGGCCGCGACGAAAGCCAGCAGCCGCTGCGCCTGACCGGCCAACGCCTGCTCCGACCGGGCCGACAGCACCCACGGCACGGCGGACGCCGCTGTTGGGGATGCAACTTCTGGCACAACACTTTCAACTACCGGTGCCTGCTCAAGAATCACATGCGCATTGGTGCCGCTGATCCCGAACGACGACACCCCGGCCCGCCGCGGCCGGCCGTGAACCGACCACGCCCGCGGTTGAGTCAACAACGACACCGCCCCCACCGACCAATCCACATGCGGCGTAGGAACATCCACATGCAATGTCTTGGGCATCACCCCATGCCGCATCGCCTGCACCATCTTGATCACCCCGGCCACCCCCGCCGCCGCCGATGTATGACCGATGTTCGATTTGATCGACCCCAACCACAGGGGCTCAACGCGGTCCTGACCGTAGGTCGCCAAAAGCGCCTGCGCCTCAATCGGATCCCCCAGCATGGTCCCGGTCCCGTGCCCCTCGACCACATCCACCTCAACCGCGCGCAGTCGCGCACTGGCCAACGCCGCCCGAATCACCCGCTGCTGGGATGGCCCATTGGGTGCCGTCAAACCGTTGGAGGCGCCGTCCTGATTGACCGCCGATCCGCGCACCAGGGCCAGCACCGGATGCCCCAACCGCCGTGCATCCACCAGCCGCTCCACCACCAGCACCCCGGCGCCTTCTGACCACGCGGTCCCGTCGGCGGCACCGGCGTATACCTTGCACCGACCGTCGCGCGCCAGCGCCCGCTGCCGGCTGAACTCGACGAATGCGGCGGGGGTGGCCATCACCGTCACCCCACCGGCCAGCGCCAAATCGCATTCCCCCGACCGCAGCGACTGCACCGCCAAATGCAGCGCCACCAACGACGACGAGCACGCCGTGTCCACCGACACCGCCGGACCCTCCAACCCCAGCACATACGCCACCCGCCCGGAGGCCACACTCAGCGTCGAACCCGTTAACCCATAGCCTTCCAGCTCGCCGGATAGCTGGCCCCCATAGCCGGCATGGATAACACCGGCGAACACACCCGTTGCCGAACCCCGCAACTTGGTCGGGTCAATTCCCGTACGCTCCAACGCTTCCCACGACACTTCCAATAGCAGGCGCTGTTGCGGGTCCATCGCCAGCGCCTCGCTAGGACCGATTCCAAAGAATCCGGCGTCGAAGTCACCCGCATGCTCCAGAAACGTCCCGCGGCGGGTATACATCTTCCCGCATGCATCCGGGTCAGGATCAAACAACCCGTCCACATCCCACCCGCGATCCGCCGGAAAATCCGATACCGCATCACGGCCCTGGGCCACCAGCTCCCACAACGTCTCCGGCGAATCCACCCCACCTGGATAACGGCATCCCATTCCGACCACCGCAACCGGCTCGGACAACTTGGCTTCCAAGTCGGACAGGCGTCTGCGGGTGCGCCGCAGATCTGCCGTGAGACGCTTCAGGTAGTCAACATGCGTGGTGGTTCCCGACATTGGTGTTCCTTGCGGGGGGTTAGGAGCCGAGTTCCTCGTCGAGGATGGCGAAAAGCTGGCTTTCGGTCGCGGCGGCGATGTCGTCGTCTTCAGTGGTCAGGCTGGTCAACATGGTTTGCAGGCGGGTGCGCAGGTGCGCTTTGACGTTGGCGCTCAAGTCGGGTTGGTCAAGCAGCACAACTAGCTCGCGGGTGATGTCGTCAACACGGTCTGACAGGCTTTGTTGATCGCTACCGCTGGCGGTGACTAGCCGGCTGTCGAGGTGTTCGGCCAGCGTGGCCGGCGTGGGGTAGTCGAAGATCAGCGTGGGCGACAACGTGAGCCCGGTGGCGGTCTTGAGTCGGTTGCGCAGCTCCACGGCGGTCAAGGAATCGAACCCGAGATCTTGGAATGCTTTGTGAGCGTTGATATCGACACTGCTGGAACGACCCAACACCGCCGCGGCATTGCTGATCACCAAATCGGTGAGTTCGCGCTGCCGCCGCTCGGGCGTGAGCGCATGCAGCCGGCTGACTAAGCCCGACATCGACACCGCCGTATCGGCGGCGTCGATCCTCCGCCGGGTCGGACCGGCAGCCAACTGGCTGAATAATGCCGGTAGCGCAGCACCAGCGCCGGCCAGCGCGGCACGATCCAGCCGGGCCGCCACTACCACCGCGCGATCGGCCTGCAGCGCAGTGTCCAGGAACCCTAGCGCCTGCTCGGTGGTTAGCGGAGCGAGCCCGGCCTGCGTCATCCTGGCGCGATCCCGCTCGCCGAGGTGCCGGGTCATCGCCGAGGCCTGCTCCCACAGTCCCCACGCCACCGACAATCCGGCCAGCCCACGCGAGCGCCGATAGGCCACCAACCCGTCCAAAAACGCATTCGCCGCAGCATAATTCCCCTGAGCCGGTGTGCCCACAATCCCGGCCATCGACGAAAACACCACAAACGCCGACAAATCCATGTCCTCGGTTAGCTCGTGCAGATTCCAGGCCCCATCGACCTTGGCCCGCAACACCGTATCCACCCGATCCGGTGTCAAGCCCGTGATCACGGCATCGTCCAACACCCCAGCGGCATGAAACACCCCTTTAAGCGGATAGCGCGGATCCAGACCCGCCAACAATGCCGCCAGCGCATCACGATCAGCCACATCACAGGAGACCACCGCCACCTGGGCCCCGCCCTCGCGCAACAGGGCCGCGACTTCTGCCGCCCTGTCGGCCTGCTCACCGCTTCGGCTGACCAGAACCAGATTGGCCACCCCATGTCGCCGGACCAAATGGGTAGCCACCGCCGAACCGGCCATGCCGGTCCCCCCAGTGACCACCACGGTGCCCCCCGCCAACCCGGACTGCCCACCCGGACCATCGGGGATGGTCAACACGACCTTGCCGATATGACGGGCCTGACTGACAAACCGGTAGGCCGCCGGGGCGCATCGCGCATCAAAAGTCTTGACCGGCAACCGCGCCAACACTCCGGCCGCTAGCAACCCCACTACCTCGGAAAGCATCGCCGCAATGCGGTCTGGGCCGGCTTCGACCAAATCGAACGCCCGATACCGCACCCCCCGATGCCGCTCGGCCACCGTCTGCCCGTCGCGAATATCGGTTTTACCCAGCTCGATAAAGCGGCCACCGCTGGGCAGTAGCCGCAGCGAGGCATCGGTGAACTCACCGGCGAGCGAGTTCAGCACTACGTCCACACCGCTGCCCTCGGTGGCCCGCAGAAACGCCTCCTCGAACTCCAACGATCGCGAGTCGGAGATATGGATATCGTCAAAACCCATCGCCCGCAATGTATCCCACTTGGCGCGACTCGCCGTGACGAAAACCTCTGCACCCCAATACCGCGCCAACGACACCGCTGCCATACCAACCCCGCCGGTGCCGGCATGCACCAACACCTTCTGCCCCGCCGCGACCTCCGCCAACACCGACAGCCCGTAAAACGCCGTCAGAAACGCCACCGGCACGGCCGCTGCCTCCACCAACGACCAGCCCGCCGGCACCATGGTTACCAACCGCGCATCCACCACCGCCTCCGAACCCACCAGCCCCAATAACCCCATCACCCGGTCACCAACGGCCAAACCGGTTACCCCCGGGCCGACTTCAACGACCACCCCTGCCCCGTCGACACCCAGTTCCCCGCCGCCGGGATACATCCCCAACGCCACCAACACATCCCGGAAATTGACCCCCACCGCACCCACGGCCACCCGCACCTGCCCCGTCGCCAGCTCCACCGGAGCAACGGGCGCCACCACCACATCCGCCAAAGTCCCCCCACCACCGGCAACCAACCGCCAGCCCCCAGCCGACGCCGAAGGCAAAGTCAACCCGGCCGCTACCGGGGCCAACCGTGCCGCATATACCCGGCCTCGACGAACCACCAGCTGCGGCTCACCCGAGCGTGCGCCGAAACCAACCGCATCCTCGACAGCGACCGACCCATCGGTATCCACCAACACCACCCGGCCCGGATGTTCAGCCTGGGCAGAGCGCACCAACCCCCACACCGCAGCACCCGCCAAATCGGTGACATCGTCATCAACCGGACCCACCGCCCCACGCGTCACCACCACACCCAGACCGGTCGCATCGCTAGCCAACCACGACTGCAACACCTCCAACACCTCGTGCACACCCCGGTACACCGCTGCCAGCACATCCCCGCCGGCCTGCGCGCCGGCGTGAGGCGGCAGCTCCCACACCACGGCGTCGTCGCCAATGTCGCCGCCCTCCAACGGCACCGGTGTCCAGATCATCTCCAGCAATCCCCGGTCGCCGGCGGTCGACCTCGACAACGCGGCCGCTGAGACCGGACGAACCATCAACTGCCGCACCGACAACACCGGCAACCCCTGCGGATCGGCCAACTCCACCGACACCGCCCCCCGGCCCACCGGCGCCAGTCGCACACGGACCCGCGCAGCCCCGCTTGCGTGCAAACACACCCCCTGCCACGAGAACGGCAACATCGTCTGCTGCTCACCCTCGACAATTCCCCACGCATGCAACGCCGCATCCAACACCGCCGGATGAATCCCAAACCCCCGTATCGGCACACCCTCAGGGAGAGTGACGTCGGCGAACACCTCGGCCCCCCGCCGCCACAAGGCCTGCAAACCCCGAAACGCCGGCCCATACCCATACCCCCGCGCCGCCAACACCTGATACCCGTCGGCGACGTCCATCGCCCGTGCCCCAACCGGCGGCCACACCGACAGCTCCGCGGCCGGCTGCACCGAGCCAACCCCCAACACGCCCTGCGCGTGCAACGTCCATCCCGGACTCGAATCCGCCTGGCCGGCAGCCGAATACACCCACACATTCCGAGTACCCGACTGCTCGACGCCGCCCACCACCACCTGGACCCGCACCCCATCTGCCGGCAGCACCAACGGTGCCTGCAACGTCAACTCCTGCAGCACCGAACAACCCACCTCGTCACCGGCCCGCAAGGCCAACTCAACAAACCCCGTGCCCGGGAACAGCACCACCGGGCCCACCGCATGATCGGCCAGCCACGGCGCAGCGACCACCGATATCCGGCCCGTCAACACCACCCCACCCGAGTCGGGCCGTTGCACCACTGCAGCCAACAATCCATGCTCGGCGCCCACCAAGCCGACACCACCCAGATCGCCGCCAACAGCACCTAGGCCGTCTAGCCAGAACCGCTGGCGCGCAAACGCGTACGTCGGCAACTCCACCCGGCGGCCTCCCAGGTCGGCAAACGCGGCACGCCAGTCAACACCCACGCCCGCAACGTGGGCCTGCCCCGCCGACAGCCAAAACCGGCCCACCCCGCCGTCATCGCGACCCAGCGTCGGAATGACAATCGGTTCACCCGTAGCGCCGCGATCACAGTCGACCAACGTCTCTTCGATGCCGGCGATCAGGACCGGATGGGGGCTGGATTCGACGAACACCCGGTATCCGCCGTCGAAGGCGTTGCGGACGGCGCGTTCGAACTGCACCGGCTGGCGGATGCTTCGGTACCAGTACTCGGCGTTCACACCGGCGGTATCCATGAGTTCGCCGGTGACAGTGGAGAAGAACGCCACCGTGGAAGTACGGGGTTCGATACCTCGCAGCGCCGCGATGAGCTCCTCCCGGATCGCGTCCACCTGCGCCGAGTGTGACGCGTAGTCGACGTCGATCCTGCGGGCACGAATGCCTTCGGCCTCACATCGCTGCATCAGCTCCGTCACGGCATCCGTCTCGCCGGCCAGCACGACCGACGAGACACCATTGACTGCAGCGATATTCAGTCGGTCTCCCCATTGGGACGCCAACTTCTCGGCCTGCGGCTGGCCACAGGCCAACGAGACCATGCCGCCGGCACCGCCCAACCGCACCAGCAACCGGCTGCGCAGTGCCACCACCGCAGCCGCGTCCCGAAGCGACAGGGCGCCCGCCACATATGCCGCCGCGATCTCCCCCTGCGAATGCCCGATGACCGCGTCGGGAACCACACCCACCGACCGCCACAATTCGGCCAGCGACACCATCACCGCCCACAACGCCGGCTGCACCACATCCACCCGATCCAGCCCCGGTGCGCCGGGTGCCCCGCGCAGCACGTCGAGCAGCGACCACTCCACGTGCTCACGCAGCGCCCGTTCGCAGCGATGGATATGTTCGGCGAACACCGGTGCGGTAGCACATAACTGGGCTCCCATGCCCAGCCACTGCGCGCCCTGGCCCGGGAACACGAATGCCGTCTTGCCCACCGTCTGGGCGCGGCCCGCCACCACGTCGGCGCCGGGCACGCCGGCCGCCAGACCCGTCAGCCCTTCCATCAGCTGAGTGCGGTCGGCGCCCACGACCACGGCCCGATGATCAAACAGCGACCGGGTGTTGACCAGCGACCACCCCACATCGAGCGGGCGCACGTTCTCATCGGCGCCCACCCAGGCCAACAGCCGTCGCGCCTGGTTGGTCAACGCTTGCGCCGACCTCGCCGACAGCACCCACGGCACCGCCACCGGGTCGTTGCCATGGGCCGCGCCAACCGGTTCCACTGCCGGTGCCTCTTCCAGAATCACATGTGCGTTGGTGCCGCTGATCCCGAACGACGACACCCCGGCCCGCCGCGGCCGGCCCGGCACGTGCCACGGCCGCGGCTCGGTCAACAACGACACCGCCCCCGCCGACCAATCCACATGCGGCGTCGGCACATCCACGTGCAACGTCTTGGGCAGCACGCCGTGGCGCATCGCCTGCACCATCTTGATCACCCCGGCGACCCCCGCAGCCGCCGACGTATGACCGATGTTCGATTTGATCGACCCCAGCCACAACGGCCGATCGGCCGGCCGCTGTCCATACGTCGCCAAAATCGCCTGCGCCTCAATGGGATCCCCCAACGTGGTGCCCGTCCCGTGCCCCTCGACCACATCCACGTCGGCGACACCTAACCGCGCACTGGCCAGCGCCGCAGTGATCACCCGTTGCTGCGCCGGCCCATTCGGCGTGGCCAGCCCGTTGGAGGCGCCGTCCTGATTGACCGCCGATCCGCGCACCAGCGCCAGCACCGGATGCCCCAACCGGCGCGCGTCAGCCAACCGCGCCAGCACGAGCACCCCGGCGCCCTCGGCAAACGCGGTCCCATCGGCGGCACCCGCATAGGCCTTACAACGACCATCGGCGGACAGCGCCCGCTGCCTGCTGAACTCGATGAACATCGCCGGGGTGGCCATCACGGTGACCCCACCGACCAGCGCCAGGTCGCATTCGCCGAGGCGCAGTGACTGCACCGCCAAATGCAGTGCCACCAACGACGACGAACACGCGGTATCCACCGACACCGCCGGGCCCTGCAGGCCCAACACATACGCCACCCGCCCGGAGGCCACGCTCAGCGTCGAGCCACGCAGCCCGTAGCGCTCCAGGTCACCCGGCACCCGGCCTTGGCCCCCATACGAGCCGTGGAACACCCCGGCGAACACGCCCGTCTGCGAACCCCGCAACGTGATTGGGTCGATGCCCGCCCGCTCCAACGCTTCCCACGACACTTCCAACAGCAACCGCTGCTGGGGATCCATCGCAAGCGCCTCGCTGGGTGCGATCCCGAAAAACTCGGCGTCAAAACCGGCGACATCCGTCAAGAACCCGCCGCACCGGGTATACGACTTGCCTACCGCGTCGGGATCGGGGTCAAACAACCCCGCCACATCCCAGCCGCGATCCGCCGGGAACTCCGAAACCGCGTCACGGCCGTGTGCCACCAGCTCCCACAGCGTCTCCGGCGAATCCACCCCACCCGGATAGCGGCATCCCATCCCCACCACCGCCACCGGCTCGGTGGTCCGGGCAAGAAGATCCCGGTTCTCTCGCTTCAGTCGCTCGTTTTGCTTGAGCGATCTGCGCAGGGCCTTGACGAGGTCTTCGGGAGTGCTGTTCATGGCACGAGGTCCGCCGAGCGTAACGTCACTGCGAGATTGCGATCCGAATAGCGCAGTGGCGTTACGCTCGCGGAATCCAGCATCAGTGCCAGCGCAGCAACACGAGTTCGGAACAGAAGCCTGGGCCCATGGCGATCATCAACCCGGGACTTCCGCTGGGGGGCGGTTTGGCGATGGTGTCACGCAGCACATGCAGCACCGACGCTGACGACAGATTCCCGATTTCGCCCAACGAGCGCCACGTCAGCTCGAGAGCCTGCGGCGACAGGTCGAGGGTCTCGGTGATGGCGTTGATGATCTTGGGTCCCCCGGGATGGGTGACCCAGGCGCCGACGTCGGTGGTGCTCAGGCCGTGCGAAGCCAGGAAGGTGGTGACGTCATTGCCCAGATACTGCTCGACCACGGCCGCCAAGTCCCGTGATAGGACGAGCTCGAACCCGGCCGAGCCGACGTCGTATCCCATGGTGCGCAGCGAGTCGGGGTACAGATGGCTGCGCGAATCCAGGATGTCCGGCCCGTCGGCGCCGATGTCCTGGGCGCGCTTCACACCTGCGGCCACCACCGCCGCGGCGCCGTCAGCAAACAACGCACTGCCGACAAGGCCCGGCAGCGTCGGCTTGTATCCCGGATACGTGAGTGAACACAGCTCGACCGAGACCAACGCGGCAACGCCGTCCGGGGCCCCGCGCAGGTAGTCGTGCAGCCGGGCGACCCCGGCCGCCCCGGCCACGCAGCCCAGCCCGAACAGCGGCACCCTCCGGACATCGGCGCGCAGCCCCAGCCGCCCGGCGATCCGGGCATCCAGCGACGGCACCGCCAGTCCGGTGACCGTGGCGGTGATCAACACGTCGAGATCCTCGGGTCGCAGACCGGACTCGTCGAGTGCCCCCGCCAGGGCTTGCACGCCCAAGTCCACGGCTTTTTCGATGAAAATCTTGTTCGCCTCGCCGAAGTCGGTCAGCTTCGGGTATTTCTCCAGCGGCAAGACCAGGTGGCGGCTGTTGACTTTGGCGCTGGCGTGCAGCTGGCGAACGATGTCTTCGTAGCCCTCGAAATCCGGGATGCTGACAAACGAGTCGGTGAGCTCGCGTTGTGAATAGCGATACGGCGGCAACGCGCCGAACACACCTGCGATGACGCTCACTGGTCCCACCCCTTTGACACGCACATCGAGGCCGAATGGTTCAACCGGGTCGCCTAGAGCCCGAAGTTTAGCCCGCCTGGAACTGGCCGGCAAAGTTTCGAGGCCCCCTCAGCGCACCAGCTGGCGGCGCAGCCGCTCGGCGGCTTCACCAATGGCGTTCAGTTGCTCGGCAACCCGGCCCGGCGCGGTGCCACCCCGGCAATCGCGGGCCGACACCGAGCCTTCGATGGTCAGCACCTCGCGGACTTGCGGGGTCAGCTCGGGGCTGATGGCGGCCAGCTCGTCGTCGGTGAGTTCCTGCAGCCCCACGCCGCGCTGTTCGGCCGCACGCACCGCCGCACCCGCGGCCTCATGCGCGGACCTAAACGGAACACCTTGCCGCACAAGCCATTCGGCGAGATCGGTGGCCAACGTATAGCCGGCCGGGGCCAGCTCCGCCATCCGCTGGACATTGAAGGTCAGGCTGGCCACCAGCCCGGCCATCGCCGGCAGCAGCAGCTCCAGCTGGGCCACCGAATCGAACACCGGCTCCTTGTCTTCCTGCAGGTCGCGGTTGTAGGCCAGGGGCTGGGCTTTCAGGGTGGCCAGCAGCCCGGCCAGGTTTCCGATCAGCCGCCCGGACTTGCCGCGGGCCAGCTCGGCGATGTCCGGATTCTTCTTCTGCGGCATGATCGAGCTACCGGTGGACCACGAGTCATGCAACGTGACGTAGCCGAATTCCGTCGAGCTCCAGACGATGATGTCCTCAGCCAGCCGGGACAGGTCGACGGCGATCATGGCGAACACGAACGCCGCCTCGGCGGCGAAGTCGCGGGCGGCGGTCGCGTCGACGGAGTTGTCCGCGGCAGCCGAGAAACCGAGGTCCGCGGCGATCGCGTCGGGATCCAGGCCCAGCGACGAGCCGGCCAAGGCGCCCGAGCCGTACGGGGACACCGCCGCGCGTTTGTCGAAGTCGACGATGCGGTCCAGGTCGCGCAGCAGGGGGTGGGCGTGCGCGAGCAGATGGTGTGCCAGCAGGATCGGCTGGGCGGACTGCAGGTGGGTTTTGCCGGGCATGATGGCGCTCGGGTGTGCGGCGGCCTGCTCTGCCAGCGCACCGACCACGTCGAGCACACCGGTGGCGACCCGGCGCACCGCGTCGCGCAGCCACATCCGAAACAGCGCGGCCACCTGGTCGTTGCGCGAGCGCCCGGCCCGCAGTCGGCCGCCCAGGTCCGGTCCGACCCGGTCGATCAGGCCCCGCTCCAGCGCGGCATGCACGTCCTCGTCGGTGACCAGCGGGCCGAAGCTGCCGTCGGCGACGTCTTGGGCGAGGCTGTCCAGGCCGGCGAGCAGCCCGTCGCGTTGCTCCTCGGTGAGCAGCCCGGCCCGAAACAGCACCATGGTGTGCGCCCGCGACGCGGTGAGGTCGTAGGGGGCCAGCACCCAGTCGAAGTGGGTGGACTTGCTCAGCGCGGCCAGCGCGTCGGACGGGCCGCCGGCGAACCGCCCGCCCCACAGCGACCCCTCGTTGGTGCTCACTTTTCTGTGGCGAGCAGACGCAGAATCGCACGCCGACGGGCGTGGCGGTGCGATTCTGCGTCTGCTCGCGGGAGAACCGTCACCGCAGATCCCGGCGGGCGGCGAGCTTGGAGGACAGCCCGTGCACGTAGACGAAGCCGCGGGCGGCGGACTGGTCGAAGCTGTCGCCCTCGTCGTAGGTGGCCAGGTTGAAGTCGTACAACGATTCCGCGCTGCGCCGGCCGTTGACCGCGATGTGGCCGCCGTGTAGCACCAGCCGCACCTCGCCGGACACGTGCTCCTGGGTCTTGGCGACGAAAGCCTCCAGCGCGGCCTTCAGCGGCGAGTACCACAGCCCGTCGTAGACCAGTTCGGCCCAGCGCTGGTCGGTCTGGCGTTTGAACCGGCCCAGCTCACGCTCCAGGGTGACGTGTTCGAGTTCGGTGTGCGCGGTGATCAGCACCATCGCGCCGGGCGCCTCGTAGATCTCGCGGCTCTTGATGCCCACCAGCCGATCCTCCACGACGTCGAGGCGCCCGACACCTTGCGCTCCGGCGCGGCGGTTGAGCTCCTCGATCGCCGCCAGCATCGACACCGGCTTGCCGTCGACGGACACCGGCACGCCGCGTTCGAAGCCGACGATCACCTCGTCGGGGACCCCCCAGTTGATCGTGGGGTCTTCGGTGTAGGCGTAGATGTCCTTGGTTGGGGCATTCCACAGGTGCTCTAAGAAGCCGGTCTCCACCGCGCGGCCCCAGACGTTCTGGTCGATGGAGAACGGCGAACGTTTGGTGACGTTGATCGGGATCGCGTTCTCCTCGGCGAACGCGATCGCCTTCTCCCGCGTCCACGCGTAGTCGCGCACCGGCGCCAACACCTCTAAATCCGGTGCCAGCGAGGCGAACCCGACTTCGAACCGGACCTGGTCGTTGCCCTTGCCGGTGCAGCCGTGCGCGACGATGCCGCCGCCGTGCTCGCGCGCCGCGGCGACCAGGTGTTTGACGATCAGCGGCCGGCTGATCGCCGACACCAGCGGGTAGCGGTCCATGTACAGCGCGTTGTTCAGCACGGTGGGCAGGCAGTAGCCTTCGGCGAACTCGTCGCGGGCGTCGACGACGACAGCCTCCACCGCGCCGCAGTCCAGCGCCCGCTGCCGTATGACGTCCATGTGCTCGCCGCCCTGCCCGAGGTCGATCGCCACCGCCACCACCTCACGGCCGGTCTCCTTGCCTATCCAGCTGATCGCCACCGAGGTGTCCAGACCGCCGGAATAGGCCAGGATGACGCGCTCTGACATGACTCTCCTTACCGAAGGTTCTCGAACATGCCGGCCAGTTGCGCGCCGGTCGTCGGCTCGCGGGCCACCACCAGGATGGTGTCATCACCGGCGATGGTGCCGACGACCTGGGGCAGGGCCGCGCGGTCGATGGCGCTGGCCAGGTAGTGCGCCGCGCCCGGCGGGGTGCGCAACACCGCGAGGTTGCCGCTGTCGTCGGTCGACACCAGCAGCTCACCGAGCAGCCGCGCCATCCGGTCGGTACCGCCCGAGACGCCGCGCACCGGGCTGCCGTCCTCGGGCACCACGTAGATGCCGGTGCCGCCGTCCGCGCCGCGCAGTTTCACCGCGCCGAGCTCTTCCAGATCGCGTGACAGTGTGGCTTGGGTGACCTCGATGCCCTCGGCGGCCAGCAGCGCCGCCAGTTCGTTTTGGCTGCGCACCTGCGCCGACGACAGGATCGCCACGATGCGCGCCTGGCGGCCGGCGCGGTTTGCGGCGACCTCGGGCCCCGCAACGGGCGCGGCCTTGGCGCGGCTCATGAGCGCTCCAGCAGCCACACCAGCAGCGCCTTCTGCGCGTGCAGCCGGTTTTCGGCCTCGTCCCACACCGCGCTGGCCGGCCCGTCCATCACCGCGTCGGTGATCTCGTCGCCGCGATGGGCCGGCAGGCAATGCAACACGATGGCATCCGAGTCGGCCAGCGCCAGAAGTCGCGAGTTGAGCTGAAACGGCCGAAACGGCTTCACTCGGTCCAACCCGTCGTTTTCCTGGCCCATCGACGTCCAGGTGTCGGTGACCAGAACGTCGGCGCCGGCGGCGGCCGCGTGGGCGTCGGCGGTCACAGTCACCGAGGCGCCGGTATCCTGGGCGCGGCGCTCGGCCGCGGCCCGCACCGACGGGTCGGGCAGGAAGCCCTCGGGAGCCGCGACGGTGACGTGGATACCCGCGGTGACCCCGCCGAGCAGCAGCGAGTGGGCCATGTTGTTGGCGCCGTCGCCGAAGTAGGACAACCTCAGGCCGCGCAGCGCCCCCTTGCGTTCGGCGATGGTCTGCAGGTCGGCCAACACCTGACACGGATGGAACTCATCGGAGAGCGCGTTGATCACGGGCACCGTCGCGACCGACGCCATGGCGTCCAGCCGCTCTTGGCCGAAGGTTCGCCAGACGATGGCATCGACGTAGCGGGACAACACCTTTGCGGTGTCCTGCAGGGTTTCGTCGCGGCCCAGCTGGGTGCTGCCGCTGTCGACGACGACGGCATGCCCGCCCAGCTGCGCGATGCCCAGCTCGAAGGAGAACCGGGTGCGGGTGGAGTTCTTGTCGAAGATGACCGCCACCCCGCGCGGCCCTTGCAGGGGACGACGGCTAACCGGGTCTTTCTTCAGCTCGGCCGCGAGCTCGAGCACCTCGGCCTGTTCGGCCGGGGACAGATCGTCGTCGCGCAGGAAATGCCTGATCACGGGGCCCCCACGGCGCGGTCCAGGATTGCCGGCAAGGCGGCGACAAAGCCGTCGAGCTGTGCTTCGGCGATGATCAGCGGCGGCGCCAACCGGATGACGTCGGGTGCGGCCGCGTTGACCAGGTAACCGGCGTCGCGGGCGGTGGCCTCGGCGTCCTTGGCGTGCGGGGCGGTCAGCGCGATGCCCAACAGCAGTCCGCGTCCGCGCACGTGGTCGATGAGCGGGTGGCCGAGCGCTTCGATGCCGTGCCGCAACGATTTGCCCAAGACTTCGGCGCGGCGGACCAGGCCGTCGCTCGCCAGCACCCGTAGCACCGCCAGCGCCGCCGCGGCGCAGACCGGGTTGCCGCCGAAGGTGCTGCCGTGCAGGCCTGGGGTCAGTAGTTCGGCGGCCGGCCCGACGGCCAGGCAGGCACCGATCGGCAGCCCGCCGCCCAGACCCTTGGCCAGGGTCACCACGTCCGGGGTGATGCCGTCGTGCTGGTGGGCGAAGAACGCTCCGGTGCGGCCCATCCCGGTTTGCACCTCGTCGAGCACCAGCAGCGCGCCGCGCCGCGCCGTGATGTCGCGGGCGGCGGCAAGGTAGCCCGCGGGCGGGACGACGACCCCGCTCTCCCCCATGATCGGTTCCAGGAACACCGCGGCGGTGTGGTCATCGACGGCGGCGGCCAACGCGTCGACGTCGCCGTAGCCGACGTGCGTGACGTCGCCGGGCAGCGGCGCGAACGGCGTTTGCTTGGCCGGTTGTCCGGTGAGCGCCAGCGAGCCCATGGTGCGGCCGTGGAAGGCGTCGTGGGCGGCGACCAGTTTCGTGCGTCCGGTGAGCCGAGACAGCTTGAACGCCGCCTCGTTGGCCTCGGCGCCGGAGTTGCAGAAGAACACTCGCGTCCGCTGGTCGGCCCCCAGCAGCGCGACCAGCTCCTCGGCCAGCGCGATGCCCGGTTCGGTGGCATACAGGTTGGAGGTGTGCCCCAGCGTCGACATCTGCCGGGTGACGGCCTCGATGACCGCGGGGTGGCGATGGCCCAGCACGTTGACCGCGATGCCGCCGAGCAGGTCGATATAGGTTCTGCCGTCCACGTCGGTGACCACGGCGCCGTCACCGCTGGCCAGCGCTATCGGGGGGGTGCCGTAGTTGTTCATCATCACGGCTTGCCACCGCTGCCGCATGGTCGCCGTCGTGGTCGAAGCGCCGGTCATCCGCGCACCACCTTGGTGCCGGTGCCCGCGTCGGTGAACAACTCCACCAACACGCAGTGTGTGACCCGCCCATCGATGATGTGCGCGCTGGGCACCCCGCCGATGACCGCCCGCAGGCACGCTTCGACCTTGGGGACCATGCCCGATTCCAGCGTCGGCAGCAGTTGCGCCAGTGTGCCGGTGTCGATCTCGCTGACCAGCGAGTCGCGATCCGGCCAGCGGGTGTACAGGCCGTCGATATCGGTGAGCATCAACAGCTTTTCGGCGCCCAGGGCTTCGGCGACCGCCGCGGCGGCGGTGTCGGCGTTGATGTTGTGCACCACGCCGTCGGCATCCGGGGCCAGCGTGGACACCACCGGGATCCGGCCCGCCGCAACCAGATCCAGCATTGCCGCGGTGTTCACCTGGTCGACGTCGCCGACCAGGCCGATGTCGGTGGCCACGCCGTCGACGGTGACGCTGCGCCGCACGGCGGTGAACAGCTGCGCGTCCTCGCCGGTGATCCCGACGGCATACGGTCCGTGCGCGTTGATCAGGTTGACCAGTTCCCGGCCCACCTGACCGAACAGCACCATCCGGGCCACGTCGAGCACTTCGGGTGTGGTGACCCGGAATCCGCCCTTGAAGTCGCCCTCGATGCCGAGCCGCCGCAGCATGGCGGTGATCTGCGGCCCCCCGCCGTGCACCACGACGGGATGGATGCCGCAGTTGCGCAGAAACGCCATGTCGGCGGCGAACGCGCGCCGCAGCGTGTCGTCGGTCATCGCGTTGCCGCCGTATTTGACGACGACGACCTTGCCGTGCAACTGCTTGAGCCAGGGCAGGGCCTCGGCCAGCACCTGCGCTTTGATGTGGGTGGGCAGTGCTTCGATGCGGCTCATGAGCTGTAGGCCGAGTTCTCTTCGACGTAGGCATGCGACAGATCAGTGGTTCGGATCCTCGCCTGCCCGTCGCCGACGCCGAGGTCGACGGTGATATCGATGTCCGCGTCCGACAGGTCCACCTCGCGCGCACCGGGAGCGCCGACACCGTGCACACACACCGCGGCACCGTTGAACGACACGCTGATTCGATCCGGGTCGAGGGTGATCGGTGCCATCCCGACGGCGGCGAGCACCCGTCCCCAGTTCGGGTCGGACCCGAACAGCGCGGTCTTGACCAGGCTGTCGCGGGCGATCTGGCGGGCGGCGACCAGCGCGTCGTCTTCGGTGGCGGCCCCGGTCACGGTCACGGTGACGCGTTTGGTGACGCCTTCGGCGTCGGCCTGCAGCTGGGCGCACAAATCGTCGCAGACCCGTAGCACGGCCTCGTCGAGATCGGCCTGGGCAGGGGGGATTTCACTGGCCCCGGACGACAGCAGCAGCACGGTGTCGTTGGTGGAGCAGCTGCCGTCGATGTCGAGCCGGTCGAACGTGGCCGCGGCGGCGCGGCGCAGCGCCCGCTCGAGTGCGGCCGGCTCGGCGGCCGCGTCGGTGGTGAGCACGCACAGCATGGTGGCCAACGACGGCGCCAGCATGCCCGCGCCTTTGGCCATGCCGCCGACCGTCCAGTTGTCGTGATGGTGCAGCGCAACCTGTTTGGGCACGTTGTCGGTGGTCATGATGGCGTGGGCGGCTTCATCGCCGCCGACCAGCCCGCCATGCATCTCGTGCACCACGTGGGCGACGCCGGCGAGCAGCTTGTCCATCGGCAGCCGGTCGCCGATCAGCCCGGTGGAGCAGACGGCGACCTCGATGGCCCCGGTCTCGGTTCCCCAGTCCGACAACGCCGCGGCCACCGCCTCCGCGGTGGCGTGGGTGTCGGCGAAGCCGGCCGGCCCGGTGCAGGCATTGGCGCCGCCGGAGTTGAGGATCACCGCGCGCAGCCGCCCGGTGGTCAGCACTTGCTGGGTCCACAGCACCGGCGCCGCCTTGACCTGGTTGCGGGTGAACACCCCGGCGGCGGCGTAGTCGGGTCCCTCGTTGAACACCAGCGCCAGATCCAGCGCACCGGAGGCCTTGATCCCGGCGGCGACGCCGGCGGCCCGAAAGCCGGCCGGGGCGGTGACGCCCTGAGCGCGCAGCAGCCGGGTGGTGCCGGCCAGGTCGGTCACGGCGCCACCCCCACAACCGAAAGGCCGTCGGTCTCCGGCCAGCCCAGCGCCAGGTTCATCGATTGCACCGCGGCGCCGGCGGTGCCCTTGACCAGGTTGTCGATCGCGGCGATCGCCACGAACGTCTGCGCGTCCTCGTCCACCGCGACGGCGATGTGCGCTGCGTTGCTGCCGATCACCGCGCCGGTGCGCGGCAGCTGCCCCTCCGGCATCAGATAAATGAAAGGCTCTGCATGGTAGGCCTTTTCGTAGGCTGCCCGCAGCTGCGACAGGGGTGATCGGGTGCGTGCCGTGCAGGTGGCCAGGATGCCACGGGAGGCCGGGATCAGCACCGGGGTAAACGAGACCGAGACGTCGCGGTCGGTGACCGCGCGTAGCCCTTGAGCGATCTCGGGGGTGTGCCGGTGGACGCCGGCGATGTTGTAGGCGCGCGCCGACCCGATGACCTCCGCGCCCAGCAAGTCGGTGGTGGCCGCACGACCCGCCCCCGAGGTACCGCTCACGGCGACCACGGTCACCGCGGGCTCGATAAGGTCTGCGGCCAGCGCGGGAAAAAGCGCCAGCAGTGCCGCGGTCGGATAGCAGCCGGGCACCGCGATGCGGCGGGTGCCGCGCAATTGGTCCCGCGCGCCCGGCAGCTCGGGCAACCCATACGGCCAGCTACCGGCGTGCGACGACCCGTAGAACCGCTCCCAGACGGCGGCGTCGGTGAGCCGAAAGTCCGCCCCGCAGTCGATGATCAGTGTCTCGGGGCTCAGTTGCTGCGCCAACACCGCCGAATGCCCGTGCGGCAAGGCCAAGAAGACGGCGTCATGGCCACCGAGCACGGCAGCTTCGGTGGGTTCGACTACTCGATGGGCCAGCGGCGTCAGGTGCGGATGGTGTTCGCCGAGCGTGCTGCCGGCGCTGGTCGCCGCGGTCAGCGCACCGATCCTCAGCCGGCCGTCGGCGTACGCCGGATGCCCGAGCAGCAGGCGGAGAATCTCACCACCGGCATATCCGCTGGCACCGGCAACCGCCACCTTCGTCGCATTGGCCACCTGCCGATTTTGCATCGTTATGCAACAGTTTGCAAACTCATTCCGCGGTGACTGCGCCGGGACTTGACACACCGCCGGGCGGCGCCGATGGGACTCGAAGTTGCGTCCGCGAAAACGTGCGTTTTCCCTCACATGACATAAGACCCAACTAGGCTGAATTTCCCGTGACACATGTCCACTAGCTGCGCCGAGTCGAAGGGGGACCGCCATGTCGTTCTTACTCGTGGAGCCGGACTTGGTCACAGCAGCGGCCGCCAATTTAGCTGGTATTCGCTCGGCACTGAGCGAAGCCGCTGCCGCCGCATCGACCCCCACGACCGCGCTGGCATCGGCCGGCGCCGATGAGGTGTCGGCGGCTGTCTCGCGACTATTCGGCGCCTACGGTCAGCAATTTCAAGCGCTCAACGCCCGGGCGGCGACGTTTCACGCCGAGTTCGTGAGCTTGTTGAACGGCGGCGCGGCGGCCTATACCGGCGCCGAGGCCGCCAGCGTGTCGTCGATGCAGGCCCTGCTCGACGCGGTGAATGCGCCCACGCAGACGCTGCTGGGGCGCCCACTGATCGGCAACGGCGCCGATGGAGTGGCGGGGACCGGGTCAAATGCCGGCGGCAACGGCGGGCCCGGTGGAATTTTGTACGGCAACGGCGGCAACGGCGGGGCCGGCGGTAACGGCGGGGCCGCCGGATTGATCGGCAACGGCGGCGCCGGCGGCGCCGGCGGTGCTGGAGGTGCAGGCGGCGCTGGCGGGGCCGGCGGCACCGGCGGACTGTTGTATGGCAACGGCGGTGCCGGCGGCAACGGGGGCAGTGCCGCTGCGGCCGGTGGGGCCGGCGGCAACGCCCTGCTGTTCGGCAACGGCGGGAACGGCGGAAGTGGGGCTTCCGGCGGAGCCGCCGGCCACGCCGGGACGATATTTGGTAACGGCGGCAATGCTGGGGCCGGATCGGGGCTAGCCGGCGCGGACGGCGGGTTGTTCGGCAATGGCGGGGACGGTGGTTCCAGCACCTCGAAGGCTGGCGGTGCAGGTGGAAATGCACTGTTCGGCAACGGCGGGGACGGCGGATCGAGCACCGTCGCCGCCGGGGGTGCGGGCGGGAATACCCTGGTCGGCAATGGCGGTGCCGGCGGCGCTGGCGGCACCAGCGGTCTCACCGGTAGCGGCGTGGCCGGCGGGGCCGGCGGCAGCGTCGGCCCGGCACCGGAACAGCCTCCGCCGCGGGCCGGAGGGCGTGCCCGGTGGCCGCCGGCTCCCCCTCAAACACACACTCATCCTCCCGCCTCCTCGCC
>OBKH01000060.1_pt1 | contig 31416 bp, 30 predicted proteins | sample 1496241 | NCBI WGS metagenome assembly OBKH01 (sample SAMN03273953, study PRJEB22546) | soil metagenome | isolation source: rice field elevated CO2 plus elevated temperature | place: India: CRRI Experimental farm Cuttack,Odisha-753006 | collected 2013-12-17 | reverse complement strand
GGTGTGCTGGATTTCCAGGACGCTGTGTATGGCCCGGTGACTTATGACGTGACTTGTCTGTTCAAGGATGCCTTCCTCAGTTGGCCCGAGGAGCGCGTGCGTGGCTGGCTGGAGAGTTACTGGCAGCAAGCGGCGGCGTTGAATATTCCGGTTCAGCCCGACTTCGAGGATTTCCTGCGTGCCAGTGATTTGATGGGCGTGCAACGACACCTGAAAGTGATCGGCATCTTCGCCCGCATCTGTCACCGCGACGGCAAGCCACGTTACCTGTCCGATGTTCCGCGATTCTTTTCTTATATAGAGGCCGTGATCGCGCGTCGTCCGGAGTTGGCTGAGCTGGACGTGTTGCTGGCCAGTCTGCGTGCTGGAGTCATGGCATGAAGGCAATGATTCTGGCAGCAGGCAAGGGCGAGCGCATGCGCCCCCTGACGCTGACCACGCCAAAGCCGCTGGTCCGTGCAGGTGGGGTGCCCCTGATCGAGTATCACCTGCGTGCCCTGGCGGCGGCCGGGTTTGACGAAATCGTGATCAATCATGCCTGGCTGGGCCAGCAGATCGAAGACTATCTGGGCGATGGCTCGCGGTACGGTGTGCACATTCAGTATTCGCCGGAAGGGGAGCCGCTGGAAACTGGAGGCGGGATTTTCCGCGCATTGCCGTTGTTGGGTGATGAGGCTTTTGTGGTGGTCAACGGCGATATCTGGACCGATTACGACTTCAGCGTGTTGCATCAGCCGATTGTCGGTCTGGCTCACCTGGTGCTGGCGAACAACCCGGACCACCATCCGGCCGGGGACTTCCAGTTGATCGACGGGCAGGTGCGCGACAGTCAAGCGGATGCGCCCACGCTGACCTACAGCGGTATCGCAGTGCTACATCCGCAGTTGTTCGAAGGCTGCTCTGCCGGGGCGTTCAAACTGGCACCGTTACTGCGCTCGGCAATGGCGAACGGACAAGTGTCCGGCGAACGGCTGAACGGGCAGTGGGTCGATGTCGGCACTCACGAGCGATTGGCGCAAGTCGAAACCCTGATTGAAGCGAGACGCTGACATGCTGTGGCCAGGGACTCTGATTGGAGCCGGAGCGGGTTTTGCCATCGCCAGCATTCCTGGGGCCATGCTGGGTGCATTGTTGGGGCAGGCGCTGGACCGGCGCCTGCACTTGCAGAGCTGGGGGCACTTGCTTGAAAAGCTTGGTGGCCGCCCGGCGCTGCGCAACGATGAACTGTTGTTTGTTTTGTTGGGGCGATTGGCCAAGAGCGACGGGCAGGTTGTGGATGGCCATATTCAACAGGCGCGGCAGGAAATGCGGGCGCTGGAGATGAACGAATCGGCTCAGCGTCGGGCGATAGCAGCGTTCAATCGCGGCAAGTCGGGCAATGATCGGTTGCGTGGTTACCTGCGCCGCTTGAGTGCGCAACCCCATGCGGCAGAAGGGGTATTGCGCGCCTGTTGGCGGATGATCTGGGCGGACGGCCGGGCCGGCACCCGTGAGCGGGAGCTGATTGCTCAATGGGGGCGGTGGCTGGGCTGGCGGTCGCATCAGGTGCAGGCGTTGGCGGCGGACTATGAGCCGCAAAAGCGATCGGTGGCGAACAAAGCAGCCACCTATCAAGACGCCATGCGGCTGTTGGGCGTGTCAGCCACCACTGAGCCGGCGCAGATCAAGCGAGCCTATCGCCGCCTGCTCAGTCGTCATCATCCGGACAAAGTCGCCGGAAGGGGGGCGACGGAACTTCAGGTCCGCGAAGCGACCGAGAAAACTCGTGAATTGCAGGGTGCTTATATGCTGATTCGTCAGCGGCGGGATTTTTGATAGCGGCAACGGTATGTATGGCTCGTGATGCCTGTATCGCTGGCAAGCCCGCGATACAGGCGACCCGGTCACTCAGTCTGCTGCGGTTTGTGGACTTAACCAACCCCGAACCCGGCGCACCAATTGTTCCTGCTCCGCCTTGGCATTGCCCGGTAATGCCTTGAGCGACACCTGGCTAAACGCCGAAGACTTCAAGCGTTTGCTGGCCTGCAAACGGGCGAGCGCCGCGTCGCGGTCCAGGGGTTTGTCCTTGTAGTAAATGTCGGCGGTAGGCAGTTTCAGGGTTGGCGTGAGTTCGTCCAGTTCGGGTTTCGCTTGAACCGGCGTCTGCGCGGCAACCATGACGAACCGCTCGACCTGCGATGTCTGTTTTTCGCTCAGGTAGCGTGCCGCCCAGTAAGCGCCAGTGCCGTGTCCCAATACGACGATGCTGCGCGCGCTTTGCTGTTCAGCGAACGCAATCGCAGCGTCGATACGGGCGAAGATTCGCTCGGCATCAGCCTTGGCCTGCTCTTCCGTGGTTTCGGCGATCGCCTTGTCGGCCACGTCCGCTTCGCCACCAGCCGCCTGTTCGATGGGGGGCGCGGTGGTCGAATCCTTGCTGCCGGTGTCCGCCGCCTTGGGGGCTGGCGCCACTTCAACGATGCGCGGCGCAATGGCATCGCTTTGCAGGTCCGGCAAGGTGATACTCAGGCTGCTCCACGCGGCGTTCGGCAAGTTGCGCCGTAAAGGGCCGATCGCTTGAGGCCAGTCAACGGTTTCGCCCGCGCCCGGGATGATAATCACTGCACCTTTGGGTTCGGCCGTATTGGCCGGTTTCCACAAGGCCAGGAAGGTATCGCCGCCCGCTTGCAGTTGCTGCTGTTCCTGAGCCGGGATTTTTCGCTCGAGTGCTGTCGCTTCTTCCTGACTACGCTCAGGCAAGGGCTGGCGTTCGACCGGTTTTTCTTCGGCGGGCTTTTGCGCGGCATCGGGTGCCGGGTCGGCAGCTTCGACCGAAAAAGCGCAAGGCAGGATCAGCGACAGGCACAATGCTGGCAGTGCCAGGCGGTAGACAGGGGGCATCGGATATTCCAGGCCAGAAGTAATTCCGGCAGCCTAATGGGTTGGTCAGTATTTGTCAGTGTGTGAGAGTTCGATGATGCGTTTTCGCTGCCTGTGGGTTATCGGCTGTTTGTGGTTTCCCTTGATGGGCTGGGCGGCAGTCATGCCCCCGGCGCACGTTGCAATCTTGTCGCCCAAGCAGCAACAGTGGCTGGCCCGGCAAGGAGAATTGCGGGTCGGGCTGGTGTTGCAAGCGCCCTATGCGCAATACGATCGCCGCTTGCAGCGGCTGTCCGGGGTTAACGTCGAGCTGATGAAATGGCTGGCCAAGTCGCTCAAGGTCGAACTGACCTGGCGTAACTTTCCCGACCTTGAGCAGTTGGAAGCCGCTGCGCGCCAGGGCGAAATCGACATCGCGCCAGGGCTGACCCAGACGCCTGGTGGTCTGCGCCTCTGGCAGTTTTCCGACCCATACATGCGCGTGCCTCAATTGGTGGTCAGCGACCAGAAAAGCACCGGCGCGGTCGAGCTGGAAAAACTCGACAGCCAGACCCGCGTCGCGATACGCATGCCCAGCGTCACTGCCGATTACCTGCGCAGCAACTACCCGCATTTAAACCTGCAGGGCGTTCCGGTCGAGCGTCAGGCGTTGCAATTGTTGTTGAGTCAGCAAGCGGCCTACGCCGTCGTCGATGAGGCGCAATTGGGGCGTCTGTCTGTCGAGCCGGAGTTCGCCGGGCTGGTCGTCGTGGGCGACATCGGCTTGCCCCAACTGTTGCGAATCGCGACGCGGCGCGACCTGCCGGAGTTGGCAGGCATCGTCGAAAGCGCATTGCGGGCAATCCCGGCCAAGGATCTGGAGACCCTGCACAACCAATGGCTTCAGCCCAAGTACCCGCGGCTTACCGAAACACCGGGCTTCTGGCAAAACCTTTGCCTGCTGTTGCTGGTGTTGGCATTGAGCAGCATGGCCATCGTGTTTTGGCAGCGCCGTCAGCAGCTCAGCCTGGAGCAACGACTGGCGGCAGCGCAGCAAGACATTGCCTTGCGTGCCGCGAGTGAAGAAGCCTTGCGGCTGACGCAGTTTTCCATCGATCAGAGCACCGTCGGCATCCTCTGGGTCAATTGGGACAGTCATGTGCGCTATGCCAACCGAGCGGCCGAAAGCATGTTGGGCTATTCATCGGGGGGAATCATCGATCGCCCCCTGATCGACTTCGAGCCCGGTCTGAACATGGATCGCTGGTTGAACCTGTGGAAACTCGCCAGGGCCAGCGACGACGCCCCGCAAAGTTTCGAAACCAATTGCCTGCGGGCCGACGGCAGCATCCTGCCGGCCGACGTCTCGCTGAGTTTCCTGCGTTTTCGCGATGGCGAATACCTGGTGGTTTACCTCACCGATGTCACCGAGCGCCGCCGTGCCCTGGCCGCACTGCAGGAAAGCGAAGCGCGGCTGCAAGGGATCGCGGCGAATGTGCCTGGACTGGTCTTTCGCCTTGAGCGGGCGCCGGTGACCGGGCAGATCGATTTTGCCTATATCAGTGAAGGCAGCGAGAGTCTGGTGGGGTACTCGCCGGCCACCCTGGCCCATCGCGACAAAGGCCTGCGCAGCCTGGTGCACCCGGACGACAAGGCCAGCTATCACCAGACCCAGGACCACGCCCTGGACACCGACAGCGACTGGTCATGGCAAGGGCGAATCCTGACCCGTCAGGGCGAGCAACGCTGGGCGGAAATCAAGGCGATTACCCGGCGACTCGAGGACGGCGCGTACGTATGGGATGGCATCGTCTGGGACATCAGCGAGAGCAAACGCATCGAACTGGAGCTGGCCAGTTCCCGGGAGCAACTGCGGGAGTTGTCCGCGCACCTGGAGAGCGTGCGTGAAGAGGAAAAGGCCCGCATCGCGCGGGAAGTCCACGACGAGCTGGGGCAGATGTTGACCGTGCTCAAACTGGAAACGTCCATGTGCGAACTGGCCTACGCCCAGCTCGACCCCGGTCTGAACGAACGCCTGAACAGCATGAAGCGCCTGATCGCGCAGTTGTTCCAGCTGGTGCGTGATGTGGCGACAGCGTTGCGGCCACCGATTCTTGATGCCGGGATTGCCTCGGCCATTGAATGGCAGGCCCGTCGCTTCGAGGCGCGCACGCAGATTCCTTGTCTGGTGCAGGTGCCGGACAATTTGCCGGTGCTCAGTGATGCCAAGGCGATTGGCTTGTTCCGTATCCTTCAGGAAGCACTGACCAATGTCATGCGCCATGCCCAGGCGCATACTGTCGAACTGACACTGGCCCTTGATGGCAATGAGTTGTGTCTGACCATCAGCGATGATGGCGTAGGATTTGTTGCAGCCGCGGGCAGGCCGACCTCCTTTGGGGTGGTCGGCATGCGCGAGCGAGTGTTGATCATGGGCGGCCAATTGTCGCTTGAGAGTGAGCCGGGCGAGGGCACGACCCTGATCGTGCGAGTGCCGTTGGATGAGGAGAAGTAAGTGATCCGTGTACTGGTAGCCGAAGACCACACCATCGTCCGCGAAGGCATCAAGCAATTGATTGGCCTGGCCAAGGATCTGCTGGTGGTGGGGGAGGCGAGTAATGGCGAACAGTTGCTCGAGACCTTGAGACATGTGCCCTGTGAAGTGGTGCTGCTGGACATCTCCATGCCGGGCGTCAACGGCCTCGAAGCGATTCCACGGATACGTGCGCTGAACAATCCGCCAGTGATTCTGGTGCTGTCGATGCACGACGAAGCGCAAATGGCGGCGCGGGCGTTGAAGGTCGGCGCCGCAGGTTATGCCACCAAGGACAGCGACCCGGCCCTGCTGTTGACCGCCATCCGCCGGGTTGCGGCGGGTGGGCGTTATATCGATCCGGACCTGGCCGACCGGATGGTCTTCGAAGTCGGCCTGACCGATTCGCGGCCCTTGCACTCGCTGCTGTCGGAACGTGAGTTTTCAGTGTTCGAACGCTTGGCCCAGGGGGCGAACGTCAACGACATCGCCCAGCAATTGGCGTTGAGCAGCAAGACCATCAGCACCCACAAGGCGCGGTTGATGCAGAAACTCAACATCAATTCGCTGGCGGAACTGGTGAAGTACGCGATGGAACACAAACTCCTCTAAACCAGTGGGAGCTTGCTCGCTCCCACTGGTTTAGTGTTCGCATACCCATTTGCGACACATGGTTTCAGCGCTTTTGCCTTTGCTTGCTGCTTCTGGCTGACAGCTTGCCGCTGCGTATGCCAAAACGCGCCATCCTTGTAGGGCAATCCCTACCCCCAACCTTCCATCCGTCTGAGGCGATTCTCTCCTGCACCCCGATTTGCGTGGTCCTCAGCGTCCACTAGGCTTAGTCCACAGCAGTCATCAACAACAAAGGTGTGGGTATGAGCCAGGTCGATTCAAGTGCAGGGGCCAATGATGTTCTGGTCAGCTTTCGTGGAGTGCAGAAGAGCTACGACGGCGAGAACCTGATCGTCAAAGACCTCAACCTGGATATTCGCAAAGGCGAATTCCTCACCTTGCTCGGGCCATCCGGTTCCGGCAAGACCACCAGCCTGATGATGCTTGCCGGTTTCGAAACACCGACCGCCGGCGAGATCCTCCTGGCTGGTCGCGCCATCAATAACGTGCCGCCGCACAAACGCGACATTGGCATGGTGTTCCAGAACTACGCGTTGTTCCCGCACATGACGGTCGCCGAGAACCTGGCGTTCCCGCTCACGGTGCGTGGCATGAACAAGAGCGATGTGGGCGACAAGGTCAAGCGTGTACTGAGCATGGTGCAACTCGATGCCTTTGCTCAGCGTTATCCGGCACAACTTTCCGGTGGTCAGCAGCAACGTGTGGCATTGGCCCGCGCACTGGTGTTCGAGCCACAACTGGTGCTGATGGACGAACCCCTCGGCGCGCTCGACAAGCAGTTGCGTGAACACATGCAGATGGAAATCAAACACCTGCACCAGCGTCTGGGCGTGACCGTGGTCTACGTGACCCACGACCAGGGCGAAGCCCTGACCATGTCTGACCGCGTGGCGGTGTTCCATCAGGGTGAAATCCAGCAGATCGCGCCACCGCGCACGCTCTACGAAGAGCCGAAAAACACCTTCGTCGCCAACTTCATCGGCGAGAACAACCGTCTCAATGGCCGTTTGCACAGCCAGACCGGCGACCGCTGTGTGGTGGAACTGGGACGTGGTGAAAAAGTTGAAGCGCTGGCGGTGAATGTCGGCAGGACCGGTGAACCCGTCACCCTGTCGATTCGTCCGGAGCGCGTGAGCCTCAATGGCTCCAGCGAGTCTTGCGCCAACCGCTTCTCGGGAAGGGTGGCGGAATTCATCTATCTGGGCGACCACGTCCGGGTTCGCCTTGAAGTCTGTGGCAAGACCGACTTCTTCGTGAAACAACCGATTGCCGAGCTCGATCCCGGGCTGGCAGTCGGCGATGTGGTACCGCTTGGCTGGCAGGTCGAACACGTTCGCGCGCTCGATCCCCTTCTAGAGGCGAACTGATCGCCCCGGCAATACCAACACCAACCCTGCACGTGGAGAGAACAATAAATGTTGAGATCCCTGAAATTCACCGCTCTGGCACTGGGCATGATGGGGGCAGCAAGCGCGATGGCCGCTGGCCCTGACCTGACCGTGGTGTCCTTTGGCGGCGCGAACAAGGCAGCGCAGGTCAAAGCTTTCTATGCACCGTGGGAAGCTGCAGGCAACGGCAAGATCGTGGCAGGCGAGTACAACGGTGAAATGGCCAAGGTCAAGGCCATGGTCGACACCAAGAGCGTGTCCTGGGATCTGGTGGAAGTAGAGTCGCCAGAACTGTCCCGTGGTTGTGACGAAGACATGTTCGAGCCGCTTGATCCGAAGTTGTTCGGCAAGACCGAAGACTACGTTAAAGGCGCGATCCAGCCGTGCGGCGTGGGTTTCTTCGTATGGTCGACCGTGCTGGCCTACAACGCCGACAAGCTGAAAACCGCACCGACCAGCTGGAAGGACTTCTGGGACACCAAGCAATTCCCGGGCAAGCGTGGCCTGCGTAAAGGCGCCAAGTACACCCTGGAATTCGCTCTGATGGCCGACGGCGTTGCGCCGAAAGACGTCTACAAAGTGCTGGCCAGCAAAGACGGCCAGGACCGTGCGTTCAAGAAGCTCGATGAGCTCAAGCCAAGCATTCAATGGTGGGAAGCCGGCGCTCAACCACCGCAATACCTCGCTTCCGGCGACGTGGTCATGAGCTCGGCCTACAACGGTCGTATCGCTGCCGTGCAGAAAGAAAGCAACCTGAAAGTCGTGTGGAACGGCGGTATCTACGACTTCGACGCATGGGCCATTCCAAAGGGTCTGGACAAGGCGCGGGCAGAAGCGGCGAAGAAATTCATCGCCTTCTCGGTACAGCCACAGCAGCAGAAGACCTACTCGGAAAACATCGCCTACGGCCCGGCCAACACCCAAGCCGTACCGTTGCTGGCCAAGGATGTCCTGAAAGACATGCCGACCACCCCGGAAAACATCGCCAACCAGGTGCAGATCGACGTCAGCTTCTGGGCTGACAACGGCGAGCAACTGGAACAGCGCTTCAATTCCTGGGCCGCGAAGTAAGCAAACCCCGTGGTTTGAACGCCGCAATCCTTGTGGGAGCGAGCTTGCTCGCGATAGCAGTGGGTCAGTCAACATTGATGTTGAATGTTATGCCCCCATCGCGAGCAAGCTCGCTCCCACAGGTTGTTTGTATGCCTCTGTAACGATCAAAGATTTCCGGAGTACGCCATGGCTATCGCCGTTCCCCTGAACGCGGGCACTGATCCCACCTTGAAGCAACGGCTCAAGCACGCCGAGCGGGTCAACCGCTGGAAGGCCCAGGCCTTGATCGCGCCGCTGGTGCTGTTTCTGTTGCTGGTGTTCCTGGTGCCAATCGTGGCGCTGCTCTACAAAAGTGTCGGTAACCCGGAAGTGGTCGGCGGCATGCCGCGCACCGTGACGGCTATCGCCAGTTGGGACGGCCGTGGCCTGCCCGCTGAACCGGTCTACAAGGCCGCCAGCGAGGACCTCGCTGAAGCCCGCAAGAATCAGACCTTGGGCGACCTGTCCAAGCGCTTGAACATGGAATTGGCCGGCTATCGCAGCCTGTTGACCAAAACCGCACGTGCCTTGCCGTTCGCCACCGAGCCGACCTCTTATAAAGAAGCGCTGGAAGGTCTCGACGAGCGTTGGGGTGACCCGGCTTATTGGCAAGCCGTACGCCGTAACACCAGCAGCATTACGCCTTACTACTTGCTGGCTGCCGTCGATCACCGTATCGATGACCTCGGCGAACTGGCCCCGGCCACCCCGGATCAGGCCATCTACCTCGACATCTTCGCCCGGACTTTCTGGATGGGCCTGATCATCACGGTGATCTGTCTGGTCCTGGCCTATCCATTGGCCTACCTGCTGGCGAACCTGCCATCGCGTCAAAGCAACCTGCTGATGATTCTGGTGCTGCTGCCGTTCTGGACCTCGATCCTGGTGCGGGTCGCGGCGTGGATCGTGCTGCTGCAGTCGGGGGGGCTGATCAACAGCGGCCTGATGGCCCTGGGCATCATCGATAAGCCGCTGGAGCTGGTGTTCAACCGCACCGGTGTCTACATCTCGATGGTGCACATCCTGCTGCCGTTCATGATTCTGCCGATCTACAGCGTGATGAAAGGCATCTCGCCGACCTACATGCGTGCGGCGATTTCCCTCGGTTGCCATCCGTTTGCAAGCTTCTGGCGTGTGTACTTCCCGCAGACCTATGCCGGTGTCGGCGCCGGTTGCCTGTTGGTGTTCATCCTCGCCATCGGCTACTACATCACCCCGGCGTTGCTGGGCAGCCCGAACGATCAGATGGTCAGCTACTTCGTCGCCTTCTACACCAACACCAGCATCAACTGGGGCATGGCGACCGCACTGGGTGGGCTGCTTCTGCTGGCAACGGTCGTGCTTTATCTGATTTACAGCTGGCTGGTAGGCGCCAGTCGCCTGCGCCTGAGCTAAGGGGAGAACGAAATGCTGAGTCCTTATATGTCGCCCATTGAGCGGGTGTGGTTCTACAGTTTGCGGATTCTCTGCGGCCTGATTCTGTTGTTCCTGATCCTGCCGGTACTGGTGATCATTCCGCTGTCGTTCAACTCCGGCAGTTTCCTGGTCTACCCGCTGCAGGGCTTCTCGCTGCAGTGGTACCACGATTTCTTCGCTTCGGCGGAGTGGATGCGTGCGCTGAAAAACAGCATCATCGTCGCCCCGGCGGCCACGGTGCTGGCGATGGTCTTCGGTACGCTGGCGGCCATTGGCCTGACCCGTGGCGACTTCCCCGGCAAGGCGCTGGTCATGGCGCTGGTGATTTCGCCGATGGTGGTGCCGGTGGTGATCATCGGTGTGGCCAGCTACCTGTTCTTTGCGCCGCTGGGCCTGGGTAACAGCTTCTTCTCGTTGATCGTGGTGCACGCGGTACTGGGCGTGCCGTTCGTGATCATCACCGTGTCGGCGACGTTGCAGGGGTTTAACCAAAACCTGGTGCGCGCCGCTGCCAGCCTCGGTGCTTCGCCGCTGACGGCGTTTCGGCGGGTAACCTTGCCGCTGATCGCTCCCGGTGTGATTTCCGGTGCATTGTTCGCCTTCGCCACCTCGTTCGACGAAGTCGTGGTGACGCTGTTCCTCGCCGGTCCAGAGCAAGCGACCTTGCCACGGCAGATGTTCAGCGGGATCCGCGAAAACCTCAGTCCGACGATTGCCGCTGCGGCGACCTTGCTGATCGCTTTCTCGGTGATCCTGCTGCTGACCCTGGAATGGTTGCGTGGGCGTAGCGAGAAACTGCGTACTGCGCAGGTCTGACGCCACTCGACCCACTGTAGGAGCGAGCAGGCTCGCTCCTACAGGTGTTATTGGTGGTTCTCGGGCTCGTCGGTCATTCACGACCTGAATACCAGACAACCCCAAATCCCCAGCTACTCTTGTGCCCAGCTCCCCTACCTATAAGAGGCTGCGCACATGAGTCTTTCCTCTTTCAAAATCGCTCACAATCTGATCACCGGCGCCGGAGCCATCGAGCAACTGGCGGCTGAGTTGACGCGTCTGGACATCGACAACCCGCTGATCGTCACCGACGCCGCCCTGGTGAAATCCGGCACGGTGGAACTGGCGCTGGCGCAGTTGGGGGAGCGTACTTACGAAATCTTCGACCGGGTTCTGCCGGACCCGGAAATCGCCATCGTCGAAGACTGCATGCGGGTCTACCGCGATGGCGGGCATGACGGCTTGATCGGTCTGGGCGGCGGCAGCGCCATCGACATCGCCAAGAGCGTAGCGGCGTATGCCGGTTATCACGGTGCGCTGGAGGATTTGTTCGGCATCGACCAGGTGCCGCGCAAAGGCCCGCCGCTGATCGCCATCCCGACCACCGCCGGTACCGGCTCGGAAGTCACCAACGTGGCGATCCTCTCCGACAAGGTCGCGCAGTTGAAGAAAGGCATTGTCAGTGACTACCTGTTGCCAGACGTTGCGCTGGTCAGCCCGCAGATGACCCTGACGTGTCCCCGCAGTGTCACAGCGGCCAGTGGTGTCGATGCGCTGGTGCATGCCATCGAGTCTTATTTGTCACTGAATGCGTCGGCGATAACCGATTCCCTGGCCATCGGGGCCATCAAACTGATCGTCCGGGCGCTGCCCAAGGCCTATGCCAATCCGTCCAATCTGCAGGCCCGAGAAGACATGGCTACCGCCAGCCTGATGGCCGGCATGGCCTTTGGTAATGCCGGTGTCGGTGCGGTCCATGCGCTGGCGTATCCGCTGGGCGCGCGTTACAACATTGCCCACGGCGTCAGCAACGCCTTGCTGCTGCCCCATGTCATGCACTGGAACAAGATGGCCTGCTTCGAGCGCATGCAGGACATTGCGGAGGCTATGGGGGTGAAGACCGCTCATCTGAGCGTCACGCAAGCGGCCGATAAAGCGGTGGAAGCCATGACCGAGCTGTGCGCGGCAGTGGAAATCCCCTCAGACCTGCGCAGCTTCGGGGTTCCCGAGGAGGCCATTGCGACCATGGCCGTGGAAGCAGCGGGGATCGAGCGCCTGATGCGTAATAATCCGCGCAAACTGAATGCGGTCGATATCGAGAAGATCTACCGCGCGGCTTACTAGGCACAACCCAATCATCGCGGTCACGGTGCGCGCGTCAAAGCATGAGGTATACAATGCGCGCCATCGTGATTCTGCTCAGAAAAGGTGCGTCATGCAGCCCTTCGTAATTGCTCCGTCGATTCTCTCCGCCGACTTCGCCCGCCTGGGTGAAGAAGTAGACAATGTCCTGGCCGCTGGCGCCGACTTCGTGCACTTCGATGTCATGGACAACCATTACGTGCCAAACCTGACCATCGGCCCGATGGTGTGCTCGGCACTGCGCAAGTACGGTGTAACCGCGCCGATCGACGCGCATTTGATGGTCAGCCCCGTGGACCGCATCGTCGGTGACTTCATCGAAGCGGGCGCGACCTACATCACCTTCCACCCGGAAGCCACGCAGCACGTCGACCGTTCCCTGCAACTGATCCGTGAAGGCGGCTGCAAATCGGGCCTGGTGTTCAACCCCGCGACCCCGCTGGACGTGCTCAAATACGTGATGGACAAGGTCGACATGATCCTGCTGATGAGCGTCAACCCGGGCTTCGGCGGGCAGAAATTCATTCCCGGCACCCTCGACAAGCTGCGCGAAGCACGGGCGCTGATCGATGCCTCCGGCCGCGATATCCGCCTGGAAATCGACGGCGGCGTGAACGTCAACAACATCCGTGAAATCGCAGCGGCTGGCGCCGACACGTTCGTCGCCGGTTCGGCCATTTTCAACGCGCCGAACTATCAGGAAGTGATCGAGAAGATGCGTTCCGAACTGGCGCTGGCTCGTCCATGAGCGGTTTTGAGCAGCTGTTCCCGGGAAGCCTGCCAAGGTTGGTGATGTTCGATCTGGACGGCACGCTGATCGATTCGGTCCCTGACCTCGCAGCGGCTGTGGATAACATGCTGCTCAAGCTCGGCCGTCAACCCGCAGGTATCGAATCAGTGCGCGAGTGGGTGGGTAACGGTGTCCAGATGCTGGTGCGCCGGGCCCTGGCCAACAACATCGACGCCGAAGGTGTCGATGAGGCCGAAGCCGAACATGCCCTGGAGCTGTTCAACGGCTTCTATGAAGATGGTCACGAGCTGACCATGGTTTACCCCGGCGTACGCGATACCCTGAAGTGGCTGCACAAACAGGGTGTCGAGATGGCGCTGATCACCAACAAGCCGGAACGCTTCGTCGCGCCGCTGCTTGATCGGATGAAGATTGGTCGGTATTTCCGCCTGATCATCGGCGGCGACACCCTGCCGCAGAAAAAGCCGGACCCGGCCGCCCTGTTTTTCGTGATGAAAATGACCAATATCCCGGCGTCGCAGTCCTTGTTCGTCGGCGATTCGCGCAGTGATGTGCTGGCGGCGAAAGCGGCGGGGGTCAAGTGCGTGGCCCTGAGCTACGGCTATAACCATGGTCGTCCGATCGCCGAGGAATCGCCGGCACTGGTGATCGACGATCTGCGCAAGCTAATTCCCGGTTGCCTGGATCCGGCGGCTGAGATAACGTTGCCCGACGCTGTTCAATCCCCTCCTGGAAATTCCATCGTGGTGGTCACTCGCAAACTCTGGATGAAAGTCATTAAGGCCCTGGCCCGCTGGCGTTGGCGCGCCTGACTTTTTCCTGGCCGGTTACCCGGCGCGTTTGCATACCTGACTGTTAGACCCTCAAGCCACGAGGCACCTCATGATCCGCGAAGAATTCCTGCGTTTGGCCGCTGCCGGCTACAACCGCATCCCGCTTGCCTGCGAAACCCTGGCCGACTTCGACACGCCGCTGTCGATCTACCTGAAACTGGCCGATGAGCCCAATTCCTACTTGCTGGAGTCGGTACAGGGCGGGGAGAAGTGGGGCCGTTACTCGATCATCGGCCTGCCATGCCGCACCGTGCTGCGGGTTCACGACCATCACGTCAGTGTGACCGTCGATGGCGTCGAGACTGAAAGTCACGACGTGGATGACCCGCTGGCCTTCGTCGAAACCTTCAAGGCCCGCTATAACGTACCGACCATCGCCGGTCTGCCGCGCTTCAACGGCGGCCTGGTGGGTTACTTCGGCTACGACTGCGTGCGTTATGTGGAGAAGCGTCTGGGCAAATGCCCGAACCCGGATCCGCTGGGCGTGCCGGACATCCTGCTGATGGTCTCCGACGCGGTGGTGGTGTTCGACAACCTCGCCGGCAAGATGCACGCCATCGTCCTGGCCGATCCGGCACAGGAAGACGCCTTCGAACAAGGTCGTGCACGCCTGGAAGAACTGCTGGAAAAACTGCGTCAGCCGATCACCCCACGCCGTGGTCTGGACTTCAGCAAGCAGCAATCGGCCGATCCGGTGTTCCGCTCCAGTTTTACCCAGGATGATTACGAAAAAGCCGTCGACACCATCAAGGAATACATCCTGGCTGGCGACTGCATGCAGGTTGTACCGTCCCAGCGCATGTCGATTGACTTCAAGGCTGCACCCATCGACCTGTACCGCGCGCTGCGTTGCTTCAACCCGACGCCGTACATGTACTTCTTCAATTTCGGCGACTTCCACGTCGTAGGCAGTTCGCCGGAAGTGCTGGTGCGGGTCGAAGACAACCTGATCACGGTGCGCCCGATTGCCGGTACCCGCCCGCGCGGGGCCACCGAAGAAGCCGATCTGGCGCTGGAAAAAGACCTGCTGTCCGATGACAAGGAAATCGCCGAGCACTTGATGTTGATCGACCTGGGTCGTAACGACACCGGTCGGGTCTCGGAAATCGGTTCGGTGAAGCTCACCGAGAAGATGGTCATCGAACGTTATTCCAACGTGATGCACATCGTGTCCAACGTCACCGGGCAATTGAAGGCCGGGCTGACGGCGATGGACGCCCTGCGGGCAATCCTGCCGGCGGGCACTTTGTCGGGCGCACCGAAGATTCGCGCGATGGAAATCATCGACGAGCTGGAACCGGTCAAGCGTGGTGTCTACGGCGGTGCCGTCGGCTACTTCGCCTGGAACGGCAACATGGACACCGCCATTGCAATCCGCACGGCGGTGATCAAGAACGGCGAGCTGCATGTGCAGGCCGGTGGCGGCATCGTCGCCGACTCGGTGCCGGCGCTGGAATGGGAAGAAACCCTGAACAAGCGCCGCGCGATGTTCCGCGCCGTTGCCCTGGCTGAACAAACTCCAGAAAGCTGACCCATGGACTGACCCGTATGCCGGCCGCCTCGACCGATCGAGCGCAGGCCGCAACGGGTGGTTCATCCGAAGGCTGCATTAGAAGTCAGTGAATTCAAGAGGTTCTTAACGCCATGTTGCTGATGATCGATAACTACGACTCTTTTACCTACAACGTTGTGCAATACCTGGGTGAGCTGGGCGCCGAGGTCAAAGTCGTGCGCAACGATGAACTCACCATTGCTGAAATCGAAGCCCTCAACCCTGAGCGCATCGTGGTGTCTCCCGGTCCTTGCACCCCGACCGAAGCCGGTATTTCGATTGAGGCGATCAAGCACTTCGCCGGCAAACTGCCGATCCTCGGCGTGTGCCTGGGCCATCAGTCCATCGGCCAGGCCTTTGGCGGCGATGTGGTCCGTGCCCGCCAGGTCATGCACGGCAAGACCAGCGCGGTATTTCACGAAGACAAAGGCGTGTTCGAGGGTCTGAATCATCCGCTGACGGTCACCCGCTATCATTCCTTGGTCGTTAAGCGTGAAACGCTGCCCGATTGCCTGGAGCTCACCGCCTGGACTCAACTCGAAGACGGTTCGGTGGACGAGATCATGGGGCTGCGCCACAAGACCCTGAACATTGAGGGTGTGCAGTTTCACCCGGAGTCTATCCTCACCGAACAGGGTCACGAGCTGTTCGCGAATTTCCTCAAACAAACCGGCGGCACGCGCTAAGGACTTTTCATGAATATCAAGACTGCCCTGAGCCGTATCGTCGAGCAACTCGACCTCAGCACCGATGAGATGCGCGATGTGATGCGCGAAATCATGACCGGACAATGCACGGACGCGCAGATCGGCGCGTTCATGATGGCCATGCGCATGAAGAGTGAAAGCATCGATGAAATCGTTGGTGCCGTGTCGGTCATGCGTGAACTGGCGGACAAGGTCGAGCTCAAGACACTCGACGGTGTTGTCGATGTGGTCGGCACCGGCGGCGACGGCGCCAATATCTTCAACGTGTCGACCGCCGCCGCCTTCGTGGTTTCGGCGGCCGGCTGCACCGTGGCCAAGCACGGTAACCGTGCGGTTTCGGGCAAGAGCGGCAGTGCCGATTTGCTGGAAGCCGCCGGTATCTACCTGAACCTGACGCCGGTCCAGGTGGCGCGTTGTATCGACAACGTTGGTATTGGTTTCATGTTTGCCCAGACTCATCACTCTGCGATGAAATACGCCGCGAGTCCGCGTCGTGACCTAGGCCTGCGTACGCTGTTCAATATGCTCGGCCCGCTTACGAATCCGGCCGGTGTGAAGCATCAAGTGGTCGGCGTATTCACTCAGGCGTTGTGCCGGCCTTTGGCTGAAGTGTTGCAGCGTCTGGGCAGCAAGCATGTGCTGGTGGTGCATTCGAAGGACGGTCTGGACGAGTTCAGCCTGGCTGCGCCAACCTTTGTTGCCGAACTCAAGAATGACCAGATCACTGAATATTGGGTCGAACCGGAAGATTTGGGTATGAAGAGCCAGAGCCTGCATGGCCTGGCGGTGGACAGCCCGGCGGCGTCCCTTGAGCTGATCCGCGATGCGCTGGGCAAGCGCAAGACCGAAAACGGTCAGAAAGCGGCTGAGATGATCATGCTCAATGCCGGTGCCGCCTTGTACGCCGCCGACCATGCCAGCAGTTTGAAAGAGGGGGTTGCCCTGGCGCACGATGCGCTGCACACCGGTCTCGCTCGGGAAAAACTCGAGGAGCTGGGTGCATTTACCGCGGTATTCAAAGTGGAGAATGAGGGATGAGTGTACCGACGGTTCTGGAAAACATTCTGGCGCGCAAAGTCGAGGAAGTTGCCGAGCGCAGTGCTCGCGTGAGCCTCGCCGAGCTGGAAAGCCTGGCCAAGGCGGCCGATGCACCCCGTGGTTTTGCCAAGGCTTTGCTGGCTCAGGCCAAGCTGAAACAGCCGGCGGTCATTGCTGAAATCAAAAAAGCATCGCCGAGCAAAGGCGTGATTCGGGAGAACTTCGTTCCCGCCGCTATCGCCAGGAGCTACGAGAAAGGCGGCGCCACCTGCCTGTCAGTGCTCACCGATATCGACTATTTCCAGGGCGCTGATGAGTACCTGCAGCAGGCACGTGCCGCGTGCAAACTGCCGGTGATTCGCAAGGATTTCATGATCGATCCCTACCAGATCGTCGAGGCTCGTGCGCTGGGCGCGGACTGCGTGCTGTTGATCGTCTCCGCTTTGGACGATGTGAAAATGGCCGAGCTGGCGTCGGTGGCGAAAAGCGTCGGCCTTGATGTTCTGGTGGAGGTTCACGATGGCGACGAGCTGGAGCGGGCCTTGAAAACCCTCGACACGCCGCTGGTTGGCGTGAACAACCGCAACTTGCACACTTTTGATGTCAGTCTGGAAACCACCCTCGACCTGTTGCCGCGGATCCCGCGCGATCGCCTGGTGATCACCGAGAGCGGCATCCTCAACCGTGCCGACGTCGAATTGATGGAAATCAGCGACGTTTACGCGTTCCTGGTCGGCGAAGCATTCATGCGTGCCGAAAGCCCGGGTACCGAACTGCAGCGCCTGTTCTTTCCGGAACGTGGCATTCCTGTCAGTGGTTCTACACTCGACTGATCACCCGCAGATCGAGTCGACCCTATCGCGAGCAGGCTCGCTCCCACAAAAATTCAGCCAACACTGGGGATTCAATGAGGGAGCGAGCCAGCTCGTGATGGCGGCATAAGAAACACCACAGACGATATGTCCTACGGAATACCTTATGACCTCACTTGTTTCCCTGACCATCGAAGCCGGCCTGCAAGCCGAACAGGATTTGTTGGCGTCGGTCTGCGCCGGCGCCTCGGAGTTCGGCCTGCTGTTCTGGCAACCGAGTGATCGCGCATTGGTCATGCCGCGCCGCTTGAATCGTCTGCCCGGTTTCCAGCACGCCTGCGAAGTTTCTGCCGCCGCCGGCTGGCCAGTGCTGTTGCGCGAAACAGGCGGTGAACCTGTGCCGCAATCGGCATCGACGATCAACATCGCACTGGTTTACGCACCACCGCGCAGCGAGGGGGATCTGAACCGCATCGAGTCCGGTTACCGTCGGCTGTGCGACCCGATCTGTCAGTTGCTGGATGAACAGGGCGGTACGTCGTCGCTTGGGGAAATCGAAGGCGCATTCTGCGACGGCCGTTTCAACGTCAACCTCGACGGCCGCAAGATGGTCGGCACGGCCCAGCGGTGGCGCCAGAGCCAGGGTGGCCAGCGCCCGGTGGGGCTGGTGCACGGAGCTATGCTGCTGGATAACGAGCGTGAATCGATGGTTGCCGCAGTTAACCGCTTCAACGAGGCTTGCGGTCTGGAGCAGCGAGTACGCGCCGAAAGCCATATCGCTTTGCATGAAAAGTTTACGGCATCAGACGCGCTGGAGCGTCTCAATGAGCTCTATCAACAAATGCTGACGCAGATGTTCAGCGCTTAGCGTGTACCGAAGACCACCATGGTCTTGCCTTTGACGTCCACGAGATTGCGTTCTTCCAGGTCCTTGAGTACGCGGCCGACCATCTCGCGGGAACACCCGACAATCCTTCCGATTTCCTGACGGGTCACTTTGATCTGCATGCCGTCGGGGTGGGTCATCGCATCGGGCTGTTTGCACAACTCCAGCAGGCAGCGGGCGACACGCCCGGTGACGTCGAAGAACGCCAGGTCGCCGACCTTTCGAGTCGTGTTACGCAAACGTTGTGCGATTTGTCCGCTTAGCACGTAAAGAATGTCTGGATCTTGCTGGGACAATTCGCGGAATTTCGCGTAGCTGATTTCCGCGACTTCGCATTCGACCTTGGCGCGTACCCAGGCGCTGCGCTGCTGTTCCAGGCCTGCTTGTTCAAACAGACCCAGCTCACCGAAAAAGTCCCCGCCGTTCAGGTAGGCGATGATCATTTCCCGGCCGTCGTCATCCTCGATCAGGATGGTGACCGAGCCTTTAATAATGAAAAACAGGGTTTCCGAGCGATCACCGGCACAAATGATATTGCTCTTGGCCTGATAGCGACGACGCTGGCAATGCATCAACAATTTGTCGAGGTTTTTGATCTTGGGGGGTAGGGCAATCGCAACCATGGTTGTATTCCGAAAAAACTGCACGGTGTAGTTGGTTTTTTATGCATCGCGAAGCCGCGGCAACCTGGCTGTGCGCCAGCGAATTGGCGCCAGCTTAACAGACGCTTCCTGCAATATTCGAGAATTTACCTACAGCTCAGGAGGTTATGTCCTAGGAAGGCGAGCGCTGTCAATCACGGGGCCTGTGCTAAGCTGGCTACCCTTTTTTATACAGTGGAGTCTTGGCGATGAAGGCACGCATCCAATGGGCTGGCGAAGCCATGTTCCTCGGCGAATCCGGTAGTGGTCATGTCGTGGTCATGGACGGTCCGCCCGATGCTGGCGGTCGTAACCTGGGTGTTCGGCCGATGGAGATGCTCCTGCTCGGCGTTGGCGGTTGCAGCAATTTCGACGTGGTCAGTATCCTCAAGAAGTCCCGTCAGGCTGTCGAGAGTTGCGAAGCCTTCCTCGAAGCTGAGCGTGCGACCGAAGATCCAAAGGTTTTCACCAAGATCCACATGCACTTTGTGGTCAAGGGCCGCAGCCTGAAAGAAGCCCAGGTCAAGCGTGCCATCGAGCTGTCTGCCGAGAAGTATTGCTCGGCCTCGATCATGCTCGGTGCGGCCGGTGTCGAGATTACTCACGACTACGAAATCATCGAACTCGGTTGAATCGACATTCAACTATCATAAAAGCAGTGCAGACTCTGGCGATCCCAAGCTGACGTCTGCATAATGCGCCACTTTTTTCAGGGTAGTGGCCAGTCCTCCGACAGACCGCGCACCCGAACAGACAACCAAAATCGCCATCGCGAAGAGGTGTTAACCGTCCTACGCAGGTGCGTCCTTCGCATCTGACGGGCATGCTTGATCACGCGGCCGGGCCGCAATACATAGAGAGTTTTTAACGGTGAAAAGCAAACTCAAGCTCCACGGGTTCAATAACCTGACAAAGACCTTGAGCTTCAACATCTATGACATCTGCTACGCGGAAACCCCGCAAGACCAACAGGCATACGTTGAGTACATCAATAAAGAGTACAACGCCAAGCGCCTGACGCAGATCCTCACAGAGGTTGTCGATATCATTGGTGCCAACATCCTGAACATCGCCAGTCAGGACTATGAGCCGCAGGGCGCCAGCGTCACGATTCTGATCTCTGAAGAACCGGTGACCCCGACTGACAGCCAGATCGAAGAATCTCCGGGCCCGTTGCCCGAAATTATTCTGGCCCACCTCGACAAGAGCCACATCACGGTGCACACCTACCCGGAAATCCATCCGGTCGACGGCATTGCAACCTTCCGTGTGGATATCGACGTGTCGACATGCGGGGTCATTTCACCGCTTAAAGCGCTCAACTTCCTGATTCATCAGTTCGATTCGGACATCGTGACAGTGGATTACCGTGTGCGTGGTTTCACCCGCGACGTTGAAGGCAAAAAGCACTTCATCGACCACGAGATCAATTCGATTCAGAACTACCTTTCCGACGACACCCGCGACGCGTACCAGATGACCGACGTGAACGTGTATCAGGAAAACCTGTTCCACACCAAAATGTTGCTGAAAAACTTCGAACTGGATAACTACCTGTTCGGTGACGCCACCAGCAATCTGTCCTCTGAGCAGCGTGCCCAGGTGACCGACCGTGTGAAACACGAAATGCTCGAAATTTTCTACGCGCGCAATATGTCGAGCTAAGACCACCGAGCACAAAAAAGGCGACTACCTTGCGGCAGTCGCCTTTTTTATTGCTGGCGCGGGCGTCTGTCAAAAACGGAGTCAGATCCGATAAGTACTCTTGGTCATGACCTTGGCCAGCAAGCTCATGCCGAACTTCACTGGCGCCGGAAAGCGGAAACCACCCGCCTCGCGCGCGCTCTCGGCATGTTGTTCTTCATCAAGGCGCATCTGCTCAAGGATCGCCCGGGACTTTTCATCTTCGGCTGGCAGTTGCTCAAGGTGTTCGTTCAAATGCTTGCACACCTGATCTTCGGTCGCTGCAACGAACCCCAGGCTGACTTTGTCGCTGATCAACCCGGCGACCGCACCAATCCCGAACGACATGCCGTAAAACAGCGGATTGAGAATGCTGGTATGGCTACCCAGCTGATGAATGCGCTGCTCGCACCAGACCAGGTGGTCGATTTCTTCTTCGGCGGCATGCTCCATGGCGGCACGCACTTTCGGCAGCTTGGCGGTCAGGGCCTGACCCTGGTACAGCGCCTGGGCGCAGACTTCACCGGTGTGGTTGATGCGCATCAGGCCGGCAACGTGCCGAGTGTCTTCATCGCTCATCTTCGTGTCCGGCTGCACAATGGCAGGCGACGGACGGTACGGCTGACCACTGAAGGGCAGCAAAGTACGCATTGCGGCATCGGCTTGCAGCAGAAGGCGGTCAATTGGCGAGTAGTGACGCTGGGTAGTCATGCTGACCTCCGGGGGGAATCTCGGCGGCCAGTTTAACTCAATCGGCCGTGGAAGGTTTGCGCTGGGTCATTGTGAGGCTGGGGTGGTGACAATGAGGTGAAGCCTTTGTGGGAGCGAGCCTGCTCGCGAAGAGGCGCTGACATCCAACGATTGTATTGGCTGCCACTGAGGCTTCGAGAGCAAGCTCGCTCCTGCAGGTTTTACGACATCAGCCCGGCGGCCAGTGCATCTGGCGCTGACCCAGCACGTGCATGTGAATGTGATAGACAGTCTGGCCACCCAGTTCATTGCAGTTCATGACGACGCGGAAGCCGTCTTCGCAACCCAGTTCCTTGGCCAGGCGCTGGGCCGTGAACAGGATATGCCCGGCCAATGCCTTGTCGTCCTCGGTCAGGTCGTTCAGGGTGCGCACCGGTTTTTTCGGAATTACCAGAAAATGCACGGGCGCCTGTGGGGCGATGTCGTGGAAGGCCAGTACCTGGTCGTCCTCGTAAATGATCTTCGCCGGGATTTCCCGGTTGATGATCTTGGTGAACAGAGTATCCACAGCTGTTTTCTCCGTTGTTTGGGCTGGCCTGAGTGTACTCATGGGTTTTGCCCGAGCCCAGCGTTTTACCTTGCAGGTCGATCAGCGCGGGCAGTGAGCCTTGATGACCATGCCAGCGATTGTCCGGGTCAGCCACCGCGAGCCGAAGCGGGGCAGGGCAGCGAGCCAGCGGTTGCGTCGTCCCGGGATGATGATTGCGCGATTTTTTTCCAGGGCCCGCACCGTATAGAGTGCAACTTCTTCCGGACTCATCAGCAGTTTGCTGTCGGCCAGTTTGTCGGTGTTCAGTTGTGCGGTGCGGAAAAAGCCTGTGCGCGTCGGGCCAGGGCAGAGCACTGATACGTTGACCGCGCATTTTTTCAGCTCGACGCGCAGGCCTTCGGAAAAATGCAGCACGTAAGCCTTGCTGGCGTAATACGTACTCATCCACGGGCCGGGCTGGAACGCCGCAAGCGAGGCCACATTCAGAATCTGTCCACCGCCCTGTAGCGCCATGCTGTTGCCGATGGCATGGCACAGGCGAGTCAGGGCCAGGATGTTCACTTCGATCAGGTCCTGTTCAGTCATCCAGTCCTGGGCCAGGAATGGGCCGCAAGTGCCAATGCCGGCACAATTGACCAGCAAGTCGATTTGCCGGTCACCTTCCTCCAGTTCCAGCAGGAACCCGGAGAGCCGCAGCGGCTCACCCAGGTCACAGGCACGGAACAACACTTCCACGCCAAAACGTTGAGTCAGTTCAATCGCAATACTTTCCAGCTGATCACGCTGGCGGGCCACCAGAATCAGGCTGCGGCCACGCCGGGCCAGCGCTTCGGCCATCGCCAGGCCGATGCCGCTGGAAGCGCCAGTGATCAGAGCGTAACGGGTCATGCAGTTCTCCATCGCAACAGCTCCGCGCCGCGACGCAGGTGTCATGGGCGGGGAGCGCTGTTCATTCTTGCGCAGAGTCTACAGGGGGCTGGGCTTGTTCGGCTGCATCGTCGGTGGAATTTGGTGTCGGTTCGACCTCTACCTCGATCTCGTCGGTGGTGACCGAGCCGCTTTGGTAGCTGTTTTCGAGGGTGTTTTCGTATGTGTCCTGAATGGCTGAGATACCGCCTGCCATTGCTCCGACGATCATCAGGGCGATCAACACCAGCCATAACGAAGACAGTACCTTGACCGCCGTGCTGTTGGGCGGCGGAGGTGCGCCGTAGCGGTTGGCCACGCCGGATCCCGGTAAGACTACTAGCAGCAGCGGAAAGAAACTGCCTACGAACGGTACAAGGTTCAGCAACCATAGCCAGCCTGACCAGCCAACATCATGCAGGCGCTGAACGCTGATGAGGATGGTGGCGATGAGGAATACCACACACAGGACGAACGCCAGAATGCCCCCGGCGATCAGGCCAGCGGTCGAGTCGGTGCTGACGAGGGCCAGGGCGATCAGGGCAAATACGCCGACCACCGCGATCGTCACCAGGCTCAGCACCATTGACCATGCCAGAAACCGCAGGCGTCCGATGCGGCCTTCGATGCTGAACGGCTTGAGCGGCGCGTACTCAGGCACGCGCTCAGCGACGTCAGCCTGCGGTGGCGCGTAAGGGGAGTCGGGCGCGTGATCACGGACATCGGAGAGACTCAGTTCAATCACGGGTTCCGGCTCGAGGCGGGCATCTATACCGGTGTTCTTTAGGGCTTGCAGGTAGGTCTGTGCGTCAATCTGCGACAGGTCACGTTTGAGTGTGACGGGTTGACCGCTGAACAAGCGTTCGACGGCGGCGACCTCGCTTTTGTATAGCGCGGCGAGATTGAGTTTGGCGGTATTGATATCAACACCCGGCAGTAGCGTGCCGTCGAAGACGATTTTGAAGCGGTGTTCGCTCATTGCCGAGGCATCCTTGTCGCGAGTGTTTTAAGGGTGAAATGCTGGATGGCCTGATTTTTCTGTCAGCGAGGCCAGCGTTTGGGCAGTTGTGCGGCTTGTTCCAGTGCCTTGCGATACTCCGCGTCGAGCCGCGCCACCAACTGGTCAACGCTGGGTAAATCATCTATTCCCCCAACGCCCTGGCCTGCGGACCACACGGTTTTCCAGGCTTTGGCTTCATCGCTGATCGGCTTGAGCTTGGCGCCGAAGTTGACTTCGCCCTTGTTTTGCAGCGCTGCCATGTCAAACCCGGCGGCTTCCAGGCTCTGGCGCATGAAACTCGCCGGTACACCCGACACCGCTGGAGTATGAATGATGTCTGCCGCCCTGGATGTCAGCAGCATCTCCTTGTAGGCGTCAGGCGCATGACTTTCGGCCGTGCCGATAAAGCGTGTGCCGAAGTAGGCCAGGTCCGCACCGAGCAATTGGGCGGCGAGGATTTCGTGCCCGTGGTTCAGGCATCCAGCCAGCAGCAACGTTTTGTCGAAGAATTGTCGGATCTCGGCGATCAGCGAGAACGGGCTCCAGGTCCCGGCATGCCCACCGGCACCGGCGGCCACGGCAATCAACCCATCCACGCCGGCCTCGGCGGCTTTTTCGGCATGGCGGCGAGTCGTCACGTCATGGAACACCAGGCCGCCGTAACTGTGCACGGCGTCGACCACTTCTTTCACTGCTCCAAGGCTGGTGATCACGATCGGCACTTTGTGCTCGATGCAGATCGCCAGATCGGCCTGTAATCGCGGGTTGCTGTTGTGGACGATGAGGTTCACAGCGTACGGCGCGGGATTGTCCAGCGAAGCGAGCCCGGCTTCGATCTCTTCCAGCCAGCTCTTGAAGCCGCTGCTCTCGCGCTGATTGAGCGCAGGAAAGCTGCCCACCAGCCCGTTGCGGCAGCAGGCGAGCACCAGTTGCGGATTGGAAATCAGGAACATCGGCGCCACCACCACGGGTAGGCGCAAGCATTGTTCGAGCAGAGCGGGCAGCGACATGGGATGTACCCCGGTGAGATGTGCCTGTTGAGTTTAGAACGGCCGTACAACGACCAGAATCACGATAGCCAGCAATATCAGAACCGGCACTTCATTGAACCAGCGATAAAAGACATGGCTACGGGTGTTTTCGCCACGGGCAAATCGCTTCACTTGGGCGCCGCACATGTGGTGGTAGCCGATCAGCAGGACCACCAGGGTCAGTTTCGCGTGCATCCAGCCGCCCTGGCTGAAGTAGGCGCCAGGGTTGAGGCTGATCAGCCAGCCGCCGAAAATCAGCGTTGCGATCATTGCCGGGCCCATGATGCCGCGGTACAGCTTGCGCTCCATGAGGCTGAAGCGTTCCTTGCTGACGGTGTCCTCGCTTTGAGCGTGATAGACGAACAGGCGCGGCAGGTAAAACAGGCCGGCAAACCAGCACACGACGCTGATGATGTGAAAAGCTTTGAGCCACAGATAAAGCATTTTGGTTATTCCCAGATTCACGGTAGTCGGGATAGTAGAGGCTTGAGGCTCCATACGTCACCTTGCCGGTTGTCGCAGGCGCGCCAGCCCCCTATTATCGACGGCTTTCCAGTGGGTTCGTTGAGGGCAGGTTTATGGTCAAGGTCGGTATCGTCGGCGGCACGGGTTACACCGGTGTCGAACTGCTGCGTCTGTTGGCACAGCATCCGCAAGCTGAAGTGGTAGTCATCACTTCCCGATCCGAGGCCGGCCTGGCCGTGGCCGACCTGTACCCGAACCTGCGAGGCCATTACGACGGCCTGGCGTTCACCGTTCCGGACATCAAGACCCTGGGCGCCTGCGACGTGGTGTTCTTCGCCACGCCACACGGCGTTGCCCACGCTCTGGCGGGTGAGTTGCTGGCGGCGGGGACCAAGGTCATCGACCTGTCGGCTGACTTCCGTCTGCAGGATGCTGATGAATGGGCCAAGTGGTACGGCCAGCCGCACGGCGCACCAGCGTTGCTGGATGAAGCGGTGTATGGCCTGCCGGAAGTTAATCGCGAGCAGATCAAGAAGGCGCGACTGATCGCAGTGCCGGGTTGCTACCCGACTGCTACGCAATTGGGTTTCCTGCCGTTGCTTGAAGCTGGTCTTGCCGATGCATCGCGCCTGATCGCCGACTGCAAGTCCGGTGTCAGCGGTGCCGGTCGTGGCGCTGCTGTCGGTTCGTTGTACTCCGAGACATCGGAGAGCATGAAGGCCTATGCCGTCAAAGGCCACCGTCACTTGCCGGAAATCCGTCAGGGTCTGCGTCGTGCCGCAGGCAAGGATGTCGGCCTGACCTTTGTTCCGCATCTGACGCCGATGATCCGTGGCATTCATTCCACGCTCTACGCGACTGTCGTGGATCGCTCGGTGGATCTGCAGGCGCTGTTCGAAAAGCGTTATGCCAACGAACCGTTTGTCGACGTCATGCCCGCCGGAAGCCACCCGGAAACCCGCAGCGTGCGTGGTGCCAACGTCTGCCGGATTGCGGTACATCGGCCACAGGACGGTGATCTGGTGGTTGTGCTGTCGGTGATCGACAACCTGGTCAAAGGTGCATCGGGTCAGGCGGTGCAGAACATGAACATCCTGTTCGGACTGGATGAACGCCTTGGTCTGTCTCACGCTGGCATGTTGCCGTAAGGCTCTGTAGCGCCCAGTAAAAAGGCCCGTTGAACGGGCCTTTTTTCATTCTGGGTCGGCGACTTGATTGGTTGATATACCCTAACAATAGTTGACCGCTTTTCTAGGAGAAGCGGATAATGCGCGTCATCACGCATTATGGCGGCGTAGCGCCGGGAGATAGTCAGCATGAGCGTCGAATCCTTCACCCCCACGGCTTTGCAATTTACCCACGGTGCCGCGCACAAGGTGAAGAGCCTGGTCGATGAAGAGGGGAATGATCGCTTGAAGCTGCGCGTATTCGTTACGGGCGGCGGTTGTTCAGGTTTTCAGTATGGCTTCACCTTCGATGAAGAAGTGGCCGATGACGACACCATCGTCGAGCGCGAAGGTGTGAGTCTGGTGGTCGATCCGATGAGCTTCCAGTACCTGGCCGGGGCCGAGGTGGATTATCAGGAAGGTCTGGAAGGTTCGCGCTTCGTCATCAAGAACCCGAATGCAACCACAACCTGTGGCTGCGGCTCTTCGTTCTCGATCTGATCAGCACGCCTGCATCACTAAGCGCCGCATGGCCTCTGGGCTCTGCGGCGTTTTGCTGTCTGGCGTTTATGCGGGGTAGATCGCGCCCAATACACGCAAGCCGCGGGCGCCGGTGACGCTCGGGCGATTGGCGGCGATGCCTTCGAGACAGCAGTGGGCCAGCCAGGCGAAGGCCATGGCTTCGACCCAGTCAGGGTCGACACCGTAAGCCGCAGTGCTGCTGACGGTTGCGCCCGGCAGCAGGCTGGCCAGTCGGTTCATTAGTGTGGTGTTATGCGCGCCGCCGCCACAGACCAGCAGTTCCTGGGTGTTCGATTGGGCGCTTTGCAGGGATTCGACGATGGTCAGCGCAGTCAACTCAAGTAGTGATGCCTGCACGTCCTCGGAAGCGAAGGTCGGCAACTGCGCCAGGTGATGCATCAGCCATGGCAGGTTGAAAACCTCCCGGCCGGTGCTCTTTGGTCCCTTGGTCAAGAAGAATGGGTCGCTAAGCAGCGCTTTTAACAGCACTGGCTCGACTTTTCCGCTGGCAGCCCATTGACCGTTGCGATCAAAGTTGTCGCCACGCTGCTGATGAATCCAGGCGTCCAGCAGTACATTCCCCGGGCCGCAGTCGAAACCGGCGACAGGCTTGCCCGGCTCGATCAGGCTGAGGTTGCTGAAGCCGCCGACGTTGAGCACGGCTCGGTTGCCGGCCCGCTCTTCAAACAAGGCTTCGTGGAAGGCAGGCACCAGGGGGGCGCCTTGCCCGCCTGCGGCCACATCGCGGCTGCGGAAATCACTGACCACGGTGATATGGGTCAGCTCCGTCAATAGCGCCGGATTACCGATCTGTACCGTAAAGCCTCGCGCCGGCTCGTGGCGAATGGTCTGGCCATGGCTGCCAATCGCTCGAATGTCTTCAGGTTTGAGTTGTTCTTGTGCGAGGAGGCCGTGAATGCCCTGCGCTGCGAGCGTTACCCAGTTCTGCTGGGCGATGGCGGAGCGGGCTATCTCGTCGGGTCCGCTGGCGCACAGGCCAAGTAGCTCGGTGCGCAGCGTTTCGGGCATGGGTATGTAGTGTGTGGCGATCAGCCTGATCGCCTGGTTTTGCTCGATCAGCGCAATATCCAGTCCATCAAGGCTGGTCCCGGACATTACGCCTATATAGAGCGGCATGGCTTAGCGCTTGCTCGAAGCCAGCATGGTGGCCTTTTCCTGCTCCATGCGCGCCATCAGAGGCTGGCTCTGTGCGAGGAAGCGGGCGCGTTCGGCCTTGGCGATTGGATCAGCCATTGGCAATTTCTGGCCCAGTGGATCCACGTGCACGCCATTGACCTGGAACTCGTAGTGCAAGTGCGGTCCGGTCGAAAGTCCGGTGGTGCCGATGTAGCCGATGACCTGGCCCTGTTTGACGGTGCCACCGGTCTTCACGCCCTTGGCAAAGCCTTGCATGTGGCCATACAGCGTGGTGTAGGTGTTGCCATGCTGGAGGATAATGGTATTGCCGTAGCCGCCGCGGCGTCCTGCCAGCAATACCTTGCCATCACCGGCAGCCTTGATCGGAGTGCCACGTGGTGCTGCGTAGTCGACACCTTTATGTGCGCGGATTTTGTTCAGGATCGGGTGCTTGCGGCCCATGGAAAACTTCGAGCTGATGCGGGCAAAGTCCACTGGGGTGCGGATGAATGCCTTGCGCATGCTGTTGCCTTCAGCGGTGTAGTAGCTGCTGTTGCCTTGTTTATTGGTGTAACGCACAGCGGTGTAGGTTTTGCCACGGTTTGTGAAGCGTGCGGACAGGATCGGCCCGTTGCCGACGGCTTTGCCATTGACGACTTTCTGCTCGTAAATCACATCGAATTCGTCGCCCTGGCGAATGTCCTGGGCGAAATCGACGTCATAACCAAACACGCTGGCCATGTCCATGGTCAGGCTGTGGGACAGGCCGGCACGTGCAGCGGACTGCGACAGCGAGCTGTTGATCACGCCATGAACGTAGGCGGAGCGGACGGTCGGCTTGGCGGTAATGCGATTGAACGTATAGCCCTTGTTGTTCTTGGTGAGGGTGATGGTTTCGAGGTCGCTGACCTTGCTGTGCAGGTTGGTCAGCTGGCCGTCGGGGCTCAGTTCGAATTCGAGTTTCTGCCCGTGCTTGAGCTGACTGAACTGCTTGGCCTGCTTGTCGCTGGCCAGCACGTCATGTACCGAGGTGGCTGGAAGGCCGACTTTCTCGAACAGCGTGGAGAGAGTGTCGCCTTTGGCGACGATTACTTCCCTGTGGTTGGGGGCCTTCTTTTCTTCGACAGCCGGAGCAGGCGCGGATTGAGCGGTTTCCTGGGTGTCTTCAGCGCTGTTGTCGATCTGCGCGAAAGGTGAAGCTACTGGCTCATTTGTGGCTTGAACGGCGTCAGCAGCGTCTTGATCTTGTGTCAGTTGTTCAGCAGGACTTTCCAGTTCAAGACTCAGGGTCGTCTTTTTGGCTTCTACATCACTGGAGGGAAATACCAGAAGGGCCAGGCTCAGAAGGGCGGCGATGCCGCTCGCGGCGAGCAGGTGGGTCTTCGGGTAAAGCGGTGGCGCTTTAGACGATTCTTTGGTCATAAGTAATTTTGACTTTGAATAAAGATGAATTGGAAAAGATGAATGACATGATGAAGATGAAATAACTGTATAAAATATAACCAAATCATCTGTGGCGCAAGCTCGCGAACGCTGGGCTTGCTGAACGGTGTCCGTGCGCAGGGCAAAACTTGTAATTAGTCCCTGATCTTGTATGGTTGGTTCCCTTTTGAATCTGAGCCTTGCGGGTCTGTTATGAAGTCGGTTGAAGAGCAGCTAGCGCTGATCAAACGTGGTGCGGAAGAACTGTTGGTCGAGTCCGAGCTGATTGAGAAGCTCAAGCGCGGCCAGCCGCTGCGCATTAAGGCAGGCTTCGATCCGACTGCGCCGGATTTGCACCTGGGTCATACCGTGCTTATCAATAAGCTGCGCCAGTTTCAGGAGTTGGGTCACCAGGTGATCTTCCTGATTGGCGATTTCACCGGGATGATCGGTGATCCCAGTGGCAAGAGTGCTACGCGCCCACCGCTGACCCGAGAGCAGGTGCTGGAGAACGCCGAGACCTACAAGACTCAAGTCTTCAAGATTCTTGATCCGGCTAAAACCGAGGTGGCTTTCAACTCCACCTGGATGGATCAGATGGGGCCGGCCGACTTCATTCGGCTGACTTCGCAGTACACCGTAGCTCGCATGCTTGAGCGCGATGACTTCGATAAGCGATACACGACCAATCAGCCGATCGCCATTCACGAGTTCCTCTATCCATTGGTTCAGGGCTACGATTCTGTTGCCTTGCGCGCGGACGTCGAGCTGGGCGGTACCGATCAGAAGTTCAACCTGTTGATGGGGCGTGAGCTGCAGCGTGGTTACGGTCAGGAGGCTCAGTGCATTCTGACCATGCCATTGCTCGAAGGGCTGGATGGCGTGAAGAAAATGTCCAAGTCGCTGGGCAACTACGTCGGTATTCAGGAGGCGCCGGGTGTCATGTACGGCAAACTGGTCTCCATTCCGGATGCGCTGATGTGGCGTTACTTCGAGCTGCTTAGCTTCCGTTCCATGGATGAGATCAATGCCTTCCGTGCTGATGTAGAGGCTGGCGCCAACCCTCGTGATATCAAGATCAAGCTGGCGGAAGAGATTGTTGCGCGATTCCATGGTGAGGAGGCCGCGGCCAATGCTCATCGCGCAGCTGGCAACCGTATGAAGGATGGCGAGCTGCCTGATGATCTGCCGGAGATTGAGTTGAGTGCGGCTGAGGATATGCCGATCGCTGCCGTCCTTAATAAAGCAGGTCTGGTGAAGAACTCGGCCGTCGCTCGGGATCTGCTCGGCTCCGGCGGCGTGCGTATAGATGGTGAGGTTGTTGATCGCACCTTTATATACGCGCTGGGTGCAACCCATGTTTGTCAGGCGGGAAAGAAGGCATTTGCGCGAATTACGCTCAAATCAGAATGAACCTGAAATAAAGGGTTGACGGCGAATTATAGAAGCCTATAATTCGCCCCACTTCCGGCGCAGTCGAAACGGAAAACTCCTTGGTAAACAATGAGTTATGCAGTTTTCGACAGCAGATTGCTTCAGGTCATCGAAGTCGAAAGGAAGTTGAAAAAGAGGTGTTGACAGCAGC
>OBKH01000059.1_pt1 | contig 32235 bp, 29 predicted proteins | sample 1496241 | NCBI WGS metagenome assembly OBKH01 (sample SAMN03273953, study PRJEB22546) | soil metagenome | isolation source: rice field elevated CO2 plus elevated temperature | place: India: CRRI Experimental farm Cuttack,Odisha-753006 | collected 2013-12-17 | reverse complement strand
GAATCCACGCCCGGGGCCGTGCCGTCATCACCCCGCAAAGAGATGCTCGGCTCCGGCTCCGCCCCCGCCGGGGCCAAGGGCACACGAGACAACGAAATCAGCGAACCCACCATGGAAACGCTCAACGGCGTGGGCCGCGAAGCCGGCGAAATGCTGGGAGCAGCTGGTGGACATCGCATAGATAGGCCCCAGACCCAGCCAGCACGGCTCCAACCGTCGACGCGCCTAGCTGCAAAATCGCATGCTTGTCAGCGGATACCGGTATATTTTCCGGTATGTTTTCAGAGCCTTATCCGACCGATGGCGAAGTCATGACGGAACTCGGCGACAAGTTCCTTGCTGCTCTTGTTGGCACCATCAGGGATACGCGCTTCGACATCGCCGACATGCGGAACTGGCGGCCGGGATGGTTTCCGACCATGCATAGCCGGTGTCTGTCCAACCTCATCCACGACAGAATCTGGGCACACCTGGTCACCCTCATCGCGAGCAATCCAGGCACCAGCATCAAGGACAAGGGTGCCACCCGCGAGATTGTGGTTGGCGCACACCTGCGGTTGCGAATCAAACGCCACCACGCAGGTGACGAGATCAGCACCTACCCGACCCGAACCGCCATCGAATTCTGGCAACAGGGCAGCCAGCCCGCCTTCCCGGGGCTGGAAGAGGTTCGCATTGCGGTGGGCTATCGGTGGGACCCTGATACCCGCGAGATCGGAGCCCCCCTGCTGTCGCTTCGCGACGGGAAAGATCACGTCATCTGGGTAGTCGAACTCGACGAGCCTGCGGCCGGCGTGAAGATCACCTGGACCCCGATCGAGCCGACACTACCGTCCATCGACTTCGGTGACTTGGGTGAAGACTCTGGAGCATCGGGGGAACGATGAACGGCCTGGGAGACGTGCTCGCGGTCGCCCGGAAGGCTCGTGGACTCACCCAGATCGAATTGGCCGAGCTGGTGGGACTCACCCAGCCGGCGATCAACCGGTACGAATCAGGCGACCGTGACCCCGACCAACACATCGTGGCCAAGCTGGCCGAAATCCTCGGTGTGACCGACGATCTGCTCATACACGGGAACAGGTTTCGAGGTGCGCTCGCAGTCGATGCGCATATGCGCCGCCACAAGACCACGAAGGCGTCGGCCTGGCGTCAGCTGGAGGCCCGGTTGAACCTGTTGCGCGTGCACGCGTCATTCCTCTTCGAGGAAGTGGCTATCAATAGCGAGCAACATGTGCCCGCGTTCGACCCGGAGTTCACCGCCGCCGAGGACGCCGCCCGGTTAGTCCGTGCCCAGTGGCGCATGCCGATGGGCCCGGTCGTCAACCTGACCCGGTGGATGGAGGCCGCGGGCTGCCTGGTGTTCGAAGAGGACTTCGCCACCCAGCGCATCGACGGGTTGTCGCAGTGGGTCGACGACTACCCCGTCATGCTGATCAACGCCAACGCAGCACCCGACCGAAAACGCTTGACCCTTGCCCACGAACTCGGCCACCTCGTGCTGCATTCCACCAACCCCACGGAGAACATGGAGACCGAAGCCACCGCCTTCGCCGCCGAGTTTCTCATGCCCGAGAGCGAGATTCGGCCCGAGCTGCGTCGGCTCGATCTCGGCAAGTTGCTCGAACTGAAACGGGAATGGGGCGTCTCGATGCAAGCCCTCCTGGCGCGGGCATATCGCATGGGCCTGGTATCGGCCGAGGCTCGCACCAAGCTCTACAAGGCGATGAACGCGCGCGGCTGGAAAACCAAAGAGCCAGGCATCGAGTCCATCGTGCGAGAAAAACCGAGCCTACCCGCCCACATCGGCATGACACTCCGAAGCCGCGGATTCACCGACCAGCAAGCCGCCGCCATCGCCGGATACGCCAATCCTGCGGACAATCCATTCCGCCCCGAAGGTGGCCGCCTCCATGCGATTTGACTTCCGATTGACGCTGGGTTTTCATGCCGACGGCGCCAGGTGCGGTCACACAAGGCGGCCGGAACAGGCATCGATTCTTGGCGACGCCGTTGCTGTACCGATAGCGACTGCCCCGTATCGATCCCAGGGAACGTGACCATGGTCGTAGGGATGACTTGACAGTTTCAACGGGGTGCGACCACCGTTGCGCTCAGAAGGCATACGTTGGTGGAACACGTCGGAAAGCTGGGAGGTGAATCTGATGGCTGGCGACCAAGAGCTGGAACTGCGGTTCGACGTTCCTCTTTACACGCTTGCCGAGGCATCGCGGTACCTGGTGGTTCCCCGCGCCACCCTGGCTACGTGGGCTGACGGCTACGAGCGTCGGCCGGCCAACGCACCGGCGGTCCAGGGGCAACCGATCATCACGGCTCTTCCCCACCCGACCGGCAGTCACGCTCGGCTCCCATTCGTCGGAATCGCCGAGGCGTATGTGTTGAACGCCTTCCGCCGAGCGGGCGTCCCTATGCAGCGGATCCGGCCATCCCTCGACTGGCTAATCAAGAATGTCGGGCCACACGCGCTTGCGTCCCAGGATTTGTGCACGGACGGTGCCGAGGTGCTCTGGCGGTTCGCTGAACGGTCCGGGGAGGGCAGTCCTGATGATCTGGTGGTCAGGGGGCTGATTGTCCCGCGATCCGGGCAGTACGTCTTCAAGGAGATCGTCGAGCACTACCTGCAACAAATCAGCTTTGCCGACGACAACCTGGCTTCGATGATTAGGTTGCCGCAGTACGGCGATGCCAACGTCGTCCTCGATCCACGCCGCGGCTATGGGCAACCGGTGTTCGACGGAAGCGGCGTCCGGGTAGCTGACGTGCTCGGCCCATTGCGCGCCGGCGCGACGTTCCAGGCTGTCGCCGACGACTACGGTGTGACCCCGGACCAGCTTCGAGACGCGCTCGACGCCATTGCAGCCTGATCGGAATCTCCTCGCCGACCTCGATCACATCTTTGTCGACCGGAGTTTGGGCGCTGTGCAAGTCCCGCAACTCCTTCGGGATGCCGGATTCCGGCTGACAACGATGCGGGAGCACTACGGCGAGACGCAGGCTCAGAGTGTCAGCGACCACAAGTGGATCGCAATGACCGCCGAGTGCGGCTGGATTGGATTTCACAAGGATGCCAATATCCGGCGCAACGCCGTCGAGCGACGGACGGTGCTCGACACGGGAGCCCGGCTATTCTGTGTGCCGCGGGCCGACATCCTGGCAGAGCAAGTCGCGGCACGGTATATTGCGTCCCTTGCGGCGATTGCCCGTGCCGCACGATTTCCGGGACCATTCATCTACACGGTTCACCCGAGCAAGATCGTTCGCGTGCTCTAGTCGTTCATCGCTCCGTTAACCGCCGGCGAGGCCGTCGACGATCTTCATGGTCTCGACGCTGACGGTGGTCACCTTCTTGATGAGGTCGACGATGTAGGTGGGATCGTCGTGTTCGTCGCACCAGTCGTTGGGGTCGTTGACGATGCCCGACGCTTTGTCGGTGGTGACGCGGTAGCGCTCGATGATCCAGCCGAGCGCCGAGCGGGAGCGAGCAGGTAGCGCTCGGCCTCGTCGGGAATGCCGGCGATGGTGACGCGGGAGTAGAACGATCGCCAAGTGGTCGGTCTTGGCTGCCCACTTCATCCCCGGCGCCACCGGCAGGTCTCGCGGTCATCTCGACCAACGGAGGGCCGTCGGTGGTTCGTATCCGGCCAAGAACGGCGAGAACGGTTTGTGCCTCTATGCCAGGGTGAATGTCTCATCTCCCAGGCGGACGGTGATATCCAGTTCTCCGCCAAGAGCGGACACGTATTTGCGCAGTGTGTTGACCTGTGCGGAGCCGATGTCGCCGTTCTCGATGCTGGATACCCGGCTCTGCCGGATGTGCGCCAGCGCAGCCACCTGGACCTGGGTGAGTGACTGAGCCGCGCGCAGCTCCCGGAGCCGGAATGCCCGCACTTCATCGCGCATTCGTGCCTTGTGCCGGTCCACCGCCTCCCGGTTAACGGGACGTACGGCGTCCATGTCCCGTAGTGTCATCGCCATCGTGCCACTTACCCTTTCTTGCGCTTGCGCCTCTTTGGCTTCGTGTCCTCGAACTGTGCGAGATGTTCGGCAAACATCTCATCGGCCGCTTTGATCTTCTCGTCGTACCACTGGGTCCACCGCCCGGCCTTGTTACCGGCGGCCAGCATGATCGCCTGCCGCGCCGGGTCGAAGGCGAACAGAATGCGGACCTCGGACCGCCCTTGTGATCCTGGACGCAGCTCCTTCATGTTCTTGTGGCGCGACCCACGCACCGTGTCCACCAGAGGACAGCCAAGTGCGGGGCCCTCTTCCTCGAGAACCTCGATAGCTGCGAACACCAATTCGTAGGTCTCTCGGTCCAAGCCGTTGAGCCAGGCGGAGATGCGCTCCACATCCGCCGTCCACCCCACAGAGTCGCAGAGTAGCGCGATACGCGATATCACACAAGGGTGATATTCCTCCGGGTAAGAGCAGCGGGCGACGGGGCTACCGTCGAGGAAATGCCGGCAGGCGAGGACGGACTCTGCGCACCCGGGCCGTTGAAACAGTAGCCTGTGCCAGGCCGAGAATTCATCCCCACGTATGAGGCAGTACAGTGCGCCGCCGTGCGCGTTCTCCCATGGAACGTTCACGGGCTCCCGTGGATGACAGGCGTTTCATGAACGCCAGCGCCGCCGCAACCCGACCGAAAGCGGTTGACCCCAAGGAGAGCTGGAAGTCGAGGCCACCACCTTCGCCGCGGAGTTGCTCATGCCCGAGAGCGAGACTCGTCCCGAAATACGCCGGCTCGATTTCGGCAAGTTGCTCGAACTGAAGCGGGAATGGGCGTCGACCCGCTCGACCAGCCCCAGCCGGGTGACCAGCCCCAGCCGGGTGACCAGCCGATGCACCGCGGCGATCCCACCGAAGCCGGTGGCATCGATGTTGGCGCCGACCTCGTAGCGCACCGCGCCCGAACCCAGCATCGGCCTGGGCTGCGCCGCCCAGCGTCCAGCCCGCGCGTGCCGCGCCGCCACCCTGCGCCCTCGGCGTGTGATGTTTCGCCGACTCTGTTCATGGGTTATCTTCTTCACCACAAAGGCCTTTCCTGCTGGGCTGTGTTGAGGTCGCAAACCCAGCCAGGGTAAGGCCTTTGGCCTCTCCTACCCGGCCGACACGCTTACTGAAGGCCTAGTCTAGGCAGGCCATTCAATCTGCGGAATCGAAAAATTCGGTTCCAGCCTGCTCGTTTCCTTTCCGACAGCGATCTGACGTTGCGTAACGTCATTTGTACGGACTCTTTTAGCGGCATTGATTTCAGATGCCAACGCCGTCTGTGCTGTAGCGCCGATTGGCCGAAACTGTAAATTTGTATGATTATTTAAATCTTTGACGAACACGCGCCACAAACGTACTATCTCTTTGGCAAAGTCCACCGGCATCTCATTCAACGGTTTTGTTTGCGCGTGGTCGTCATATGTTGGTAACTGTGTAACCGGCCGCCTATCTTGCGCGTGCATCATATGACTATGAATCGGCCTTCTCCAGTGAAATTGATACAAGATCGATCCGATAAGCGGTACCTTGTACACAGTGCAATTGTAGTAATTCGCGTTTTGTCCTACGCTTGTATTCTGCGTGAAGAATTCAAACACGCCAGGCCCGGGCCGTCGTCAACCAATTCGCGGTATGCCTCAACCACTTTCGGGAACAGCTCGGCAACCTGCTTGGACGTCTTGATGTCCTTGGCGAACGCCACCGCCCGACGCATCGGCGGCTCACCGGCGACAATGCCGGTACCGGACCGCTTGGCCAGGCCATTCCAGCAGCCGACGATCTTGGAGGCGTCGTCGAGCATCAGCTCGCCGGAAACCCCGGAGAGTTCCTGCTGCAACCGGGGCGCGATCACGCCCTGATCGACGGTGAGCACCATCACCTTGTAGTCGGTGAGCAGCCCGCGCTCCACCGCCTCGCCGAACGACAGCCGGTGAAACTCCGGCCCGAACGTCAGCTCGTCGTCCATCGACACCAACTCGGCGGAGTGCTGGTCGGCCCTGTCCTTGATGCTCTCGGTGAAAATCCTTGGCGTGGCGGTCATATACAGCCGCCGGGCCGCCTTCAGATACTGACCGTCGTGCACCCGCACGAAGTTCGACTCATCGTCCCCCGCCAGCGTCACGCCGGTGGTGCGGTGGGCCTCGTCGCACATCACCAAGTCGAACTCGTCGACCCCCAGCCGTTGGGCCTTGGCCACCGTGGGCAGCGACTGGTAGGTGCAAAACACCACGGTCAGGCCCTGGGCGCGCCTGCGGTGCGCCATTTCGTGCAGCAATACCCGCGCGTCGGTGGTGACCGGGATCGGCACATCGTGGACGTGGTAGTCCTCGGCCGAGCGCGACACCTTGGTGTCCGAGCACACCGCGAACGCCCGCACATCCAGCTCACTCTGTGCGGTCCACTCCCGCAGCGTCTGGCTCAACAGCGAAATCGAGGGCACCAGCAACAGAATCCGCGCGCTGCCGCCGTTGTCGGCGGCGATGCGCTCGGCGATCTTGAGCGCGGTGAACGTCTTGCCGGTGCCGCAGGCCATGATCAGCTTGCCGCGATCGTTGCCCACCGCGAACCCGCGGAACACCGCGTCGATCGCCTGCTGCTGGTGCGGCCGCAGCTCGTGGCGTTTGGCCGGGGTCAGGTTCACCTGCAGGTCGTCGGCCGGCCAGGCGATGTCCCAGTCGATCGGCGATTCGGCGATCTCGGCCATGCCGATGCGCTGCACCGGGACCAACTGATCGGCCAGCGCGTCCTCGGCATTGCGGCCCCACCGATCCGTCGTGGAGATGATCACCCGGTTGGTGAAGCCCGTCTTGCCCGACGCGGTGAAAAACGAGTCGATGTCCCCCTTGGCCAGTGTGTGCGTCGGCTCGTAGAACTTGCACTGGATCGCGGTGTAGTTGCCGGTGTCACGTTCGCGGGCGACCAGGTCGATTCCGGTGTCGGTCCTGCCCCGCCGCTCCGGCCAGTCGATCCACCACCACACCGCGTCGTACTGCTGGGCCATCGTCGGGTCCAGCTCGAAATAGCGCACCATCAACTGCTCGAACTTGGTCCCGCGCTCCGCGTTCGACGGAGCCTTCCGGAACGCCTCGATGACGTCGTGCACCGACCCCATAGTTCAATGACCATACTGGCGGCAACCGACACGTGGCGGGATCCCTCGCGTTCGATCCAACCCAACCAGCTCGGCCAACCGCATCGCGGGCCGGCATCTTCGCCGTCCTAACTCGGGAAATAGCGGTTGTCACTATCTGAGCGCAGCTATCTCATTTGCGGAGAACTAGCCCTGATCAATTCCTGCCTCGGTTACGTGTGTCATGATCAGCCGGCCAGTTCGAGGTTGAGGTGACCTTCACATAGTGAAGCCTCCCGGGTTTCGTGCGCACCTTCTTTCGAGGGAAGGACGCCACGCTGAGCTGCGAGTTCGTCGCCGAGCATCGAGCCCGGTTCGAGGTCGCTGCGATCTGTCGCGTGCTGTGTGGGCAGGGCTGCAGATCACCCGGAGAACCTTCTACGCCTGGGCAGCGTCGGCCGCCGTCTAGGCGTGCCCTGCGGGAGATGACGGTCACCGAGCCCCTGGCCGGTTACGACGGGCCCGATACCGATGGCCGCCGTAAGCCCGAGTCACTCTACGGTGCGGCCACGATCTGGGATCGACGAGCCATGTTCAGCCGGATAGGCGTGGATGAGGGCGGTGGTCAGCTTGGGAACGGTGTGGGTGAGTTCGTGTTCGGCGTCGTGGGCGATGCGGTGAGCTTGCGCGAGGTCCAGGGCGGGGTCGACGTCGAGTTCGGCATCGGCGTGCAAGCGGTGTCCGATCCAGCGCATCCGCACGCTGCGTACCGCCTGCACGCCGGGCCGGGCCGCCAGGGCTTGTTCGGCGGCATCGACCATCGCTGGGTCGACGCCGTCGAGCAGGCGGCGGAACACATCTCGCGCGGCAGTTCGTAGCACGGCCAGAATCGCCGCCGTGATGAGCAGGCCGACGATGGGGTCGGCCAGTGGGAACCCAAGTGCGACACCGCCGGCCGAGCACAGCACGGCCAGCGAGGTGAATCCGTCGGTTCGAGCGTGTAGTCCGTCGGCGATCAGGGCGGCCGAGCCGATGCGGTGCCCAACCCTGATGCGGTAGAGGGCAACCCACTCGTTGCCGATGAATCCGACCAGCCCGGCCAGGGCGACCCAGCCGACATGCTCGATCTGCTGCGGGTGGATCAGGCGGGCGATGGCTTCGTAACCGGCGATGATGGCCGACATCGTGATCATCGCGACCACGAACGACCCGGCCAGGTCCTCGACGCGACCGAATCCGTAGGTATATCGGCGAGTGGCGGGCTTGGCGCCCAACGCGAACGCGATCCACAACGGCACCGCGGTCAACGCATCAGCGAAGTTGTGGATGGTGTCGGCGGCCAGCGCAACCGACCCCGACATCACCACGATCACAATCTGGATGAGCGCGGTCAACCCGAGAACCAACAAGCTGATCTTGACCGTACGGATCCCTGCCGCAGTGGATTCCAGGGTGTCGTCGACGCTGTCGGCGGCGTCGTGGGAGTGCGGCGCGAAGATCTCCTTGATCATCGCCGGCACACCTCGTGAATGAGCGTGGTCGTGGGTCATCGGGCGCAGGCCCTTTGTGACAGCAGGCCAGATCGGCCGCGTTCGACCACCAAGCAAGCTCTTTTATCTGCATTCATACGCAGATAATAGCGGATGCTCTCGCCGGTTCCAGTACTAGCTGGGACGGACGACGATCACCGGGATTCTCACCGAATGGGCTACCGCGGAACTCACCGAACCCAACAGCATGCCGGAAAACCCCCCGCGCCCATGGCTGCCGACCACCACCAGCTGAGCTTGCTCAGAATGCTCGAGCAGCCACCGAGCGGGCTTGTCGCACACCAGCGATCGGTGCACGCGGACATCCGGATACTGCTCTTGCCAGCCGGCGAGGCGTTCAGCGAGGACCTCAGCCTCTCTCTTCTCGCGCTCTCGCCAATCCATCCCCAGAACCGGAAACATCCCCAGATCGGTCCAGGCGTGCAACGCCACCAGGTCCACCCTTCGGCGGGAGGCTTCGTCGAAGGCTAGGGCCGTTGCCGCCTCAGAGGCTGGCGATCCGTCGATGCCCACCAACACCGGTGCATCGGAGTCGGGAGTCGCGCCATTACCGGAATGAATGATGGCCACTGGACACCGCGCATGGTGGAGCAACGCGGTGCTGATCGAGCCGAGCAGCAGTCGACCCAATGCGCCCATCCCCTGGCTGCCGACGACCATCAACCAAGCCTGTTGGGATGCATCGATAAGCGTCGGCACAACATTGGAAAAGACCAACTCGGTATGCACCTGCGGCGGTTTGGACTCACCCAAGCTGTTGGTGAGCGCCTCGCGGGCCTGCTCAATGACCTGCTGTGCGTTGTCCTTTTGCCACTCAGTCATATTCGCGTACAGCTGGCCCACCGGCCAGCCGACAACCACAGGGGCAACAATGTGCAGCAGGGTGATGGGCAGCTGGCGCATGACGGCCTCACGGGCGGCCCAGGCTACCGCCGCGTTGGATTGCGCTGATCCGTCGACGCCAACGAGTATTCCGTATTTCGCTGTCGCAGCAGACATTTCACGCTCCTTGCGGTCGGAACACAGTCCATCAATCCATCAGCGCAGCGGTGCAGACCACCGCAGCAAGGTGCCTCCGGTCGGCATGTTCTCGACTGTGAATTCGCCGCCCGCGTCGTCGGCACGCTGGCGGAGATTGCGCAGGCCGCTTTCGGTGATGTCGCCGGAGATGCCGACACCGTCGTCGACGACCTCGACCCGCACATCATCCTCGACGCTGACGTTGATGGCCAGGCTGGTCGCGTTCGCGTGCCGGACAGCGTTGCTAACCGCCTCCCGCAGAACCGCTTCGGCGTGGTTGGCCAGGACGGTGTCGACAACGGACAGCGGGCCCGTGTACTGGACCGTGGTGTGCAGCGCGGGGATCGCGAGTTGGTCGATGACCTTGTCCAGTCGGTGGCGCAGACCCGTCGCCCGGGAGGGCCCGGCGTGTAGGTCGAAGATCGCAGATCGAATCTCCTGAATGATTTCCTGGAGATCGTCGATGCTGCTGTAGATGGATTCCCGGACGGCGGGGACACGTGCTCGCGGAGCGGCACCCTGCAGGGTGAGCCCGACTGCGAAGAGCCGCTGGATGACGTGGTCATGCAGATCACGTGCGATCCGGTCGCGATCGGTCAGGATCTCCACTTCTCGCATCTGTCGCTGCGCGGTCGCCAGCCGCCAGGCGAGCGCAGCCTGGTCAGCGAAGGCGGCCATCATATCGAGCTGTTTGTCGCTGAACGGCTGTTCATCGGCACTGCGAAGTGCGACCAGCACACCGGCAACAGTGTCGGCGGCACGCAGCGGCAGCACCAGGGCGGGCCCGGGCTCCACCGGGCCGTCGACCGCGAGGTCAAGCCGGTCGAACCGGCGGGGCGTACGGTCGTGAAAGACTCCCCCGATCGACGTTCCGCTGACGGCAACCGTCATTTGCTTGACCGCCGGGGAGATCTCTCCGGCCACCTCTACGATGACCAGGTCGTCGACCTCGCAAGCCGGCGCTTCGTCGTCGAGCGGCACCGCCACCAAGGTGGCTGCCCCAGCCATCAACGTCAACGCTTCCTCGGCGATGAGCCGAAACACCATGGCCGGGTCCGCACCGGCCAGCATCTGCGTTCCGATGTCGCGGGTTGCCTCGATCCACGCTTCCCGGGTCCGTGATTCCTCGAAGAGACGGGCATTGTCAACGGCAATCCCGGCCGCGGCGGCCAGCGCCTGCACCAGCACCTCGTCGTCATCGCTGAACGGCTGGCCATCTGCCTTCTCGGTCAAGTAAAGATTGCCGAACACCTCGTCGCGGATGCGCACTGGAACCCCGAGGAAGGTCCGCATCGGCGGATGGTGCAGCGGAAATCCAACCGATGCGGGATGCCGCGAGATATCGTCCAGCCGGATCGGCTTTGGCTCCTCGATCAGCGCGCCGAGAACACCTCGCCCCTCCGGCAATGAGCCGATGAGGTGCCGGGTCTCTTCGTCGATCCCCTCGTAGACGAATTCGACCAATCTATGGTCGTAACCGCGCACCCCGAGCGCCCCGTAGCGGGCATCCACCAACTCGGCGGCGGTATGCACAATGGCGCGCAGGGTGGCGTCGAGCTTGAGTCCCGATGTGATCGCCAAGATGGCGTCGATCAGACCATCCAGCCGGTCGCGGCCTTCGACGATCTGTTCAATCCGGTCTTGGACTTCCAGCAGCAGCTCTCGCAACCGAAGCTGCGACAGTGTCTCGCGCAATGGCGGGCTGCCAGGGTTAACGTTCGCCCTGTCAGGGTGTGTCACATAGCTATGTTGACACCGGAGCTGCGCTCAACCAACTGGTCTGGCTACCCAGCGGCACAGTCACAGATACTGCTGACCGACGACCAGCAGGGTGCAGCCGGCCTCCTGCAACACGGCGTTGCCCGGCGCTCCCACAAGTTGCTCCACATGCTCCTGGTCGCTCGCGCTGAGCACCACCATGTGTACCGATCGACCCAGCCCAGCCAGATAATCCAGCAGCTCGCCGTGCACTGCCGCCGATTGCACCCGCACATCGGGATACCGTGGTTGCCAACGGGCAAGCCAGCGGTCCAGGCTGGCACGGACGTCGTCCCCGGTATCGCCCACTCCGGATTGCCGGCAGGTGACCACCCGAACCGGCGAGTCGCGCAGCCGTGCTTCGGCCATCACCGCCCCCAGCAAAACACCGATATCGGACGACCCGTCCGCCTCGACGACGATCCATGCGGCGTCGCGTCCGATGGGGACCCGGTGGGGTCGCACGATCGCCACTGGGCACTGCGCCGATAACGCCAGGGCCGCTGCGGTAGATCCCACCCGCTCCGGTCGGAAGTGGTGCACGCCGATAGCGCCAACGCACACCAGGGCAGCAGCCGCCGAAGCGCGGATCAACGAGGTGACCGGCCGCTCCTGGGTGATCTCCACCTCGACCTTGACCGGCCGGTCCGCCGCCTCGACCGCTGTGAACGCGTAGCGCACCGCGTTCTCGGCGGCGGCGAGTTTGCGAGCCGCCGCGCCGTGTGCGGCGTACCCGGGATCGTCGGGTTCGATCGCGTACAGCAGACGCAGCGGGATGTCACGGCTGGCTGCCTCGTCGACCGCCCACAGTGCGGCTTGCACGGCCGGCTTCGAGCCATCAATACCGACGACGATCGATGGGGGTTTGTGTGATTGGTTCATGGCGAGGCTTCCGGGTTAACGATCGGGTGCCAAACGTATTGATCCTGCCCGACTTCGGTGGGTTCGGCCGCCAGCTCGAAGAACCTCTCCACATCGTCGCGATTGCAGGCCGCGGTGCCTGGCGTCAGCAGCATGGCTGCACCTGCCGCGTTTCCCAAGCGAACGGACTTGATGAGCGACCAGCCACGGCTGAGGCCCACGGTAATCGCGGCCACCATCGCGTCGCCGGCGCCGACACCGCTAACCGCGGTCATCGGAATCGACGAAAATCGATGGCTCGCATGTCGTGTGGCCAATAGCGCGCCCTGAGATCCAAGCGAGACCACCACGACCTCGGCGCGCCCACGGTCAATGAGTTCGTGTGCGGCGGCCAGTTGTTCGGGCTCGGTCAGCAGTTCGGATCCGACGCACTCGCGCAGTTCCCGCACGCTCGCCTTGAGAAGAAACACCCCGGACGAAATGTGCTGCAACCCGCCACCAGATGTATCCAGGATCAGCGGAGTGCTCGATCGGCGGCAGATGTCGGCAACCCGCTGATAGTAGTCGGCAGCCACACCTGGCGGCAGGCTGCCACTGGCCACCACAAAGGCGGCCGAAGCCGCCGCACCGCGCAGTTCGTCGAGGCATTGCTCCTGCTCCGCGACGGTCAGCGACGGCCCCGGAAGCACGAAACGATACTGCTTGGCGGTCCTGGACTCGTTGACCGTGAAGCTCTCCCGCGTCGAGGCCGCGATCGGAATGACGCGAAATGGCACTCCCGCATCACCGAGCAGCGCCATCAGCAGGCTCCCGGTCGACCCGCCGGCCGGGAACAGTGCTGTCGAGCAACCGCCGAGGACATGCACAATGCGGGCGACATTGATACCGCCGCCGCCGGGATCGTAGCGAGGTGCGCCACAACGCATTTTCTCGGTCGGGCGCACCACGTCGACGCTCGTCGTGATGTCCAAGGCGGGGTTCATGGTCAAAGTGATGATTCGCGGCTTGCCTTCGTCCCACGCCGCTGGCTCCGTCATCGTCGTGGACTCTGCGCTACAGACCGGTCGGGTAGGTTTCCGGGTTCTCGCCGGCGATCCACCGGCTCGTCACCTCGAGAGGTTCCAGGGCACGGGTCTGATCGATGTGGATCATGGCGTCGAACTGGTCGGCGGGCCGCACGTGCAAGTAGTGACTTTGCCGTTCCGTTGCCGGTAGATAAACGACGCCGATGGCACGTCCCAACCGGACAACGTCCAGCGGGGCTTCGGCGTCGCGGCTTAGCCGCGCTGACACCAGGAAACTGTCTGCAGTCTGGTGGAAGAGCTCCTCGACACTGCCGTGCAGTGCCGGCCGAACCGCTTTGCGTTGGGCGATACCACCCCATTCGCTGGCCGCGGTGACGGTGCCCGTGTACGTGCTGAATCCGATGCTGCGCGACTCGTCACCGTATCGCTCACGGACTATCTGGCCGAGGGTGAGCTGCCCGTCGGCCCACACCTCGGTAGCGCGTGCGTCACCCACGTGGGAGTTATGAGCCCACACCACTATTCGCGCCGGCGGCGCATCGAGGTGTCGGTCCAAATGCGTCAGCAAACTGCCAAGGGTCTGCGCCATGTGCTGGTCGCGCAGGTTCCACGAGGTAACGCGTCCACTGAACATGGCCCGGTAATACACCTCTGCGTCGCGCACCGTCTGCGCGTTTTGCTGGGCGTAGAACAGTTCGTCCTCGGCAAGCAGCCCGTCTTGGCGCGCATACGCCAGGGCATTGCGCTGAACGTCGACCAGTTGCTCGACGGCTTCACGTTCGCACGACGGACCGGCGCCGAATGCGGCCGCGAATCCGTACGCCTGACCGTCATCGGCGCAGGCATGGTCGAAGCACGCATACCGGGCCCGCGCCCGTGCCGCCGCACGCGGGTCGACCTTGTCGAGATAGCTGATCACCTCTTGGATCGACCGATGCAGGCTGTAAAGATCCAGACCGTAGAAGCCGGCTTGCCGCAGCGCGCCCGACTCGTAGCGCTGGTTGCGTGTGCGCAGCCATTCCACAAAATCTCGGACCACGGTGTTGCGCCACATCCAGGCGGGAAACCGCTCGAATCCGCTAAGCGCCTCGTCAGCGTTGGTGTCCTCGCCGAGGCCGCGAACGTACCGATTGACCCGGTAGGCGTCGGGCCAGTCCGCCTCGGCGGCTACCGCACCAAAGCCCTTCTCCTCGATCAGCCACTGTGTCATGGCGGCCCGGGCCTGGTAGAACTCGTGTGTGCCGTGCGAGCTTTCGCCGATCAACACGATTCGTGCATCGCCGACCAGCTCCGCCAACACCTCGTGCGTCGGAACACCCCCGGGGGCGTCGATCGCGACTCTGCGCAGAACATCGGCCGCCGTTGACGCCGCGGGCCGGCGCAGCGACGGCCCAGCGGTCGGGGTGGCCAGGAGCCGGCGGACCTCCTCGTCGGTGACCTGCCGGAAGTCCCAAAACGACTCACCGACGGCCAGGAACGGGGTCGGCATGGTCGCGCACACAACGTCGTCGACGAGGCCGGCGAACTCCCGGCACGTGGACTCCGGCGCCGCCGGCACGGCAATCACGATCTGCGCTGGTTGCGCATCGCGCAATGCCTGTACCGCCGCGAACATGCTTGCGCCGGTGGCCAAACCGTCATCGACGACAATGACCGTCTTGCCGGTGATATCGGTGGGCGGGCGCTCGCCGCGGTAGGCGGACTCGCGCCGAAGCAGTTCCCGACCCTCACGTTCGGCGATGTCGCGCAGTTGCTGCGGTGTGATCCGCAGGCCCCGCACGACGTCGTCATTGACCACGACGCGGCCGCCGCTGGCCAGTGCACCAACGGCGAACTCGTCATGCCCCGGGGCACCAAGTTTGCGCACGACGAAGGCGTCTAGCGGGGCATGCAGTGCCGCGGCAACCTCCCATGCGACCGGGAGGCCACCCCGGGCCAAGCCGAGCACAATCACGTCCGGCTGGTCCCGATAGGCGGCGAGTAATTCCGCCAGCACCCGGCCGGCCTCGCGGCGGTCACGGAACACGCGCCGCGGCGAGCGCCGGGTGACATCAGCCGCTGCGGTCATCAGCACGGACCCAGTGGTCAGTTGGTGGACCGGATCTGAATGTGCTTTTCGGTTGGCTTCCCTTCCGAAACCGCCACCGACACAGTAAGAATGCCCTTGTCGTAGGTGGCCTTAATGTCGTCCTCGTCAGCACCTACCGGCAGCGACACCGTGCGAACGAAGGAACCGTACGCGAATTCCGAGCGACCGTCGAAGTCCTTCTGCTCGGTGCGCTCGGCCTTGATGGTCAGCTGACCATCGCGGACCATAATGTCGACGTCCTTGTCGGGGTCGACCCCGGGAAGCTCCGCGCGTACCTCGTAGCGCCCCTCTTTCATCTCGTCTTCCAGCCGCATCAACCGGGTGTCGAAGGTGGGCCGGAGTCCGGCGAATGACGGGAAGGCCGCGAACAGCTCAGAAAACTCGGGGAAGAGGGACCGCGGGTGGCGCTGAACGGGAAGGGTGGTGGCCATTTGATGCCTCCTAATCGATGGAAACGGATGCCTTTGATCCGACCAGCCCATCGTGGCCAGGGCTAGGGACAGAAGTCCCCGAAGCGCGGGCCATTTGTCCGCGCCCGTCGGTGATCCACTTGGGGACCATTGACCCTGTTGTCTGCCAACCGCCGTTCAGAAAGATCGGGGTGATATCGAACAGCGGAGGTTGATCATGCCGGACACCATGGTGACCACCGATGTCATCAAGAGCGCGGTGCAGTTGGCCTGCCGCGCACCGTCGCTCCACAACAGCCAGCCCTGGCGCTGGATAGCCGAGGACCACACGGTTGCGCTGTTCCTCGACAAGGATCGGGTGCTTTACGCGACCGACCACTCCGGCCGGGAAGCGCTGCTGGGGTGCGGCGCCGTACTCGACCACTTTCGGGTGGCGATGGCGGCCGCGGGTACCACCGCCAATGTGGAACGGTTTCCCAACCCCAACGATCCTTTGCATCTGGCGTCAATTGACTTCAGCCCGGCCGATTTCGTCACCGAGGGCCACCGTCTAAGGGCGGATGCGATCCTACTGCGCCGTACCGACCGGCTGCCTTTCGCCGAGCCGCCGGATTGGGACTTGGTGGAGTCGCAGTTGCGCACGACCGTCACCGCCGACACGGTGCGCATCGACGTCATCGCCGACGATATGCGTCCCGAACTGGCGGCGGCGTCCAAACTCACCGAATCGCTGCGGCTCTACGATTCGTCGTATCATGCCGAACTCTTTTGGTGGACAGGGGCTTTTGAGACTTCTGAGGGCATACCGCACAGTTCATTGGTATCGGCGGCCGAAAGTGACCGGGTCACCTTCGGACGCGACTTCCCGGTCGTCGCCAACACCGATAGGCGCCCGGAGTTTGGCCACGACCGCTCTAAGGTCCTGGTGCTCTCCACCTACGACAACGAACGCGCCAGCCTACTGCGCTGCGGCGAGATGCTTTCCGCCGTATTGCTTGACGCCACCATGGCTGGGCTTGCCACCTGCACGCTGACCCACATCACCGAACTGCACGCCAGCCGAGACCTGGTCGCAGCGCTGATTGGGCAGCCCGCAACTCCGCAAGCCTTGGTTCGCGTCGGTCTGGCCCCGGAGATGGAAGAGCCGCCACCGGCAACGCCTCGGCGACCAATCGATGAAGTGTTTCACGTTCGGGCTAAGGATCACCGGTAGCGGGCGCCGCCGGGACCGCGTCTAAGCACCGCAGCTGAATCGGGCGGATGATGTGTCGATGAGCGGATCCGGCGATGGCGACGGTGTCGCGCGGTTGGGCAGACATCTTCCGCGGCTATTCGTCCCCGGCCGGCTGAGTGACGAAGTCGATCAGTTCTTCCACCCGGCCGATCAACGCCGGCTCTAGGTCGGTCCAGTCGCGTACTTGCGAACGGATGCGCCGCCACGCCGCGGCGATGTCGGCCTGGTCGGCGTGCGGCCAGCCGAGCGCATCGCACACGCCGTGCTTCCACTCGATGTGCCGCGGCACCCTCGGCCAGGCGGCCAGCCCAACTCGTTGTGGCTTGACCGCCTGCCAAATGTCGACGTAGGGGTGCCCGACGACCAAAGTGTCGGAGCCGCCCGGTCCGCGGCGCACCACCTCGGCGATGCGCGCCTCTTTCGACCCCGCGACCAAATGGTCAACGAGAACGCCGAGCCGACGCCGCGGGCCGGGCCGGAACTTGGCGACGATCTCCACCAGGTCGTCGACGCCACCGAGATGTTCGACGACGACACCTTCGATTCGCAGGTCCGCTCCCCATACCGCCGCGATGAGTTCAGCGTCGTGTCGGCCCTCGACATAGATCCGGCTGGCCCGGGCCACCCGGGCACGCGCGCCCGGCACCGCGACCGAGCCGGATGCCGTTCGCCTCGGGCCGGCAGCCGCTGCGCACCGCGGCGCGGTGAGGATCACCGGCAGGCCGTCGAGTAGATACCCGGGGCCCAGCGGAAACCCGCGGGTCTTCCCGTAGCGGTCTTCCAAGTCGATGCGGCCATATTCGACTCGGACCACCGCACCGACGTAGCCGGTCTCGGCGTCTTCGACGACCATGCCGAGCTCGACCGGGTGCTCAACCGAGCGGGGCCGGCGCCGCCCGCCTGCGGCAAGCACGTCGGTTCCATAGCGATCCAGCACGCCGCAATACTAGGGAGCCTCTCTGCCGGTCATCGCCGCGACGCGCCGCATGGGTTCTCGGAAAATGCTTGTACCAGTCGACTTTCCGGCGGGCCAACGTCGCCAACCGATACTCGGCTCCAACGCCATGGGTGACGGGATGCCCGGATCACGTGTCACACCACCCGCGCACCCTTGCGGAAGAATATCCGTAAGTCTAAACTTACGGTTCGTGTCCACTTACAGATCACCGGATCGCGCTTGGCAGGCGCTGGCGGACGGCACTCGCCGGGCCATCGTGGAGCGGCTGGCGCACGGCCCGCTGGCCGTCGGCGAGTTGGCCCGCGACCTGCCCGTCAGCCGACCCGCGGTGTCACAGCACCTCAAAGTGCTCAAGACCGCCAGGCTGGTGTGCGACCGCCCCGCGGGAACACGCCGCGTCTACCAGCTCGACCCGACAGGCCTTGCGGCATTGCGCACCGACCTCGACCGGTTCTGGACACGCGCCCTGACTGGCTACGCGCAGCTCATCGACTCCGAAGGAGACGACACATGACACGCCCGCGAACCGATGCCATCCACCACCACGTTGTCGTCAACGCCCCGATCGAGCGTGCGTTCGCCGTGTTCACCACGCGGTTCGGCGACTTCAAGCCTCGCGAGCACAATCTGCTTGCTATCCCGATCACCGAGACGGTATTCGAATGCCATGCGGGAGGCCATATCTACGATCGCGGTGTTGACGGAAGCGTGTGCAAATGGGCGCGCGTGCTGGTCTATGAACCGCCCAGCCGGGTGCTATTCACGTGGGATATCGGCCCGACTTGGCGGCCGGAAACCGATCTGGCCAAGACCAGTGAGGTCGAAGTCCGCTTCACCGCGCAGTCCGCCGAGACGACACGCGTCGACCTCGAACATCGCCATCTCGACCGACACGGTCCGGGCTGGGAGTCGGTCGCCGACGGCGTTGACAGCGAGGCCGGATGGCCGTTATACCTACGCCGCTATACCGACCTGCTCTGCATCCAGGTGCAGCCATGATCGCGGCAGACGACGATACCGAGAAGTCCATGATGGACATGGCCCGCGCCGAGCGGGCCGAACTAGCGGCGTTTCTGACTACCCTCACACTGCAGCAATGGGAAACACCCAGCCTGTGCGCCGGGTGGAGCGTCAAAGAAGTTGTCGCACATATGATCAGCTACGAAGATCTCGGCGTTTTCGGGTTGCTCAAGCGCTTTGCCAAAGGCCGGATCGTCCGGGCCAATGAGGTGGGTGTCGACGAATTCGCTGGGCTCAGCCCACAGGAGTTGGCCGACTATGTCGGCCGGCATCTCCAACCGCGTGGGCTGACAGCGGGTTTCGGCGGAATGATCGCCCTCGTCGATGGCATGATCCACCACCAGGATATCCGCCGCCCGCTCGGTCAGCCCCGCACCATCCCCGCGCAGCGACTTGACCGCGTGTTGCGGCTGATGCCGAAGAACCCCAGGCTGCGAGCTCGGCCACGCATCAAAGGGCTGCGACTGCGAGCCACCGACCTCGACTGGACAATCGGCACCGGGCCCGAAGTAACCGGGCCCGGCGAAGCCTTGCTCATGGCAATGGCCGGCAGGCCAGCGGCGGTCAGCGACCTCTCCGGCCCCGGAAAGCCCACGCTAGCCGGACGACTCGGTTAACGACAGCTACAGCGACGGCGTGAACGGGCCGCCGCAGTCAGCCAGATAATCGGCGTAATTCCAGTTCGCCAAGAACTTTTGACCCGCCTGAAATCCGCGTTGGTAAAGAGCCTCGCGTTGTTCGGCGGTGATGTCGAAGTCGATCGGACTCACGTCGTGGGCGGGCACGAAGATGGTGCGCCGAACGGTACACGGATCGTCGATGTAGGCGTTGTCCTGATTGCTCACCAGTGTTTCGATCGCCGCGATGCCCAACGACACTGGCCCTTGGACCGGCCGGGTAGGTGGAATGCCCGGACGCGCTGACAACCTGATCCCGAACGTGGGCCATCGCGGTTCAGCGTCGGTTCGGTCGAACAGCGCCACCGGAAAGTTCGACAGCAAGCCACCGTCGACCCAGGTAGCGCCGCGCACCCGAACAGGCTCGAACACAAACGGGATCGCCGATGAGGCGTGCACCGCACGCGCCACCGAGAAGTCGTCCGGGTGGATGCCGTAGGAGTCCAGGTCCCACGGGATGCGAACGAGTCGGCGACGGGATAGGTCGCTGGCGGTGACCACCAGCGACCAGGCGAACTGTTCGGGTGCCTCGCCGGTGCGCAAGTCGCCAAAGGTGTGCACGCCTAGGTCAGCGAGCAAACCGCCGAGCAGCTGTTCCAGATAGGCCCCGCGGTAAACGCCGTCCGACAACAGCAGAGAAAGTCCCCCGCCGATCAACGGCACGTGTCCTATCAGATTGCGGTCGAGGAACTTCGGGTAGTCGATGCTGCGCATCATCTCGGCAAGCCGCGTCACCGGCTCACCGGCCGTTTGTAGGGCCGCGACCAGCGACGCGACGATCGCACCCGCGCTGCTGCCCGCCACCCTGGGAAATCGGTAACCGGCATCGGCCAGCGCGTCCACCGCTCCAACCAACCCTATCCCCCGGACCCCGCCGCCTTCACACACCAGGTCGACGCGTGCTGTGCTCACCAGCGCCACGTTAGCCCGGAATCCGACGCCCGTCGACGGCGAAGAAGTGCAGGTGTCCCGGTGTGGGACATAGCCGCACGCGACTACCCCGCTCGGGCGGGCCGCGGCCGTCCACTCGAGCGACGATTGACTGGTCCATTTCGCAGCCGCCCGACACGATTCGGCCATACAAGTAGGCGTCCGCTCCAAGTTCTTCGACCATGTCGACGTCCATCTCGATGCCGGCGCCGCCCAGCTCCAAATGTTCGGGGCGAACACCGATAATGACCTCGGCTGCCGTACCGACGACCGCACGCGGCAGCAGGATCTGCCAATCACCCAGTGACACCGTGGAATCGGCGATGGAAAGCCTGAACAGGTTCATCGCCGGGGAACCGATGAACCCCGCGACGAACACGTTGCCCGGGTTGCGGTAGAGCTCTCGAGGCGAAGCACACTGTTGCAGCACACCGTCAGACAGCACCGCGACGCGGTCACCCATCGTCATGGCCTCGACCTGGTCGTGAGTGACATACACGGTGGTCGTACCCAGTTGCCGTTGTAACGCGGCGATCTGATTGCGGGTTTGCCCGCGAAGTTTGGCGTCAAGATTGGACAGCGGTTCGTCCATCAGGAATACCTGTGGGCGCCGCACGATCGCACGACCCATCGCCACCCGTTGCCGTTGGCCGCCGGAGAGATCTTTCGGCTTGCGATCCAGATAAGATTGCAGATCAAGCAATTTCGCTGCGGCAAGCACCCGCTCGCGGATCTCGGCCTTGCCGATCTTGGCGACCTTCAACGCGAAGCCCATGTTCTGCGCCACCGTCATGTGCGGGTAGAGGGCGTAGTTCTGGAACACCATGGCGACATCACGATCCTTGGGATCGACCTCGGTGACGTCGCGCTCGCCGATCCGGATACGCCCACAGTCCAGCGTCTCCAAGCCAGCCACCATCCGTAACGACGTCGTCTTGCCACATCCGGACGGCCCCACCAGGACAACGAACTCGCCATCGCCGACGATCAGGTCGAGCCGATCCAGGGCCGGTCGGTCCGTGCCGGGATAGCGCCGGGTTGCCTGCTCAAAACTCACCGAAGCCATGGTTACCCGCCGAGCCCAGTCACCGCGATACCACGGACAAAGGAACGTTGTGCGACCGCATAAAGGATGACCAACGGCACCAGCATCAGCATCGACGCCGCCATCAGCACCGGCCACCGGGCGACGTATTCGCCCCGCAATCGGACCAGGCCAAGGGTGAGCGTCGCCAGGCTGTTTCGCTGGATCATCAGCAGCGGCCACAGAAAGTCGTTCCACACGTTGACCCAGGTGAGCACACCCAGCACCAGCACCGCGGGACGTGAATGCGGCAGCAGAATCCGCCAGTAGATCTGCCACGGCGAGCAACCGTCGAGAATCGCGGCTTCCTCGAGATCGGTCGGCAGCGTGCGGAAGAACTGCCGCATCAGGTAGGTACCGAACGCGCTACCGAACAATCCCGGCACGATCATCGCCCACGGCGTATCCACCCACCCCACGATCCGCATGAGAATGACCTGTGGGATGACGGTCACCGTCAACGGCACCATCAAAGTGCTCAAGTACAAGACGAACAACGTATCGCGGCCCCGGAACTGCAGTCGCGCGAAGGCATAACCGGCCAACGAGCAGAAGAAGACCTGCCCGGCGGTGACACATCCGGCATACAGCACGGTGTTGAAGAACATCCGCCAGAACGGCATCAACGCGAACACCTCGCGGTAGTTGGACCATTGCGGATGCGACGGGAACAGCGTCGGCTCGGTCACCTCGCCGTCCGCCTTCAGGGAGCCCGACAGCGCCCAGATGATAGGGAACAGCGCGCACCAAGCGATCCCGATCAGTCCCGCGTACAGGGCAAGCCCACGAATGAAGTGGCGGTGGACTATTCGATCAGCCCAGCCCACGGGACGCCTCCCAGGAGCGCCGGTGCGTAATTCGCAACTGCAGCACGGTCAACACCAGCAAGATGGCGAACATCACCCACGCCAACGCGGACGCATAGCCGAATTCCAGGAACGAAAACGCGTGCTGGAACAGCATGATGCCCAAAACATAGGTAGCCGTCTCGGGACCACCGTTGGCACCGGTAAGGACGTAGACAAGGTCAAACGCCTGGAACGCGTGGATGATCGATATGACAACCACGAATGACAATGCCCCCCGGATCAGCGGTACCGTGATGGACACGAACTGGCGAATCTCGCCGGCACCATCGATCCTGGCCGCCTCGTACACAGTCTCCGGAACCCCCTGCATCGCGGCCAGCAGGACGACCGTGGCGAAGGGCACACTGCGCCAGACGCTGACCAGGCAAAGCGAGACCATGGCCCATCGGGGTTCGATTAGCCATGGGATGGGGCCGATTCCCAGCCAGCCGAGCATGATGTTGAGTAGGCCATTGTCGGTGTTGAAGACGAACTGCCAGACGACCGCCATCACCACCGAGGAAATCGCCAACGGCAAGAAGACGACCGTCCGAAAGAGGCTGATGCCTTTGATTTTCCGGTTTAGAAAGGCGGCGACGACGAGGCTGACGATAACGGTCGGTACCACGGTGCCGACGGTGTAAACCGCGGTGTTGACCACGGCGATGAGAAACAGCGGATCAGAAGTGAAGAGGTTTCTGAAATTGTCCAACCTCACGAACGTCGCATGCGTAAACAAGTCCCACTTCTGAAAGCTCATGTACAGCGAGAATCCCAGCGGAAACAGCATGAACACCACAACGGCAGCCAAGTTCGGCGCGACGAACATACGCCCCGCCCACGCGCGTCGCCCCCTGCGCCGTGTCATGGATTGCGCAGCACTTCATCGACGGCCTGTGATAGCCCGGTCAGCGAGGTCGCCGGCCGGGATCCACGCAGCACGGGTCCGAAGTAGCGGTCCATCAGGGCGGCGATCTTCTCCCAGGCCGGGGTCACCGGCAAGCCTTCCGAATAGGCCGGCCCCTCGCTGAGCACGGCAAGATTGCCTACCCTGCGGTGGGCGTTGGCGAATCCGTGCGAGTTGATCGCCGATCTCAGCACCGGCACGAACAGGCGGGATTCGCCGATCAATGCCTGCCCCACCGGGCCGGTCGCGAACTTTACGAATTCCCACGCCTGGTCCTTGCGTCGACTGGTCGCCGCAATGGCCAGCCCGGTGACACCGATATCTGAACAGGCGGCTCGTCCGCGCGGACCGATGGGCAGTGGGGCGACGTCGAAGTCCAGACCGTCGGCACGGTCGAACGTCTGATATCGCCAGTGCCCGGCCAACGCGATCCCGGCCTTGCCCACAGAAAACAGGTCCGCCGTCGACATCGACTGCTGCTCAGCAGCGCTGGGGGCCACCTTGTGCTTGTTGGTCAGGTCGGCGTAGAACTGCACCGCTTCGAGGAACCCATCGTGGTCGAAATTGAGGTGGGTGGGATTCATCCGCGGAACCGACCACGGTACACCGTTATTCATGGCGAACAACCCGGCAGCGTAGAACGAGACCCACGCGTTGACGAAGCCCCATTGCCTGTCCCGTCCCGACCGGCCCTGCTTGGTAAGCGCCTGGGCGGCATCCAGGAATTCGGCGAAGCTCCATGGCCGTTCCCAGCTACCGGGCGGCGGTGGCACGCCGGCGTCGTCGAATAGCTGTTTGTTGTAGAACAAGAAGTTGCCGGACCATTGCTCCGGAAAGGCGTACTGGCCTCCGTTGAACGTGAAAGTCTCATACAGGGCCCCGATGCTGTCCGATTTCAGCTCCGCGGCGAAAGCCTGGTCGCGCGCCAATAGCGTGTTCAGGTCAAGCAACACCCCCCGGTCGGCCAGTTCGGCATAGGTCAGTTCCCATGCCATCAGCACATCCGGACACTTGCCACCCGCGCAAAACGTTGCGAGCTGCTGCATGACGCCGGGTCCGGACAACAGGGCCCGTACCTTGATATCGGGATAGCGCCGCTGGAATTCGTTGACGACGCGCATCCGGGGACGGAGCTCGTCCGGATTGGCTGCAAAAAAGAAAGTCAACGCGTCATCGTCATCGGCAGCACACCCAGCGGCCCAGGGAGCCAGCGAGGCCGCAGTAAGCGCGCCCGCACCCCGTAACAGACTGCGCCGCTCGAACGGCTTATTGACCATCGTGCTCCCGATTTTGGGTCCTGTGGTACAACGACCGTCAGGCTGGGAAGTACCGAATCCGATTGATCCGGTTGCCGCGCCACGGCACGTCGGCGAACATGATGCCGCGCCGGTGGTCCGACGCGAGCGACACCGCGACGGTGGATCCGGCACCGGTCACCTTGGTCCAGCTAGCCCCGCGCAGCTGCTCGAACAGCTCGACAATGTCGAGTAGCTCATCCTCGCCTAAAGTCATTGTGGCAGTGCGTGATAACGCGTGATACGCAGCGGACTTGTCTGCCCGGGACGCGGCGTTGAGGAACGTTTCCACCAGCTTCTTGTGCCGCCGGCCCGCCCGGCGAAAGCCGGTCAGGAATCCTGCGGTGCCGCCCAACCCTTGATTGCCTAGCAGCGCTCGCGACAGTTGCAGGGCGGGTCTTGTGGCCCCCGATCCCGTGCGCAGAAACTGCAGCATCATCGCCGGCAACTCCCAGTACGCCCGCAGTGCGGCAATCTGCCACTCGCCGGTAACCGGTCGTAGGTCATAGCGTAGGAAGGCGGGAATGAACACCGTCACAGCCGAGTCCATCGCGACCTCGAGTTCGAGATCGCGCAGCACCACCGTGCCGGAGACGATATCCAGATCGCGATGGAACGTGATATCCCGCGGCCCGATGAAGGTGTCGTAGAAGCGGCCGATGGCCTCATGCCCCACCTGCGGCTGCGAACCCACCGGGTCTTCGACCCGCGCGTCACCGGTGAACAACCCGACCCAGCCGGCGCGGTCGTGCGCGGCGGCCGCTTGCGGCGAGCGCTCCACCGCCGCCAACAGTTCATCCCGGTTCGGCGGTGCCATCAGGAGCTGCAAACCAACTCGACGCTGGCGGTGCGCATCTCCTCCAGCGCGGCGACGGTGGTATCGGCCGACACACCCGCTGTCAGGTCCACCAGCACCCTGGTGGCCAAGCCATTGCGTACCGCGTCCTCGGCCGTCTGGCGCACACAATGATCGGTGGCAATACCGACCACATCGACCTCATCGACGCCGCGTTGCCGCAGCCAATTCAGCAGTGGCGTGCCGTTCTCGTCGACTCCTTCGAAGCCGCTGTACGCTCCGGTGTAGGCACCCTTGTAGAACACCGCCTCGATTGCCGACGTGTCCAGACTGGGATGGAAGTCCGCGCCGGGAGTACCGCTGACGCAATGCGGTGGCCACGACGAGGAATAGTCCGGTGTGCCGGAGAAGTGGTCACCCGGGTCGATGTGGAAGTCCTTGGTTGCCACGACGTGATGGTAGTCCGCCGCTTCGGCCAGGTAGTCGCTGATGGCGCGGGCCAGCGCGGCGCCACCGGTTACCGCCAGCGAGCCACCCTCGCAGAAGTCGTTCTGCACGTCGACGATGATCAACGCCCGCATACGTCCACCATACGTTCGGGCGACTGCCCGGGCAGTTTGCCTACCGACGCGGCAGCCACAGATATAGGGTCCATGACGCCGCGACGATCGCGAACATGACCAGCTGAGCGGCGGCCACCCAACCGGCGGGATAGATCACGCCGGTGATGTAGTGAGCGACAAATCCGTCCGGTGACAGAGGTGTCATCGCGGCCTTGGTGCGAGCCCAGCGCTCCACCCAGGTCAGCGGGCAGTCGACCCGCTTAGCGGCGATGCCGATCCCCCATATCACCGCCGGAACATGCAGCCACATCGTGCGTCGCCACCGCAGGGCAAGGAAACCGCCGGCAAGGACGTAAGCGATGAAAGCGAAGTGCATTACCACCGTTGATACAACGACGGTTTCGTACATCTCTCGGGTTGCCTTTCCAGGTCGCGGCGCTCCGGCCACTGACAGAAAAGGTTCAATTCGCCAGCGAAAACCCGTCCCATGCGATCCGGCGGTGCTGATGCGGATCGAACTCGATGCGGCACCTGCGGTCGAAAACCAGGACGGCACGGTCGTCTTGGGTGTAAGCCGGCCAGTCGTCGCCCGGAACACCAATTTGGCTGAAACAACGCCAGCGGCGTTGCACCTCGTTGCTGACCCGAAGGGCGGCACGGCGGTCGGCGGCGGCGGTCAGCAATGCGCCAAATCTGGTGCGATAGATGTCGAAGACGGCAAACAGTTCGGTGGCATGGGTGGCGCCGAAACCCGACCAGCGCAGCGTCCGTGGCGCGTAGTCATATCGGTATAGGTAGGTGGGCGCATTGGCGCCGTGAGCCTCGGCGATCTGCCAGGCCGCCGAGCTAAAGGCGAAGTCACCACCGAGCTGGATGCACGCCGAGGGCGCAGGGTAATTCGGGTAGGCGGCGGTAATGCGTTCACGATCGGCCGGTTTCATGCCCGACAGTAGCTCTTCAACCATCGGTTCGTTGGTCGGCAGCATCCCCAGAAAGCGGGTGAACAACCGACCCTCTTCGGCGTTGGTTCCCACGATCAGCGGAACCGCGTGCACCCGGCCGGACCGCATCGCCTCGACGGGGTCCATGGGCAGGTAGTCGTCGCCGAACACCGGACCAATCGGGAAGGCGCCCAGCCTTTTCCGCATTCCCTGGCGAATCAGGTGGTGTTGGGCTTCCACCAGCTGCGCGGGGGACGCCTGCATCAACGCATTGGCGGCATCCTGGGTACGCGCGCCGATCAGATTGGCAAAGCGTGCCGCGAACTCGGCGGCCACCTCGCGCGAACGCACCATGCCCGCCGCTGGGCTTTCCGAGATCGCCCTGGCGAATAGGCCTTTGGCGGCTGGCACCGCCAACAGTGTGGCGGTGATATGCGCGCCCGCGCTTTCGCCGAAAATGGTGACATTGCCTGGGTCACCGCCGAACTCCGCGATGTTGTCGTGGACCCAACGCAACGCCAACACCAGGTCGCGCAGGTACACGTTGCTGTCGAGGGTGATCTGCGGTGTCGACAAGGACGACAGGTCAAGACACCCCAACGCGCCCAGCCGGTAGTTGACCGACACGTACACGCAGCCGCGGCGTGCCAACGCTGCGCCGTCGTATATCGGGGTTGCCGAGCTGCCCAGGATGTAGCCCCCACCGTGGATGAACACCATTACCGGCAGCGGCTGGGTGGCTGGCTCTTCGGGTGTGACGACGTTGAGGGTGAGACAGTCCTCGCTGCGGGTCTGGTACCTGCCGATGCCCATCACGGTGTAGCGGCGCTGCTGAGGAGCACAGTTGGCAAACGTGTGGCAGTGCCGTACGCCCGGCCAGGGCTGCGCTGGCTGCGGCGCCCGGAATCGCAGCGAGCCCACCGGCGCCCTGGCGTAAGGGATTGATCGCCAACGGTGCACACCGTCGCGCGTGAAGCCTTCAACGATGCCGGTGGCCGTGCGGGCGCGCACGGTGCGCTCGTGCATAGACCCGACGGTAGCCGACTCCAGGGCCACGCGGCATGCGCAGTGCAGGAATGGGGGCGGGGCGGCTAGCCTGTCGGGATGCGGATCGCCGCGCTGGTCGCAGTGTCGTTGCTGATTGCGGGGTGCTCGCGCGAGGTCGGCGGTGATGTAGGGCAGTCGCAGACCATCGCCCCGCCGGCGCCCGCCCCGTCGGCGGCGCCGTCAACACCACCGGCCGCAGGAGCGCCGATCACCACTATCGTGTCTTGGATTGAGGCGGGTCACCCGGTTGATCCCGCCGCCTATCACGTCGCCACCCGCGACGGCGTCACCACCCAGCTTGGCGACGACGTCGCGTTCAGCGCTTCGTCGGGCACGGTGGCCTGTATGACGGATGCCAGGCACACTAGCGGCACCCTGGCCTGCCTGGTCCGACTCGCGAACCCACCACCCCGGCCCGAGACGGCCTACGGCGAATGGAAGGGCGGCTGGGTCGACTTTGACGGCATCCACCTGCAGGTCGGGTCCGCCCGCGCCGACCCGGGCCCGTTCGTCTACGGCAATGGACCCGAGCTGGCCAACGGGGACACGCTGTCGATCGGGGACTACCGCTGCCGCTCCTATCAAGCGGGCCTGTTCTGCGTGAACTACGCCCATCAGTCCGCGGTCCGGTTCGCCAGCGCCGGGATCGAGCCGTTCGGCTGCCTGAAGCCGGCGCCGCCACCCGACGGCGTGGGCGTTGCGTTCGGCTGCTGAGGTGCACCCGTCACAAGCTGACACGACGAACTAGGTTCAGCGACTGAGATCGCTTCCCGGAAGCGCCGGCCCATCTTCGGACGCCAGCTCAACCACATGAATTTCCCCGGTAGCCCCGTCGACCTCCACCAATGCTCCTGGTGGCAGAAACCGGGTAGCTCCCTGGGCGTCGACCACGCAAGGGAATCCGAACTCGCGGGCGACCACCGCGGCATGTGACATCGGGCCGCCGAGCTCGGTCACCACGGCGGCGGCGTAGCAGAAGGCCGCGGTGTATCCGACGTCGGTGACCTCGGCGACCAGAATCTCGCCGGGCTGCAAATCGTCGATGGTCTCCGGACGCACGATCCGCACCCGGCCGCGCACCCGTCCGCCGCAGACGCCGACTCCGCGTAGAGTGTCCCCGGCTGCCAGCGCCGCCGCCGACGAAGGCGACGGTTCCCAGCTTCCGCTGAACACCGTGGGCGGAACGATGCCGGCAAGCCTGCGCTGTTCGGCACGGCGCCGAGCCACCAGCCCCGACACGTCTGCCGGCAGCGCATCGATTTCATCGACCAAGAGGTAGAACACATCGTCCGGGGTGTCGAAGACGCCGGCCTCGGTCAGCCGGCGCCCGTACTCCCGCAGCAGAGCACGCAGCACCCAGATGGCACGCACCATCCTGTCGCGGCGGACCTCGCGGTCGCGGAGCTGGCGGGCCGCCAGCAACGCAACGGGCTTGGCCCGCAACGGAATCACCGGCGTCGGCGGTTGCGGCGCTGGCACCGCACGTAGCGTCTTGGCTACCATCCGCACCAGCAACTCGGGGTTGTCGGCATAGCTGGTGGCGGCCATCTCGACTTCCGCCGGACCGCGGTGCCCGATCAGCGTCAGCTCGGCCAGCACCGCGGAATGGAACTCCGGCGCCTCGACAGCTAGCTTGTCCAGACGCTCCCCCGGCTCGGCCAGCAACCGAATCACGACCGGATCCCGCCGTGCCGCGGCCACCAGCCGCTGCACCGCCTCCACCGATCGCGCGCTGACCAACTCCGGCCCGGCCGCCGGTGCGGTGTCCCGCCCGCACAATCCTCGCAACAACACGTTGAACGCCGCACACAGCATGAACGACCCCGAGGCCAGCACCCAGCCGTGCACGACGTGGTCACGTGCCAACAAGATCAGGCTCAACAACCGGCGGTCGTCGTGGGTAGCGAGGTTATCGAAGGCGAGACGCTCCAGGCGATCGACGTCGGCGACATAGGCATCGGTGTCGCGGGGTGAGCCGGCGGACAGGCCCACCAGGTTGACGCCGAACACCCCGATATTGCGTAGCGTACGTAACCACCTGCGGGCACGGCTGGATTCCGATGGCGGTCGCTGCGCGCCAAAGATGGGCAGCGAAGCCATGCTGGGTCCGAAGAACCCGCTGTTGCTGACGATCGTCGCCGGCTTGGCGAAGGGGACGGTTGCTGCCATGAAATGCGCCGACGTGATGGCCCCGTACAGCCGGTGGGCGAACACCGCGACGGTCCGCATGGCGATTTCGCGCTGGATCACCCCGCTGGGCCGCAGCCGCTCGGCGATGCCCACCCCGCCGGCACGCAGGCCCCGCACAGTCACCGATGCCGACGACGGCGAGAACGGGCCGGGCAGCGCCTCCGAGAGGTTGGTGGCCAGATAGGTCGGGAAGCGCGGGTCGATCGGCGTGTCGAACTCGCCGTTGGCCCCTTCTGGGCCGGCCAATCTGGGTGCGACACCGTCGTCTGCCGGGGAGTCGACCGCCGGAAGGTCCTGGATGTTAGCCAGCCGCCAAGGCAGGGAAAATGTTCGCTTTCCCAGACCGATCCGGCCACGCACCGCCAGGGTGAAGTCTTCGAGACACTCCTCGGCGTTCCAGGCCGGCTGGAATCCCCAGCGGTCACGCAGGAGCGTGACATCCATCAATGGCGCGCTGTGCAGGAGTTCGAGTTCGGCGAACGAGGTGACACGTCGTAGCACTGGGGAGCCAATAGGCACCATGGGCCGCCCGAGCGCGGCCGCAATGCGCCGAAACGTCAACTCGCCAGGGGCGGCGAGATTAACAGGGCCGCTGTCGATTACCGTGTCCAGTAGCGCGCGAACCAACAGCCGCTGCGCGTCGTCGGAGTGGACGACTTGTACGACGCGATCAGCATACCCGGCGGGTAACACCGGCAGAGCAAACAGCCGCTGCACCCAGTTGTCGACATTTCGACCGAAAATGAGCGCGCAGCGCACGGCGACCCATTCCAGGCCGCAGTCGGCCAGCATCTGCTCGACGCGGGGTTGGTGACCGCTGGACGTGAAAACGATGCGCCCGGTTCCGGTCTCGGCCATCGCCTTGAGGACATTGGCGGTGCCGTCGATATTGATGTGGTCGTTTCGGCCACGCACCCACGCACAATGCGCGACCACATCCGCACCTGTCATAGCACTTTCGACGGCGGTGGCATCCCGGATATCGGCCGCAATGAAATCCGCTGAGCTCGGCCAGCTGTCCGGTCGATGACGTGCGATTCCGACGACCTCGTGACCCTGACTCAGCAATCTGGCGGTCAGGCCGCGGCCGAGAACTCCGCTGGCCCCGGTGACGGCGATTCTCACGGTCCTACTCGTCGTCGTTCCGAAACGCCGCGTTGACCAGGTCGTCGAGGTCCATGTCCGCGATCTCTTGTTCTGCGGTCGGCGCCAACGCCGGGTCCTGGCCGCTGGTTTCGGTTTCATTTGCCAGCGCGAGCAACAGATCCAGCACTCCCGCCTGCCGTAAGCGCTTGACCGGAATGGACGCCACAATGCGTTGTAGTTCGGCTTCCCCGGCCGCCACGGCTGAAGTGTCTTGCGGTGATGAGCCGAGCAGTTCTCGACGCATATAGCCGGCCAGCGCCGCGGAGTTGGGGTAGTCGAAGATGAGCGTGGGTGAAAGCGCCAGGCCGGTGGCGGATTTGAGCCGGTTGCGCATTTCGACCGCGGTGAGCGAGTCGAAACCCAACTCCTGGAATGCCCTATCCGGGTCGATGGCTTCGGGGCTGGCGCTACCCAGCACGGTGGCGATGTGCGAGCGCACCAGGTCCAGCAGGACGGCGTGTTGCTCGTCTTCGGGCAGTCCTTCCAGGCGTTGCAGCAGAGCCGATTTCGATTTCGCCGCGGCCAACGAGTCATCGACCTGGCGCCTGGTCGGCGCGTTGATCAGATCGACGAACATCGGCGGCAACGTGCCGCCATCGAACTTGACCTTCAACGCCGCAAAGTCGATGTGGGCGGGCAGCATGAATGGCTCGTCGACGATCATTGCGGTGTCGAACAATTGCAGGGCGTCAGCAGACGACATCGCCACGATGCCGTCGCGGGCGAAGCGTTTGAAGTCCACCGTCGCCAGGCCGCCGGTCATGGCGCTGGCCTGATCCCACAGACCCCAGCCCAGGGAGAT
>OBKH01000058.1_pt1 | contig 32453 bp, 29 predicted proteins | sample 1496241 | NCBI WGS metagenome assembly OBKH01 (sample SAMN03273953, study PRJEB22546) | soil metagenome | isolation source: rice field elevated CO2 plus elevated temperature | place: India: CRRI Experimental farm Cuttack,Odisha-753006 | collected 2013-12-17 | reverse complement strand
CCTTCGGCCCAGGGGGCACAACGGCTGGCTCCGGCGGAGCCTGGTACCCAACGCCACAATTCGCCGGCCTGGGTGCAGGCCCGGCGGTGTCGGCGAGTTTGGCGCGGGCGGAGCCGGTCGGGAGGTTGTCGGTGCCGCCAAGTTGGGCCGTCGCGGCTCCGGCCTTCGCGGAGAAGCCTGAGGCGGGCACGCCGATGTCCGTCATCGGCGAAGCGTCCAGCTGCGGTCAGGGAGGCCTGCTTCGAGGCATACCGCTGGCGAGAGCGGGGCGGCGTACGGGCGCCTTCGCTCACCGATACGGGTTCCGCCACAGCGTGATTACCCGGTCTCCGTCGGCGGGATAGCTTTCGATCCGGTCTGCGCGGCCGCCGGAAATGCTGCAGATAGCGATCGACCGCGCCGGTCGGTAAACGCCGCACACGGCACTATCAATGCGCACGGCGGGCGTTGATGCCAAATTGACCGTCCCGACGGGGCTTTATCTGCGGCAAGATTTCATCCCCAGCCCGGTCGGTGGGCCGATAAATACGCTGGTCAGCGCGACTCTTCCGGCTGAATTCGATGCTCTGGGCGCCCGCTCGACGCCGAGTATCTCGAGTGGGCCGCAAACCCGGTCAAACGCTGTTACTGTGGCGTTACCACAGGTGAATTTGCGGTGCCAACTGGTGAACACTTGCGAACGGGTGGCATCGAAATCAACTTGTTGCGTTGCAGTGATCTACTCTCTTGCAGAGAGCCGTTGCTGGGATTAATTGGGAGAGGAAGACAGCATGTCGTTCGTGACCACACAGCCGGAAGCCCTGGCAGCTGCGGCGGCGAACCTACAGGGTATTGGCACGACAATGAACGCCCAGAACGCGGCCGCGGCTGCTCCAACCACCGGAGTAGTGCCCGCAGCCGCCGATGAAGTATCAGCGCTGACCGCGGCTCAGTTTGCTGCGCACGCGCAGATGTACCAAACGGTCAGCGCCCAGGCCGCGGCCATTCACGAAATGTTCGTGAACACGCTGGTGGCCAGTTCTGGCTCATACGCGGCCACCGAGGCGGCCAACGCAGCCGCTGCCGGCTGAACGGGCTCGCACGAACCTGCTGAAGGAGAGGGGGAACATCCGGAGTTCTCGGGTCAGGGGTTGCGCCAGCGCCCAGCCGATTCAGCTATCGGCGTCCATAACAGCAGACGATCTAGGCATTCAGTACTAAGGAGACAGGCAACATGGCCTCACGTTTTATGACGGATCCGCATGCGATGCGGGACATGGCGGGCCGTTTTGAGGTGCACGCCCAGACGGTGGAGGACGAGGCTCGCCGGATGTGGGCGTCCGCGCAAAACATTTCCGGTGCGGGCTGGAGTGGCATGGCCGAGGCGACCTCGCTAGACACCATGACCCAGATGAATCAGGCGTTTCGCAACATCGTGAACATGCTGCACGGGGTGCGTGACGGGCTGGTTCGCGACGCCAACAACTACGAACAGCAAGAGCAGGCCTCCCAGCAGATCCTGAGCAGCTAGCGCCGAAAGCCACAGCTGCGTACGCTTTCTCACATTAGGAGAACACCAATATGACGATTAATTACCAGTTCGGGGACGTCGACGCTCATGGCGCCATGATCCGCGCTCAGGCGGCGTCGCTTGAGGCGGAGCATCAGGCCATCGTTCGTGATGTGTTGGCCGCGGGTGACTTTTGGGGCGGCGCCGGTTCGGTGGCTTGCCAGGAGTTCATTACCCAGTTGGGCCGTAACTTCCAGGTGATCTACGAGCAGGCCAACGCCCACGGGCAGAAGGTGCAGGCTGCCGGCAACAACATGGCGCAAACCGACAGCGCCGTCGGCTCCAGCTGGGCCTAAAACTGAACTTCAGTCGCGGCAGCACACCAACCAGCCGGTGTGCTGCTGTGTCCTGCAGTTAACTAGCACTCGACCGCTGAGGTAGCGATGGATCAACAGAGTACCCGCACCGACATCACCGTCAACGTCGACGGCTTCTGGATGCTTCAGGCGCTACTGGATATCCGCCACGTTGCGCCTGAGTTACGTTGCCGGCCGTACGTCTCCACCGATTCCAATGACTGGCTAAACGAGCACCCGGGGATGGCGGTCATGCGCGAGCAGGGCATTGTCGTCAACGACGCGGTCAACGAACAGGTCGCTGCCCGGATGAAGGTGCTTGCCGCACCTGATCTTGAAGTCGTCGCCCTGCTGTCACGCGGCAAGTTGCTGTACGGGGTCATAGACGACGAGAACCAGCCGCCGGGTTCGCGTGACATCCCTGACAATGAGTTCCGGGTGGTGTTGGCCCGGCGAGGCCAGCACTGGGTGTCGGCGGTACGGGTTGGCAATGACATCACCGTCGATGACGTGACGGTCTCGGATAGCGCCTCGATCGCCGCACTGGTAATGGACGGTCTGGAGTCGATTCACCACGCCGACCCAGCCGCGATCAACGCGGTCAACGTGCCAATGGAGGAGATGCTAGAGGCAACGAAGTCGTGGCAGGAATCGGGGTTTAACGTCTTCTCCGGCGGAGATCTGCGCCGAATGGGCATCAGTGCCGCGACGGTGGCCGCGCTGGGGCAGGCGTTGTCGGATCCCGCGGCCGAGGTCGCAGTGTATGCGCGACAGTACCGAGACGACGCCAAGGGCCCCAGCGCCTCGGTGTTGTCGCTGAAAGACGGCTCCGGTGGACGCATCGCGCTGTATCAGCAGGCGCGAACGGCAGGTTCCGGCGAGGCGTGGCTGGCTATCTGCCCGGCTACCCCGCAGTTGGTGCAAGTAGGAGTGAAGACCGTTTTGGATACACTGCCCTACGGCGAGTGGAAAACACACAGCAGAGTATGACGCCAGGGCGTGAAACCCGAAGTACAACAACAAATTTGAGCATCAGATACAACCCAGATACGTACAGGGCAAATTGCTCTAGAATCGACTGCAATACTGCAAGGCAAGGTCAACCACAACGATTTGGTCGCGAGGCAAGGCAAATGAAATCGGAGTTAGTCGAGCCGCAGCTCCCGGTGGGCTACCGCGCCTCGGTGCCTACACCGACGGAGCTCCCCGCGCCACTGAAGCCACGGTGTAACACGTTTGCCATGGCAGGGGGTACAGGACGATGACCGCAGTAGCTGACGCACCTCAGGCTGACATTGAGGGTGTGGCATCGCCCCAGGCTGTCGTCGTGGGCGTCATGGCCGGCGAAGGCGTCCAGATCGGCGTCCTGCTGGATGCCAACGCCCCAGTTTCGGTGATGACCGACCCGCTGCTGAAAGTGGTTAATAGTCGGCTCAGAGAGCTCGGTGAGGCTCCACTGGAAGCCACTGGACGCGGCCGATGGGCGCTGTGTCTGGTGGACGGCGCGCCGTTGCGTGCTACCCAGTCGCTGACCGAACAAGACGTCTATGACGGCGACCGGCTGTGGATTCGGTTCATCGCAGACACCGAACGTCGCTCCCAAGTCATCGAACATATCTCCACCGCAGTCGCCTCGGATCTCAGCAAGCGGTTCGCCAGGATCGACCCGATCGTTGCTGTGCAGGTCGGGGCGTCGATGGTGGCGACCGGGGTTGTTCTTGCCACCGGGGTGCTCGGCTGGTGGCGCTGGCATCACAACACCTGGTTGACCACCATCTACACCGCGGTGATTGGTGTGCTGGTGCTGGCGGTCGCCATGTTGCTGTTGATGCGTGCCAAGACGGACGCGGATCGACGCGTCGCCGACATCATGCTGATGAGCGCGATCATGCCCGTGACGGTGGCGGCGGCAGCGGCCCCGCCCGGCCCGGTGGGCTCCCCGCAGGCCGTGTTGGGCTTCGGAGTGCTGACCGTCGCTGCGGCCCTGGCCCTGCGGTTCACCGGTCGCCGCCTGGGGATTTACACCACAATCGTCATCATCGGTGCGCTGACAATGCTTGCAGCCTTGGCGCGGATGGTCGCGGCCACAAGCGCGGTGACGCTGTTGTCGTCCTTGTTGTTGATTTGCGTAGTGGCCTACCACGCGGCGCCGGCACTGTCTCGGCGGCTGGCCGGCATCCGACTGCCGGTGTTCCCGTCCGCCACCAGCCGGTGGGTCTTCGAGGCTCGGCCCGACCTACCGACCACCGTGGTGGTGTCCGGTGGCAGCGCACCGGTCTTGGAAGGGCCGTCATCGGTGCGTGATGTGCTGCTGCAAGCTGAGCGCGCTCGGTCGTTCTTGAGCGGCCTGCTAACGGGACTTGGCGTGATGGTGGTGGTGTGCATGACATCGTTGTGCGACCCGCACACCGGGCAACGTTGGCTGCCGCTGATACTGGCCGGATTTACCTCGGGCTTCCTGCTGTTGCGGGGCCGCTCCTACGTCGACCGTTGGCAGTCGATTACCCTGGCCGGAACTGCGGTGATCATCGCTGCTGCGGTGTGTGTGCGGTACGCGCTGGAATTGTCCTCGCCGTTGGCTGTGTCCATTGTCGCCGCGATCCTGGTGCTGCTGCCGGCGGCGGGCATGGCAGCTGCTGCACATGTGCCCCACACCATCTACAGTCCGCTATTCCGCAAGTTTGTGGAATGGATTGAATACCTCTGCCTGATGCCGATCTTCCCGCTGGCGTTGTGGTTGATGAACGTCTATGCAGCGATTCGGTACCGGTAGCAGCAGGTCGTGGTGTGGTCGCGCGGGTACCGCGACCATTGCCGCAGTCTTGCTAGCTTCGGGCGCGCTGACCGGCCTTCCGCCAGCGTATGCAATTTCGCCTCCGACGATCGATCCGGGCGCGCTGCCACCCGACGGGCCGCCCGGACCGCTGGCGCCCATGAAGCAGAACGCCTACTGCACCGAGGTCGGGGTCTTGCCCGGCACCGACTTTCAGCTGCAGCCAAAATATATGGAGATGCTGAACCTGAACGAGGCTTGGCAGTTCGGCCGCGGCGACGGTGTGAAGGTCGCTGTCATCGACACGGGTGTGACTCCACATCCCCGGTTGCCGCGTCTGATCCCTGGCGGCGACTACGTGATGGCCGGTGGCGACGGTCTGTCGGACTGCGACGCCCACGGCACCCTGGTGGCGTCGATGATCGCGGCGGTTCCGGCGAACGGGGCGGTACCGCTGCCGTCGGTACCGCGCAGGCCGGTCACCATTCCCACGACCGAAACGCCGCCGCCGCCACAGACGGTGACCCTTTCACCGGTACCGCCGCAGACCGTGACCGTGATTCCGGCTCCACCTCCCGAGGAAGGAGTTCCGCCGGGCGCACCGGTGCCAGGACCGGAGCCGCCGCCGGCTCCTGGTCCACAGCCGCCGGCCGTGGACCGCGGTGGCGGCACGGTGACAGTACCCAGCTACTCCGGGGGCCGCAAGATAGCCCCGATCGACAACCCGCGTAATCCGCACCCGAGTGCGCCATCGCCAGCGCTGGGACCACCGCCGGACGCGTTCAGTGGGATCGCCCCCGGTGTCGAGATAATCTCCATCCGCCAGTCAAGCCAGGCCTTCGGCCTTAAGGACCCTTACACTGGGGACGAAGACCCGCAGACGGCGCAAAAGATCGACAACGTCGAGACAATGGCGCGCGCGATCGTGCATGCTGCCAACATGGGTGCTTCGGTGATCAATATCTCCGATGTGATGTGCATGAGTGCTCGTAATGTCATCGACCAGCGTGCACTGGGTGCCGCGGTGCACTACGCCGCGGTCGACAAGGACGCGGTCATCGTGGCTGCAGCGGGCGACGGCAGCAAGAAGGACTGTAAGCAGAACCCGATTTTTGATCCCTTGCAGCCCGACGATCCACGCGCTTGGAACGCGGTCACCACGGTGGTGACACCCTCGTGGTTCCACGACTACGTCCTGACGGTCGGAGCGGTTGACGCCAACGGTCAACCGCTCAGCAAAATGAGTATCGCGGGACCCTGGGTCTCCATTTCGGCGCCGGGAACCGACGTCGTCGGACTCTCGCCCCGTGACGACGGCCTGATCAATGCGATTGACGGCCCGGATAATTCGTTGCTGGTTCCGGCTGGCACCAGTTTTTCCGCCGCGATCGTGTCCGGGGTGGCTGCGCTGGTACGTGCTAAGTTCCCCGAATTGTCGGCGTACCAAATCATCAATCGGCTGATTCATACCGCCCGGCCACCCGCTCGCGGCGTCGACAACCAGGTCGGCTACGGTGTGGTCGACCCAGTGGCAGCACTGACTTGGGATGTGCCCAAAGGCCCGGCCGAGCCGCCCAAGCAGCTGTCAGCGCCGTTGGTGGTGCCGCAGCCGCCCGCCCCCCGCGATATGGTGCCGATATGGGTGGCCGCCGGGGGATTGGCCGGGGCACTATTGATAGGCGGTGCGGTGTTCGGTACCGCGACCTTGATGCGGCGATCACGGAAGCAGCAATGAAGGCTCAGCGCAGCTTCGGGTTGGCGTTGTCGTGGCCGCGGGTGACCGCGGTGTTTCTGGTGGATGTCCTGATCTTGGCGGTGGCCAGTCATTGCCCGGATTCCTGGCAGGCCGATCATCATGTGGCGTGGTGGGTCGGCGTCGGCGTGGCGGCCGTAGTGACGTTACTGTCGGTGGTCAGTTACCACGGCATCACGGTGATTTCGGGTTTGGCGACGTGGGTGCGGGATTGGTCGGCGGATCCGGGCACGACACTGGGTGCGGGGTGCACTCCGGCAATCGACCACCAGCGCCGTTTTGGGCGTGACACGGTAGGGGTGCGTGAGTATAACGGCCGGCTGGTCTCGGTGATCGAGGTCACCTGCGGTGAGAGCGGCCCGTCGGGTCGGCATTGGCACCGGAAATCGCCGGTACCCATGTTGCCGGTGGTCGCGGTCGCCGATGGTTTGCGCCAGTTCGACATTCACCTCGATGGCATCGACATCGTGTCGGTGCTGGTGCGGGGCGGGGTTGATGCTGCTAAAGCTTCGGCCTCGCTGCAGGAGTGGGAGCCGCAGGGCTGGAAATCCGAAGAACGAGCCGGTGATCGCACTGTCGCCGATCGGCGCCGCACCTGGTTGGTGTTACGGATGAATCCGCAGCGAAATGTGGCTGCGGTGGCGTGTCGTGACTCGTTGGCGTCGACGCTGGTGGCAGCCACCGAGCGGTTGGTCCAGGATCTGGATGGGCAAAGTTGTGCGGCCCGGCCGGTGACGGCCGATGAGCTGACCGAGGTCGACAGCGCCGTGTTGGCTGACTTGGAACCGACATGGAGTCGCCCCGGTTGGCGTCACCTCAAGCATTTCAATGGTTATGCGACCAGTTTTTGGGTTACGCCGTCAGACATCACGTCGGAGACCTTGGATGAGCTGTGTCTGCCAGATAGCCCCGAAGTCGGGACGACCGTGGTCACGGTGCGTCTGACCACTCGGGTCGGGTCGCCCGCGCTATCGGCATGGGTGCGTTATCACAGCGACACGCGCCTGCCCAAGGAGGTAGCGGCCGGACTCAACCGGCTCACCGGTCGCCAGTTGGCCGCGGTGCGTGCCAGCCTGCCGGCCCCGACGCACCGTCCACTCCTGGTCATCCCCAGTCGGAACCTGCGTGACCACGACGAGCTCGTGCTGCCGGTGGGCCAGGAACTCGAGCACGCGACAAGCTCGTTTGTGGGGCAATGACACGCCCGCAGGCCGCCGCCGAAGATGCCCGCAACGCCATGGTCGCCGGTCTGCTGGCATCGGGGATCTCCGTCAATGGACTGCAGCCCAGCCATAACCCGCAGGTGGCCGCCCAAATGTTCACCACGGCGACCAGGCTGGATCCCAAGATGTGTGATGCCTGGCTGGCTCGGCTGCTGGCCGGCGACCAGAGCATCGAAGTGCTCGCCGGCGCATGGGCTGCGGTGCGGACTTTCGGCTGGGAAACCCGCCGCCTCGGCGTGACGGATCTGCAGTTCCGCCCCGAGGTGTCCGACGGGCTATTCCTGCGACTGGCGATTACCAGCGTAGATTCGCTGGCCTGCGCTTACGCGGCGGTCCTCGCCGAGGCCAAGCGTTACCAGGAGGCGGCAGAGCTGCTCGACGCCACCGATCCTCGCCATCCGTTCGACGCCGAGCTGGTGAGTTACGTGCGGGGCGTGCTGTACTTCCGCACCAAACGCTGGCCTGACGTTCTTGCGCAGTTCCCCGAGGCAACGCAGTGGCGTCACCCCGAGCTAAAGGCCGCGGGGGCGGCGATGGCCACCACGGCGCTGGCGTCGCTCGGGGTGTTCGAAGAGGCCTTTCGGCGCGCTCAGGAAGCAATCGAAGGTGACCGGGTGCCGGGCGCGGCTAACATCGCCTTGTACACCCAAGGCATGTGCCTGCGGCACGTCGGCCGTGAGGAGGAAGCTGTCGAACTCCTGCGCCGCGTGTATTCGCGCGATGCGAAGTTCACCCCGGCCCGCGAGGCGCTGGATAACCCCAACTTTCGGCTGATCCTCACCGACCCGGAAACGATTGAGGCGCGCACAGATCCGTGGGATCCGGACAGTGCGCCAACCCGCGCTCAGACCGAGGCCGCCCGCCATGCCGAGATGGCCGCGAAGTACTTGGCCGAAGGGGATGCCGAGCTCAACGCGATGCTTGGCATGGAGCAGGCCAAGAAGGAGATCAAGCTCATCAAGTCGACGACGAAGGTGAATTTAGCGCGTGCCAAGATGGGGCTTCCGGTCCCGGTTACGTCGCGCCACACCTTGTTGCTCGGGCCGCCCGGTACCGGGAAGACTTCGGTCGCAAGGGCTTTCACCAAGCAGCTGTGCGGGTTGACAGTGCTGCGCAAGCCGCTGGTGGTGGAGACCAGCCGCACCAAGCTGTTGGGCCGGTACATGGCCGACGCCGAGAAGAACACCGAGGAGATGCTCGAAGGGGCGTTGGGCGGTGCGGTCTTCTTTGACGAGATGCACACTCTGCATGAGAAGGGCTACTCCCAGGGCGACCCGTACGGTAACGCGATCATCAACACGCTGCTGTTGTACATGGAAAATCACCGTGACGAGCTGGTGGTGTTTGGTGCGGGTTACGCCAAAGCGATGGAGAAAATGCTCGAGGTGAATCAGGGTCTGCGCCGGCGCTTTTCGACGGTGATCGAGTTCTTCAGCTACACCCCGCAGGAGCTGATCGCACTGACCCAGCTGATGGGTCGGGAGAACGAAGACGTGATCACTGAGGAAGAGTCTCAAGTGTTGTTGCCGTCGTATACCAAGTTCTACATGGAGCAGAGCTACTCCGAGGACGGCGACCTGATCCGCGGGATCGATCTGTTGGGCAATGCCGGCTTTGTGCGCAACGTGGTGGAGAAGGCCCGCGACCACCGTAGTTTCCGTTTGGACGATGAGGATCTCGACGCCGTACTGGCCAGCGATCTCACCGAATTCAGCGAGGATCAGCTGCGCCGATTCAAGGAGTTGACTCGCGAGGACCTGGCCGAAGGGCTGCGCGCTGCGGTCGCGGAGAAGAAGACGAAGTAGGCACTCTTTTCGTCGGTGTCACTGGCTACTTTGACCTGAACAGTCGGCGGTGGGTGAGTGGTCTGTGGTTGGCGAATGAGGCGGGGCGGGGCGGAGACTGGTCCAGATGGTGTCCGTGCACGCGGGGGAGGGTGTGGTGTTCAGCCGCTCAGGGCGGGGTACGTGCCGTCTCAATCCGTGCTGTGTCCAAATTGTTTACAATTAACGGTGGTGCCACACCTTAAATTCCAAATGTAAATATATTTGACGTCGGTCAAAAATCCCACGTTTGGCACAAGTATCGGTGGCGCGTTGCCAAGTCATTAGGCAATCGAGCGGACTCCCGGGCATGGAAATGCGTGTCTTTCGTTTGTGGGTGTCCGGTATCCAGACAGCATCGCTTGCGCCTCGACTACAGGTTTGCTACTAAAATTCCTATGCGCCATAGTGATTGAGAAGGGCCACGCCCCCTTCGTGTGACGCACGGCGGGCGACGGCGGCGCCGTGCCCGGCATTGGTTGGGTGTCAATGAGGCTTCAAGGATATCTACCAAATTTCCCAGAAATATTTCACGGAGGCCGCAATGGAGCTAGCATTTAATCGGCGTACGGTCAGGCCAATATATCGAAACATGAGAGGAATGATCGATGAGCGTCAAGAGTAAGAACGGTCGTCTCGCCGCTCGGGTACTGGTGGCACTGGCGGCCCTGTTTGCGATGATCGCGCTGACGGGCTCAGCATGTCTGGCAGAGGGTCCCCCGCTTGGCCGCAACCCTCAGGGGGCACCGGCTCCGGTGGGTGGCACTGTGATCGTCGCGCCGATGCACAGCGGCGTCTGACCGCCCCGTTCGGGATCTGTACGCACTTTCATCCGACTGCGCGGTTGTTTGTTAGCGCATCGGATGAAAGTGTGCCGTCTCGGCTGAGGAAGGACCGTCGCGATGCTGCCGAATTTCGCGGTGCTGCCCCCCGAGGTCAATTCGGCGAGGGTGTTCGCCGGTGCGGGGTCGGCGCCGATGTTAGCGGCAGCGGCCGCCTGGGATGATCTAGCCTCCGAGCTGCATTGTGCTGCAATGTCATTCGGGTCGGTTACGTCGGGATTGGTGGTTGGGTGGTGGCAGGGATCGGCGTCGGCGGCGATGGTGGACGCAGCCGCGTCGTACATCGGGTGGCTGAGCACGTCGGCTGCCCACGCCGAGGGCGCGGCCGGTCTGGCTCGGGCCGCGGTATCGGTGTTCGAGGAGGCGCTGGCCGCGACGGTGCATCCGGCGATGGTTGCGGCAAATCGCGCCCAGGTGGCGTCGCTGGTAGCGTCGAACTTGTTTGGGCAGAACGCGCCTGCGATCGCCGCGCTCGAATCCTTGTATGAGTGTATGTGGGCCCAGGATGCAGCGGCCATGGCGGGTTATTACGTTGGGGCTTCGGCGGTGGCCACACAGTTGGCATCGTGGCTGCAACGGCTACAGAGCATCCCCGGCGCCGCCAGTCTTGATGCCCGTCTGCCGAGCTCGGCCGAGGCACCGATGGGAGTCGTCCGCGCGGTCAACAGCGCGATCGCCGCCAATGCGGCTGCGGCACAAACCGTTGGCCTGGTCATGGGAGGCAGCGGCACGCCAATACCGTCGGCCAGATATGTCGAGCTCGCGAACGCGCTGTACATGAGTGGCAGCGTCCCGGGTGTTATCGCGCAGGCGCTCTTCACGCCCCAAGGGCTCTACCCGGTGGTCGTGATCAAGAACCTCACTTTCGATTCCTCGGTGGCGCAGGGTGCCGTCATTCTCGAAAGTGCGATTCGGCAGCAAATTGCCGCCGGCAACAACGTCACCGTCTTCGGCTACTCGCAGAGCGCCACGATCTCGTCACTAGTGATGGCCAATCTTGCGGCTTCGGCCGACCCGCCGTCTCCAGACGAGCTTTCCTTCACGCTGATCGGCAATCCCAACAACCCCAATGGCGGGGTTGCCACCAGGTTCCCGGGGATCTCCTTTCCAAGCTTGGGCGTGACGGCCACCGGGGCCACTCCGCACAATCTGTACCCGACCAAGATCTACACCATCGAATACGACGGCGTCGCCGACTTTCCGCGGTACCCGCTCAACTTTGTGTCGACCCTCAACGCCATTGCCGGCACCTACTACGTGCACTCCAACTACTTCATCCTGACGCCGGAACAAATTGACGCAGCGGTTCCGCTGACCAATACGGTCGGTCCCACGATGACCCAGTACTACATCATTCGCACGGAGAACCTGCCGCTGCTAGAGCCACTGCGATCGGTGCCGATCGTGGGGAACCCACTGGCGAACCTGGTTCAACCAAACTTGAAGGTGATTGTTAACCTGGGCTACGGCGACCCGGCCTATGGTTATTCGACCTCGCCGCCCAATGTTGCGACTCCGTTCGGGTTGTTCCCAGAGGTCAGCCCGGTCGTCATCGCCGACGCTCTCGTCGCCGGGACCCAGCAGGGAATCGGCGATTTCGCCTACGACGTCAGCCACCTCGAACTGCCGTTGCCGGCAGACGGGTCGACGATGCCAAGCACCGCACCGGGCTCGGGTACGCCGGTCCCCCCGCTCTCGATCGACAGCCTGATAGACGACCTGCAGGTGGCTAACCGCAACCTCGCCAACACGATTTCGAAGGTGGCCGCGACGAGCTACGCGACGGTGCTCCCAACCGCCGACATCGCCAATGCGGCGTTGACGATCGTGCCGTCGTACAACATCCACCTTTTTTTGGAGGGCATCCAGCAAGCGCTCAAGGGCGACCCGATGGGACTCGTCAACGCGGTCGGATACCCACTCGCGGCCGACGTGGCACTGTTCACGGCCGCAGGCGGTCTTCAGCTCTTGATCATCATCAGCGCGGGCCGAACGATTGCCAATGACATCTCGGCCATTGTCCCCTGATCGTGTTTTGCGTGAACTTTAAAGCGTTGTGCTGAGGTATGTTCCGCTCGCGTGTGGGGCGGCCCGCGCGACCACCTATGCATGAGCGCCAATGGTCGAGACAACTACCTGCGCGGTCATCGGGCGGCCACCCAGAGGGCATGGTTCTCGGGCTGCTACTGGCTCGCGTGCTTCCATCGAGCGTGAATACATGCCGCCAAATCGGCAGTCGGCGCCGCTGGCGTGCCGCTAGCTGATCACAAAGCGCCGATACCGATGCGGCTGGCCATAGCAATGCCAATGTTGGCGAATAGATCTCACGCGCGGCCCAAGCCAACAGCGAGGTGATGGTGATCATTCTTTACGTTGCGATTACCTCGCCGGAACGTGACACGAGCAATACTCGCCAACCATGATCGCCAGATATTTGGAACGGGTTTGGGTCCAGCGGCCGCCAAAAACCGACTCGCCGCCGTCCCTGACAACTCAGCGGCGAGAGGTGAACACGGGTGATTTGTCACTACGGGCCGCTGCGGTTCCTGCGCTGCCAGGGGGCCGCGAGTGCGATTCCGGCGAGCCACGCGATTAGGGATTAAGCGAAATGGATTTCGGGTTGTTACCGCCGGAGATCAACTCAGGCAGGATGTATACGGGGCCGGGGCCGGGGCCCATGCTGGCCGCCGCGACAGCCTGGGACGGGCTGGCTGTTGAGCTGCACGCAACAGCGGCTGGCTACGCCTCGGAGCTATCGGCTTTGACCGGGGCATGGAGCGGTCCTTCGTCGACGTCCATGGCATCTGCAGCCGCACCCTATGTGGCATGGATGAGCGCCACCGCAGTGCATGCCGAGCTGGCGGGCGCGCAAGCCAGGTTGGCGATAGCTGCCTATGAAGCTGCGTTCGCTGCCACCGTGCCTCCGCCGGTGATCGCCGCTAATCGTGCCCAACTGATGGTGTTGATCGCGACGAACATCTTCGGGCAGAACACGCCGGCGATCATGATGACTGAGGCCCAATACATGGAAATGTGGGCGCAGGATGCCGCCGCGATGTACGGGTACGCCGGCTCGTCAGCGACCGCCTCGCGAATGACAGCGTTCACTGAGCCGCCGCAAACCACTAACCATGGTCAGTTGGGGGCCCAGTCCTCCGCCGTCGCACAAACCGCCGCCACCGCGGCCGGCGGCAACCTGCAATCGGCATTCCCGCAGCTGCTCTCCGCGGTTCCCCGCGCCCTGCAAGGCCTGGCATTGCCGACCGCATCACAGTCGGCATCGGCGACGCCGCAGTGGGTTACCGACCTGGGGAACCTGTCCACCTTCCTGGGCGGGGCGGTCACCGGCCCGTACACCTTTCCCGGGGTATTGCCTCCCTCCGGGGTGCCATACCTGTTAGGCATTCAGAGCGTCTTGGTAACCCAAAACGGGCAGGGGGTAAGCGCCTTGCTTGGCAAGATCGGGGGGAAACCAATCACCGGAGCGTTGGCTCCGCTGGCCGAATTTGCTTTGCATACACCAATTTTGGGTTCGGAGGGCTTGGGTGGTGGATCGGTTTCCGCGGGTATTGGCCGGGCAGGCTTGGTCGGAAAGCTATCGGTGCCTCAGGGCTGGACGGTGGCCGCCCCGGAGATCCCATCGCCGGCGGCGGCGTTGCAGGCGACGCGCCTGGCCGCCGCGCCGATTGCGGCCACCGACGGCGCGGGTGCGTTGCTCGGTGGCATGGCGCTGTCGGGCTTGGCTGGCCGCGCTGCCGCCGGTTCTACCGGCCACCCCATCGGCAGCGCCGCAGCACCCGCCGTCGGTGCCGCTGCCGCTGCCGTCGAGGACCTGGCCACCGAAGCCAACATCTTCGTGATACCGGCCATGGACGACTAGCGCCATGTCACGGGAGAGAAGGTTGTCGACACTTTTGCGACCAGCGCCGGTTCGGTATGTGGCCACCGGGGCTGCCAATGGGGTTACGGCCCGTTAAGGAGGGATGCGGTAATGGATTTCGGGGTGTTACCACCGGAGATCAATTCCGGGCGCATGTATGCCGGTCCCGGGTCGGGTCCGATGCTGGCCGCGGCAGCGGCCTGGGACGGGCTGGCCACCGAATTACAGTCCACGGCGGCCGACTATGGCTCGGTGATCTCGGTTCTGACCGGCGTGTGGTCGGGACAGTCGTCGGGGACCATGGCGGCTGCGGCCGCACCGTATGTGGCGTGGATGTCGGCCACGGCGGCGCTCGCTCGGGAAGCGGCCGCCCAGGCCAGCGCGGCAGCGGCGGCCTACGAGGCAGCGTTTGCAGCCACGGTGCCGCCGCCGGTCGTCGCGGCCAACCGCGCCGAGCTGGCGGTGTTGGCGGCGACCAACATTTTCGGTCAGAACACCGGTGCGATCGCGGCCGCCGAAGCCCGCTATGCGGAAATGTGGGCGCAAGACGCAGCCGCGATGTATGGCTATGCCGGCTCGTCGTCGGTGGCGACCCAGGTGACGCCATTTGCTGCACCGCCGCCGACCACCAACGCGGCCGGACTGGCCACCCAAGGCGTTGCGGTTGCCCAGGCTGTCGGCGCGTCGGCCGGCAACGCGCGCTCACTGGTGTCCGAGGTGCTGGAATTCCTGGCAACGGCCGGGACGAACTACAACAAGACGGTGGCCAGCCTGATGAACGCGGTCACCGGGGTGCCGTACGCATCTTCGGTGTATAACAGCATGCTCGGGCTTGGCTTCGCTGAGTCAAAAATGGTCCTGCCGGCTAACGACACCGTAATATCGACCATCTTCGGCATGGTGCAGTTCCAGAAGTTCTTCAATCCGGTGACGCCCTTCAATCCCGATTTGATCCCGAAATCTGCTCTAGGGGCCGGGCTTGGCCTGCGGTCTGCGATCTCGAGTGGTCTGGGCTCGACCGCGCCAGCGATATCGGCGGGTGCGAGCCAGGCCGGCTCGGTCGGGGGGATGTCGGTGCCGCCGAGCTGGGCAGCGGCCACCCCGGCGATCCGGACGGTTGCCGCTGTGTTCTCGAGCACCGGACTTCAGGCTGTCCCGGCGGCCGCAATTAGCGAGGGCAGTCTGCTCAGCCAGATGGCCCTGGCGAGTGTGGCCGGAGGGGCCCTTGGCGGCGCCGCTGCACGCGCCACTGGTGGTTTCCTCGGCGGAGGCCGAGTCACCGCGGTCAAGAAATCTCTCAAGGACAGCGACTCACCGGACAAGCTGCGGCGGGTGGTCGCGCACATGATGGAGAAGCCCGAATCGGTGCAGCACTGGCACACCGACGAGGACGGGCTCGATGATCTACTCGCGGAATTGAAGAAGAAACCGGGCATCCACGCCGTGCACATGGCCGGCGGCAACAAGGCTGAAATTGCACCGACGATATCAGAATCGGGCTAGGGCAGGGTTAGGGCGTGTCTTCCAATTGATAGGCCCCGAGGCAGACACGAGTCGCCAGACCGCACCATTGCTTGAGTTGGTTGATGCCCTTGAGATCGGAACCCGAATCCCACAGCAGGAGAATTAGTTTCGTCCCCAGACCGGCGGCTACGGCTGCCCGTTCTGCCCAGGCAAACCGATCAATCCGCCCTTGCCGCCTTGGCCCCCGGGTGCGGGTGGGACACCATCTCCGCCGTCGCCACCGGTACCGATCAGCAGGGCGGCGTTACCACCGTCACCGCCGGCACCGCCAGTGCCCGCACTGCCGCCGGTTCCGCCGGCCCCACCGGTACCGCCACTTCCCCCGGGTCCGCCGTTGCCGATCCCCAGGCCGCTTGCCCCGCCTTGGCCACCATCGCCGCCGTTGCCGCCGTCGTTGCCCGACCCGCCGACGCCGCCGGCCCCGCCGATGCCGCCGGCCCCGCCGCTACCGAACAGTAGGCCTCCGCTGCCGCCCGCGCCACCGTCGCTGCCGTCACCTCCGGCTTCCTGAATAATGTTGCCTACTCCGGTCCCACCGGTCGCCCCATTCCCTCCGGCCCCGCCGTTGCCGATCAGAATGGCGGCGCCACCCTGGCCGGCGCTGCCTTCGAAGCCGGTACCTCCGCCGCTGCCGGCGTTACCACCGTTGCCGCCATTGCCGTATAGCACCCCACCTTGGCCGCCGTCACCCCCTGATGCACCAAATTGAATGCTGAGGCTGCCGGCCCCAACGTCACCACCGTTGCCACCGTCACCGCCGTGACCAAACAACCCAAAACCCTGGACACTAATCGGTCCGAAGTTAACGGCACCTACCCAGCCGCCACCGCCAGCAGAGCCGCCAAAGCCCGCAAATCCGTTGGTGCCTGCGTCACCGCCCTGACCCCCGTTGCCGCCGGACGCGCCGCTGCCGAACAACCACCCGCCGTTGCCGCCGTCGCCGCCTGAGCCACCGACCCCGCCGCTCCCGCCGAAGATGGTAGTACCCAGCGCAGACCCGGCCGCTCCATTCCCGCCGTTGCCACCGGCCCCGCCGTTGCCGACTAGGCCCGCGTCACCGCCGTTACCGGCTATCCCGGCCGAACCGCCGGAAGCGCCGTTCATGACGCCCGTTTGAGTGGAGTCGGTGCCGCCGCCGGCGCCGCTGTCCCCACCTTGCCCCCCGTTGCCGATCAGCCACCCGCCCTGGGCGCCGTTGCCCCCGTTGCCTCCTAATCCGCCGCTGCCGGCCGAATCTCCGGCTGTGTCATTAGTGCCTTGTCCTCCCATGCCACCGACCGAGCCGTTGCCGCCGTTGCCGAACAACAGTCCACCGCGACCACCCGAACCCCCGTTTCCGCCGGCGCCCCCATCGAAGCCTGCCGACGCACCCCCGGGCGCTGTGGCGTTGCCCCCGTTTCCGCCGGCCCCACCATGTCCACCGTGACCATAGATCCATCCACCGGCGCCGCCGTTGCCGCCGGACCCGCCCGCTTTCCCGGGTTGACCGGCTGCGCCGTTGGCACCCGCCCCGCCCTGGCCGCCATTGCCGCCGCTACCCCATAGCCCAGCCGACCCGCCGTTGCCGCCATTTTGGCCCGTCCCGCCGGACCCGCCGTTGCCACCGTTGCCGTATAGCCATCCGCCATCGCCACCGTTTTGCCCGGTTCCTGCGACCCCGTTGGCACCGTTGCCGATAAGCGGACGCCCGGTCAGCGTCTGCACGGGTGAATTGATGGCATCGAGGGCGGTTTGGCCCACGATTTGCAATGGTGACGAGTTGGCTGCCTCGGCGCTGGCGTACTGGGCCGCCCCCGCGCTCATGAGCTGGACGAACTGCTCATGGAATGCGACCGCGTGGGCACTGAGCTCCTGGTATGCCTGCCCGTGCGTTGCGAACAGCGCCGCAATCGCAGCCGACACGTCGTCAGCGCCCGCAGGCAGTAACGCCGTTATCGGGACCAACGCTTCGGCGTTGGCCCGGCTAATCGCCGAACCAATAGTTGCTAGGTCCTTTGCCGCTGCATCGACAAACGCCGGCGCCACGATCATCTGCGACGTCCACACCTCCTGGCCGTTGTCGTCGCATGGGGAATCCATACGACCGCCAAAGGAATTTTGGAACCGACGCCAACGTTACAGTTTTGCGGACCCGCTATGGGGTGCATTCACCAGATTCACTGGCAACGATGTGAACCCCGTGTCACCCCAAGCGGGGTCAATCCACTGATTACTCTCTAGCCCAAACTATTTCGCGCTGACGCTGGTTTTAGTGATCTGGTGGGGGCAATAGACATGCGCGGAGATCGCAGCGAACTTGCAACAACCGTCCATCGAAAACCCGGGATTGCGGGTCCGCAGCTCGTTGACGACCTGAAGACCCGATTCGCCGCTTTCGACTAACGCGCATACGGCCTTGCCCGATGCTATGGCTTGATCCGGGTGGCTGTAGGTAATGCCTGCCCGCTCTAGCGAGGCAAGAAAGACCGCGTCGTCACCGCTGGGCCCCGCGTGGGCCGGAACCGCCAAGCCGATCATCAACGGAATGCTGAGTAGCGTTGACACAACTCTCATAGACAACGATTCTCCCGGAATTGCGCTTCTCTTGCGGTGCAACCGGTTACCGCGTCATTCCAATACGTTACGGCTGCGCTAACTTCCCGTCTCAGGGTGTTCGGGTTGCGCTGGACCTGAAGGTCGTCTGCTGACCGGCGTTGTCTGCTCGCTGGCTAACAGCCGATCTTGATAGCCTCCGGGGCATCGGATGAGTCAAGCCGTTGGGTTGACGCGCGTCGCTACGAGTGTCACGATTACCCTTGCAAGCACCTCGCTAGGTGAGGCGTCTGCGCGGATATAGGCCACTGACCTCGAACGTCGAAAGACGCCCAGGGTCAGGACAGCTCTTCCCGGCTTAAGGGTTGAGCCCAAGTGGCTTCCGGCTGGACCGGCCGGATACGCCGTGTGGTGCCAAAGCTCTGACGAGAGGGGTGCCGAGTTCGGTGGTCTGCTGGGCTGTCATCCCTTTGTGCTGTGCATCGGCATCCCCGTGTGCCCCGGCCGTGAGGAGGTGAGAGCGAAATGAGTCCCGGCGATAGTCCGTATCCGAGATCGACGACCGTTTCGTTCCGATCCGACCCCGGCGCCGTTTTCGCACTCTGAATCGGCCTTCCGGTTCGAAATCCGTTATTTCGCAAGCTCGTTGCTTCGCGGCCTTGTGTGAGTGACGTTCACGGGAAGTAGCCACGACAGAAGCGGTCATAGGCCTCCGGGTTCGGTCGTCTGTCAGGAGAAGACCCATGGCGTTTGTTCTTGTCTGTCCAGATGCGCTGGCCATCGCGGCCGGTCAGTTGCGCCATGTTGGATCGGTGATAGCCGCGCGGAATGCGGTCGCGGCACCGGCAACTGCCGAATTGGCCCCGGCGGCCGCTGACGAAGTATCAGCTTTGACTGCAACACAATTCAACTTCCATGCCGCCATGTACCAAGCGGTCGGCGCCCAGGCGATCGCCATGAATGAGGCGTTCGTCGCGATGTTGGGCGCCAGCGCGGATTCTTACGCGGCTACCGAAGCCGCCAACATCATTGCTGTGAGCTAACGAGGAGATCAACGATGACTGCCGCACTTGACTTCGCCACGCTACCGCCCGAAATCAACTCGGCGCGTATGTATTCCGGCGCGGGCTCGGCCCCGATGCTGGCCGCAGCGTCAGCCTGGCACGGCTTGTCCGCAGAACTGCGCGCCAGCGCACTGTCATACAGCTCGGTGCTTTCGACGCTGACCGGTGAAGAATGGCACGGTCCGGCGTCGGCATCGATGACAGCCGCGGCCGCCCCCTACGTGGCCTGGATGAGCGTCACCGCCGTCCGGGCCGAGCAGGCCGGGGCACAGGCGGAGGCTGCCGCTGCAGCGTACGAAGCCGCGTTCGCAGCAACGGTGCCCCCGCCGGTCATCGAGGCCAACCGCGCCCAGCTCATGGCGCTGATCGCCACCAATGTGCTAGGCCAAAACGCCCCCGCGATCGCGGCCACCGAGGCCCAGTACGCCGAAATGTGGTCCCAGGACGCGATGGCCATGTACGGCTACGCCGGCGCCTCGGCAGCCGCTACCCAGCTGACCCCGTTCACCGAGCCGGTGCAGACTACCAACGCGTCCGGCCTGGCGGCCCAGTCGGCTGCGATTGCCCACGCCACCGGCGCCTCGGCTGGTGCTCAGCAAACGACGCTGTCGCAGCTGATCGCCGCCATACCGTCTGTACTGCAAGGACTTTCGTCATCGACTGCAGCCACGTTCGCGTCGGGGCCGTCCGGATTGCTGGGCATTGTCGGGTCTGGATCTTCCTGGCTCGACAAACTCTGGGCGTTACTGGACCCCAACTCCAATTTCTGGAACACGATAGCTTCGTCCGGACTGTTCTTGCCGAGTAACACGATTGCGCCCTTTTTGGGTCTACTCGGCGGCGTGGCAGCTGCGGATGCGGCCGGGGATGTGTTGGGAGAGGCCACCAGTGGCGGGCTCGGTGGCGCGCTGGTGGCGCCGCTTGGCTCAGCGGGCGGGCTAGGCGGCACTGTCGCGGCCGGCCTGGGCAACGCGGCCACCGTCGGAACCTTGTCGGTGCCGCCGAGCTGGACGGCGGCCGCACCACTAGCCAGCCCCTTGGGCTCCGCGTTGGGAGGCACACCGATGGTGGCACCGCCCCCAGCAGTGGCGGCCGGCATGCCCGGAATGCCTTTCGGCACCATGGGCGGTCAAGGCTTCGGGCGTGCCGTGCCCCAGTATGGCTTCCGCCCCAACTTCGTCGCACGACCGCCCGCCGCCGGGTGATCCCGTAGGGGGTGGGTTCCCTGGAAAGCGCCAGGGTCACGATGGCGCAGCCGAATAGCCGACAGTGCTTTTCTCTGCGAATACCGGAGTTGGTCGCGCGAAATCATTTCCGTTTAGCGCGTTCACCAGCGCAGGCGGGCCAGGCTCAATAAGCGGAAATTTCTCGGGCGAAGCACCCGTGCAGCAGCGCAAATAGATGGGATCGGCAGGACGTAGACATTGGGATATCTGGTGAAGTTCATAAGAGCTTGACCAGTTGGTGGGCAGAACTACGCGAGCGTGATTAGCATGGCGGCCATCGAGGGGACCGGAGGTCAGGGATGTTGGATTTCGGGGCGCTACCACCGGAGATTAATTCGGGGCGAATGTACGCGGGTCCGGGATCCGGACCGTTGCTGGCCGCCGCAGCGGCCTGGGATGCGCTAGCCGCCGAGTTGTACTCCGCGGCGGCGTCCTATGGCTCAACGATTGAGGGCCTCACCGTAGCACCGTGGATGGGTCCCTCCTCGATCACGATGGCCGCCGCGGTCGCTCCATATGTGGCGTGGATTAGCGTCACCGCCGGCCAGGCCGAACAGGCAGGGGCCCAGGCCAAGATCGCTGCGGGCGTTTATGAGACGGCATTTGCGGCAACGGTGCCGCCACCGGTAATCGAGGCCAACCGCGCTTTGTTAATGTCGCTGGTCGCCACGAACATCTTCGGGCAGAACACACCGGCGATCGCGGCCACCGAGGCCCACTACGCGGAGATGTGGGCGCAAGATGCGGCCGCGATGTATGGCTATGCCGGCTCGTCGGCCACTGCGTCGCAGTTGGCGCCGTTCAGCGAGCCGCCGCAAACGACCAATCCGTCGGCAACGGCCGCTCAATCAGCCGTCGTCGCCCAGGCCGCCGGCGCCGCGGCCAGCTCTGACATCACAGCGCAGCTGTCCCAGTTGATCAGCCTGCTACCCAGCACCTTGCAAAGCCTGGCGACAACAGCGACCGCGACGTCGGCCAGCGCTGGTTGGGACACCGTCCTGCAAAGCATCACCACTATCTTGGCGAACCTCACTGGGCCGTACAGCATCATCGGGCTGGGCGCTATACCTGGCGGCTGGTGGCTGACGTTCGGCCAGATCCTCGGCCTAGCCCAAAACGCCCCAGGTGTGGCCGCCCTACTGGGCCCGAAAGCCGCCGCCGGCGCGTTGTCGCCATTGGCGCCGCTACGGGGCGGGTATATCGGAGATATCACGCCTCTCGGTGGTGGGGCCACAGGGGGCATCGCCCGTGCGATCTACGTCGGGTCGCTCTCGGTCCCGCAGGGCTGGGCCGAGGCCGCACCGGTGATGAGGGCGGTCGCATCGGTATTGCCGGGCACCGGCGCCGCCCCCGCCCTGGCCGCCGAGGCACCAGGTGCCTTGTTCGGCGAGATGGCCCTGTCGAGTCTGGCCGGACGCGCGCTGGCAGGAACCGCGGTGCGCTCTGGTGCCGGAGCTGCTCGCGTCGCAGGCGGTTCCGTCACCGAAGACGTCGCCAGCACGACCACCATCATCGTCATACCCGCGGACTGACAGGACTTTCGAGATGGCACTTGAACTGGGTGTTAGCCCCCACCGGAGAGGAGAGAAGGACGGTGTCATCGCCACTGTGGCCGGTGGCTGGCGGCCAGCCAGTTAGCGGCCGGTTGAGGAAAGGTGTGGCAATGGATTTCGGATTGCAGCCACCGGAGATCACCTCCGGGGAGATGTACCTAGGTCCGGGCGCCGGTCCGATGTTGGCTGCGGCAGTGGCCTGGGATGGGTTGGCGGCCGAATTGCAGTCCATGGCGGCCTCCTACGCCTCGATCGTCGAGGGCATGGCGAGTGAGTCATGGTTGGGTCCGTCGTCGGCCGGTATGGCCGCTGCGGCCGCACCATATGTGACCTGGATGTCGGGTACCTCGGCACAGGCCAAGGCGGCCGCTGACCAGGCCAGAGCCGCGGTGGTCGCCTACGAAACCGCGTTCGCGGCGGTGGTGCCACCGCCGCAGATTGCGGCCAACCGCAGCCAGCTCATATCGCTGGTGGCGACCAACATTTTCGGACAAAACACCGCCGCGATCGCAGCCACCGAAGCCGAATACGGCGAAATGTGGGCCCAGGACACCATGGCGATGTTCGGCTATGCCAGCTCCTCGGCGACCGCCTCGCGGCTGACCCCGTTCACTGCACCGCCGCAGACCACCAACCCGTCCGGACTTGCCGGCCAGGCGGCCGCAACGGGGCAAGCGACCGCCCTAGCGAGCGGCACCAATGCGGTGACAACCGCGCTTTCGAGTGCAGCGGCGCAGTTTCCGTTCGACATCATCCCGACCCTGCTGCAGGGCCTGGCCACACTCAGCACCCAATACACCCAACTCATGGGCCAACTCATTAACGCCATCTTCGGGCCGACGGGCGCAACGACCTATCAGAACGTGTTTGTCACCGCAGCCAACGTCACCAAGTTCAGCACGTGGGCCAACGACGCCATGAGCGCGCCCAACCTGGGAATGACGGAGTTCAAGGTGTTCTGGCAACCCCCGCCGGCGCCCGAGATCCCCAAATCGTCGTTGGGTGCCGGACTTGGCCTGCGGTCAGGGCTTAGCGCGGGCCTGGCCCACGCCGCATCGGCGGGTCTGGGTCAGGCGAACCTGGTGGGAGACCTGTCGGTACCGCCCAGTTGGGCCTCAGCTACCCCGGCGGTCAGGCTAGTTGCCAACACATTGCCGGCCACCAGCCTGGCTGCGGCCCCCGCGACACAGATCCCAGCAAACCTGCTCGGTCAGATGGCTCTGGGGAGCATGACCGGAGGTGCCCTCGGTGCCGCCGCCCCCGCCATCTACACGGGCAGTGGCGCCCGGGCCCGCGCCAATGGGGGAACGCCCAGCGCTGAGCCGGTCAAGCTGGAGGCTGTCATCGCGCAGCTACAAAAGCAACCGGACGCAGTGCGACACTGGAATGTCGATAAGGCCGATCTTGATGGCCTGCTGGATCGATTGTCGAAACAGCCCGGCATCCACGCGGTACACGTGTCGAACGGCGACAAACCCAAGGTTGCCTTGCCCGATACTCAGTTGGGTTCACACTGAACGTGATTCGAAATCCACACTGATACTGGAGGTGATTACCGGCTGAAGCAAAGCGCATTGGAAATCCAGGCTTAGACCATTGCCATGTGGCCGTGAGATTCGTCACGTCTTGACATCCGCGTCCGGCGGGTCACCTTCGACCGCGGTCAATGTCATTGGTAGGTAAGGGCTTTGCTGTACTGATGGCCGAATTTTGACTCGAAAAGTATGTCGGGCCCTCGCAGCAGATCTGCCGCAGGACGCGATGCAATTACAACGCACGATGGGACAATGCAGACCTATGAGAATGCTAGTAGCGCTCCTGCTGAGCGCCGCCACCATGATCGGCCTAGCCGCACCCGGGAAAGCCGATCCAACAGGCGACGATGCCGCCTTCCTTGCCGCGTTGGACCAGGCCGGCATCACCTACGCTGACCCAGGCCACGCCATAACGGCCGCCAAGGCGATGTGTGGGCTGTGTGCTAACGGCGTAACAGGTCTACAGCTGGTCGCGGACCTGCGGGACTACAATCCCGGGCTGACCATGGACAGCGCGGCCAAGTTCGCTGCCATCGCATCAGGCGCGTACTGCCCCGAACACCTGGAACATCACCCGAGTTAGCGGGGCGCATTTCCTGATCACCGCGGTGGTGCGCGGTGGTGTGGTGCGTCCGAGGGGGTTGCGATGCACCCGGTTCGCCTAGGCTCAAACTGCTGTTAACCTGCGCGTGGTTGGCTGCCGTGGCCGTCTTGCGATCGGGAAGGACTCGGCGTCATGCAAACGCTGACTGTCGCCGATTTCGCTCTCCGGCTGGCCGTCGGAGTGGGTTGCGGGGCCATTATCGGGCTCGAGCGCCAGTGGCGGGCGCGGATGGCTGGGTTGCGCACCAACGCTCTGGTGGCGACCGGTGCTACCTTGTTCGTGCTGTACGCGGTCGCCACCGAGGACAGCAGCCCCACCCGAGTGGCGTCCTACGTGGTTTCTGGAATTGGATTCCTGGGCGGCGGGGTCATCCTGCGGGAGGGGTTCAACGTCCGCGGTCTGAACACGGCTGCCACGCTTTGGTGCTCGGCCGCGGTCGGAGTGCTGGCCGCCTCCGGGCATCTGGTGTTCACCCTGATTGGCACCGGAACCATCGTCGCTGTCCATCTCCTGGGGCGCCCACTTGGCCGGCTGGTCGACCGCGACAACGCCGTCGAAGACGAAGGGCTGCAGCCCTACCAGGTACGGGTGATTTGTCGGCCCAAAGCAGAGACCTATGTACGTGCCCATATCGTGCAGCGCACCAGCAGCAACGACATCACGCTGCGGGGTATACGCACGGGGCCGGCCGGAGACGACAACATCACGTTGACGGCCCACCTATTGATGGTTGGCCATACCCCGGCCAAGCTAGAGCGGTTGGTGGCGGAACTGTCGCTGCAGCCGGGCGTTTACGCTGTGCACTGGTATGCCGGTGAGCACGCGCAGGCCGAATGACCCACGACACTAGGGGCGGGGCTGTACTCGCGGCGCGGCCGCAGCCAGCAAGTCTGCCCGACTGCCGTTCAGCGGCGGGTAGATCCGCCGGGTATTGATTGACTGCTTGGTGGTCTTGGCCGGTGCGCCCTGCGATACCACTTTGCGTTCCCATCCCTCGGTGTACACCGCGCCCGCCGATCCTAGATCGAGAACCGTGACATACCAAGGGATCCGAAGAGCCAGCAACGGTTGGTCGAACAGATCGTTGATGACGTTGCAGCCGGCATAGCGGCCCATCGGGCGCCCATGCTGACACGACATGACCGACAGGTGCTCGTCATCCATCCGGGCCGCGGCCACATCGCCAGCAGCAAACATCGCAGGCACCCCGATCACCCGCAGGTAGTCGTCGACTTGCAGGCGTCCCAGCCGATCACGGGCTACCGGCAGCTGCTCGGTCAGGCGGCTGGCCCGCATGCCGGCGCACCACACCACGGTGGCCGCTGCCAGCCGTTCCCCCGATGACAGCGTTACACCGCCCGGGCTGACGGCGGCAACGCTCACGCCGGTTCTGGTCTCGACGCCGTTGTCCAACAGCGCCTGTTCGATCACCGGCCGCGCCGATAAACCCATATCGGAGCCGACGAAGGGGTTGTGGTCGATGAGTACCACGCGGGGGGTGACACCATCACCACGGGCGAACAACGCGTGCAGTCGGCCCGGCAACTCGCAGGCCGTCTCGATACCGGTCAGCCCGGCACCGACGACCACGACGGTTGCCGCCGCCGATGTCAGCGGCCCGCCGGCCAGTCCTTGCAGATGCTGCTGTAGCCTGACCGCGCCGTCGTACGTGTCGACATCAAAACCGAACTCTGCCAGTCCTGGCAACGCGGGTTTGACCACGTGACTGCCCGACGCGAGGACCAGTCGGTCATAGCTATATGAGGCACCGGTCGACGTGGTGACGCGGCGGCCGTCGGCGTCGATCGCGGTCACCTCGGCGGTGACATGCGCAACGCCGGCAGGGCCGAGCACGTCGCCGAGCGGGATGCGGCAGGCGCTCAGATCAGCCTCATAGTTGCGAACCCGGATATCATGAAACGGTTTGTTGCTCACCACCATGACGTCGACCGTGCCCGCTAGGACGGCGAGCTCGTCGAGTCGTCGGGCCGCACCGAGCGCCGCCCACAGGCCCGCGAACCCGGAGCCGATCACCACCACCCGGGTCAACGGCTAAACACCTGACGACTCTGGGGTATCGCCGCCGCCGCGTGGCGACCGGGCAGGAACATCCACACGTGCCAACCTCCTTCGAGCCCGGGCCATCCGATAACCCCGTTAGCCGTCGCGAGCTTACAGAAGGTGCAGGCATCGGGATTGAGTGCATCATGGGATACCGGTGAATACCGTCAGCCGGGGCAGCCAGGGTAGGGGACACCCCCCGCTCGGGCTGCCAGCGGAGTATCGAGCGGATCGCCATCGGCGTAGCAGATACCGGGTCAGAGCAGCGTACGCTGGCACATTCGGCTTCGGCTCGCTGGTTAGCGATTGTTAGTTGCACGCCCAGTTGACGATCCGCCCGCCTTCGAGTCGGTTCACGGCGTCGTCTTCTGCCGCGCGGCGCGTGAGTCCGGTTCCGCCTTGGTATTTCGAGCCGTTGTAGGCGACCGCGCCGCACCTGGTGAAGCGACTAACCACTTTGCAAGTCTTGTCACCGCACTTTTCTAGTGCGACTTGCTCTGCTCGCGCCGGTGTGCGCTGGTGCCACGCTTTGCCCGACGCGCCGCTGGGGGCATAGGCAATCGCCCCGTAATGGATAATCGGAGGGATAGGCAACCCGGCAATTTCCGACATCATGACTTCCGACATCGAACCGTTGGCGAGATGGGCGTCCACCGTCGGAACCAGCAGGATGCCCAGCCCGAGAGCAGCCCCTAGGCCGGCGGCTGCCATCGCGGTTCGGCGTCGGAGGTTTGTGATCATGTCCTGCCCCCTTTCTGCGGTCGGTAATCCAGCGGTTTGAAAGGGTTGAGCCGACTTACGCGCAGTGGATGCGTCGAAGGGTCAATGAGGCTGGGTACTGAGACGGCCACGGTTGGAAGCCCGGCGCCCTGGCCGATGATCGATCAGGTCATCGCTGTATGGAGGCTGCCCACCCACGGTGCTCGGTTCGGTCCGGGATTCTGGCGCTTGTGTGTCATGTGCCCAAGTGTGCGATAAATATACCTGACCCGGGTAGGGCATAAAGTCTCTAACAGCACCGACCGGATAGGGAACAACGGCCTTCGGGCAAGCGGCTTCACTGTCAAGTCGTCACCTGTCACGCATGCGAGTCGTAGCCTGTCTGATGTGGATGCCGTCGCCGGATTCTTCTCAGCGCTGCCCGAGGAAATGCGGGACCCGGTACTGTTCGCCATTCCATGTTTTCTATTGCTGCTGATTCTCGAATGGACGGCGGCCCGCAAGCTGGAAAGCATCGAGACCGCTGCTACCGGGCAGCCACGGCCCGCCTCGGGCGCTTACCTCACCCGCGACTCGGTGGCCAGCATCTCGATGGGGCTGGTTTCGATAGCCACCACCGCCGGCTGGAAGTCCCTTGCCCTGCTCGGTTATGCCGCAATCTATGCCTACCTTGCCCCCTGGCAGCTGTCCGCCCACCGGTGGTACACCTGGGTGATCGCGATCGTTGGTGTCGATCTGCTGTACTACTCCTATCACCGCATCGCCCACCGAGTTCGGCTGATCTGGGCTACCCACCAGGCGCATCACTCCAGCGAATACTTCAACTTCGCCACCGCGCTGCGCCAGAAGTGGAACAACAGCGGCGAGATTCTCATGTGGGTTCCGCTGCCACTGATGGGGCTTCCCCCTTGGATGGTGTTCTGCAGTTGGTCGCTGAACTTGATCTACCAGTTCTGGGTGCACACCGAGCGGATCGACAGGCTGCCGCGGTGGTTCGAATTCGTCTTCAATACCCCGTCGCACCACCGGGTCCACCACGGAATGGACCCGGTGTATCTGGACAAGAACTATGGCGGCATCCTCATCATCTGGGACCGCCTGTTCGGTAGCTTTCAGCCGGAGCTATTCCGACCGCATTATGGCCTGACCAAGCGGGTCGACACGTTCAACATCTGGAAGCTGCAGACCCGCGAGTACGTGGCGATCGTGCGTGACTGGCGGTCGGCAACACGTCTGCGGGATCGGCTGGGCTACGTCTTCGGACCGCCGGGCTGGGAACCGCGCACCATCGATAAATCCAATGCCGCCGCCTCCCTGGTCACGTCTCGGTAACGTCGCGACCCGACATTGCGAAAGTATTACCGTCGGGTTTTGGTACGCCTTAGCCGTAACCGGCGGCGGGCGATGCGCTTGGCCCCGACGGATGGGAGTTCAAGGTGGTCCGCCTGGTACCACGCGCATTCGCAGCGACGGTCGCCCTATTGGCGGCCGGGTTTTCGCCGGCGACCGCCAGTGCCGATCCGGTCTTGGTGTTCCCCGGCATGGAAATCCGTCAGGACAACCACGTCTGCACCCTGGGCTACGTCGACCCAGCTCTGAAAATCGCGTTTACCGCGGGGCATTGTCGGGGCGGGGGAGCGGTCACCAGCCGGGACTACAAGGTTATCGGCCATCTCAGGGCCTTCCGGGACAACACACCCAGCGGCTCCACCGTGGCCACGCACGAGTTGATCGCCGACTACGAGGCGATTGTGCTGGCTGACGACGTCACGGCAAGCAACATTTTGCCGAGCGGGCGTGCACTGGAATCCAGACCGGGTGTGGTTCTTCACCCGGGCCAAGCGGTCTGCCATTTCGGCGTCAGCACAGGCGAAACCTGTGGGACCGTCGAAAGCGTCAACAACGGCTGGTTCACCATGTCCCACGGCGTGCTCAGTGAGAAGGGGGATTCGGGGGGCCCGGTCTACCTGGCCCCCGATGGCGGCCCCGCGCAGATCGTCGGGATCTTCAACAGCGTCTGGGGCGGCTTTCCCGCGGCGGTGTCCTGGCGGTCGACGTCCGAGCAGGTTCACGCGGATCTCGGCGTGACGCCCCTTGCTTAGCAAGCACCCCGTTAGCGGCCACCAGGTTGATCGCCGTGTGTTTGCTAGAGCGGTGATCTCGGTTGTGTCAGACTTGCCGCGTGGGCAAACGCCGGGATGCGAGGGAACAGATCGAGGCGAAAATTGTCGAACTCGGCCGTCGCCAGCTGCTGGATCACGGCGCGGCCGGGTTGTCGCTTCGGGCAATTGCCCGCAACCTGGGCATGGTGTCCTCGGCCGTATACCGCTATGTGTCCAGTCGTGATGAGCTGTTGACTTTGCTGCTCGTCGACGCCTACTCCGACCTGGCCGATACCGTGGACCGAGCCCGCGACGACACCGTCGCCGACTCGTGGAGTGACGACGTCATCGCAATCGCTCGAGCGGTGCGCGGTTGGGCAGTCACTAACCCCGCCCGCTGGGCCTTGCTATACGGTAGCCCGGTTCCTGGTTATCACGCGCCGCCTGACCGTACCGCGGGCGTCGCCACCCGCGTGGTCGGAGCGTTCTTCGACGCGATCGCCGCGGGAATCGCCACCGGAGACATCAGGTTAACCGATGACGTTGCGCCGCAGCCGATGTCATCGGACTTCGAAAAGATCCGGCAGGAGTTCGGCTTTCCCGGCGACGATCGTGTCGTCACAAAGTGCTTTCTGCTCTGGGCGGGCGTGGTGGGCGCGATCAGCCTGGAGGTATTCGGTCAGTACGGGGCCGACATGCTAACCGATCCAGGAGTGGTTTTCGATGCCCAGACACGGCTGCTGGTGGCCGTGCTGGCCGAGCATTGAAGCTGCTGCAATCGGCGTGTCCAGCCGGAATTAGAACGTGTTCACTCAAGGCTACCAGTGCTGACACTTGCGGTGGTGGCAAATGCAATCTGAGCCCTTTCTGGCCTCTGGCAAGCTGGGCTGTCCTGCGAGACGCTCATCCTTCTCGTTCTGTCGCTGATACAGATCGCAGGGGTTACCCCCGGACCTAGAAGCCGCCGAAACGGCTCTCACCGGCTTGTTAGGCGTCCGGAAGCGGATTCGGATGCGCGATGTCCGCTTTGCGCACGACACCTGTAGCAGTCTGGGCAAGCCCGCGATGTCGTCGCGAGTATCTCGTTGAGCTATCTCGGAGAGATGCCCTTCGAGTTAGTATCGTCGGTTCGTGTAGAGAATATCTATAGTGACTTTTGCGGGACTGTGGGCCGGGTCTACACCAGGGGCTCGAAGCCGCATTGGCCGAAGCAAGCGGAGGTGCAAGTGCCGACATGAGCGGCGCCAATGAGCCGCGCCGGCGACGATGCAGTGGGGGTACCGCCCGCTTGCGGGGGACGAAGCGATGACGAGGAGCGGCGCCAATGAGCCGCGCCGGCGACGATGCAGTGGGGGTACCGCCCGCTTGCGGGGGACGAAGCGATGACGAGGAGCGGCGCCAATGAGCCGCGCCGGCGACGATGCAGTGGGGGTACCGCCCGCTTGCGGGGGACGAAGCGATGACGAGGAGCGGCGCCAATGAGCACCGACATACCCGCCACCGTTAGTGCGGAGACCGTGACGTCCTGGTCGGATGACGTCGATGTAACGGTGATTGGTTTCGGCATCGCCGGCGGTTGCGCGGCGGTCAGCGCGGCCGCCGCCGGCGCCCGGGTACTGGTGCTCGAACGTGCCGCCGCGGCGGGCGGCACCACCGCGCTTGCCGGGGGGCACTTCTACCTGGGGGGCGGAACCACGGTGCAGCTGGCGACCGGTCATCCCGATTCACCCGAGGAGATGTACAAGTACCTGGTCGCGGTCTCCCGAGAGCCCGATCACGACAAGATTCGCGCCTATTGCGACGGCAGCGTCGAGCATTTCAACTGGTTGGAGGGCCTGGGTTTTCAGTTCGAGCGTAGTTACTTTCCCGGCAAGGCTGTGATTCAACCCAACACCGAGGGCTTGATGTTCACCGGAAATGAGAAGGTGTGGCCATTCCTGGAGTTGGCGGTGCCGGCACCGCGCGGGCACAAGGTACCCGTGCCGGGCGACACCGGCGGTGCCGCCATGGTGATCGACCTGCTGCTCAAGCGAGCCGCAAGCCTGGGGATACAGATCCGCTACGAGACGGGCGCCACCGAGCTCATCGTGGACGGGACCGGCAAGGTAACCGGGGTGATGTGGAAGCGGTTCTCCGAAACCGGTGCAATCAAAGCGAAGTCGGTAATCATCGCGGCCGGCGGATTCGTGATGAACCCGGACATGGTGGCCAAATACACTCCGAAACTGGCCGAGAAGCCGTTCGTGCTGGGCAACACCTACGACGACGGGTTGGGCATCCGGCTGGGTGTATCAGCCGGCGGCGCCACCCAACACATGGACCAGATGTTCATCACGGCTCCGCCGTACCCGCCGTCGATCTTGCTCACCGGCATCATCGTCAACAAACTCGGACAGCGGTTCGTCGCCGAGGACTCCTACCATTCCAGGACCGCTGGGTTCATCATGGAACAGCCAGACAGCGCGGCGTATTTGATCGTCGACGAAGCCCACCTGGAGCACCCCAAGATGCCGCTAGTCCCGTTGATCGACGGCTGGGAAACGGTTGTGGAAATGGAAGCCGCGCTTGGCATTCCACCGGGCAACCTGGCGGCGACGCTGGACCGCTACAACGCCTACGCCGCGCGCGGCGCAGATCCCGATTTCCACAAGCAGCCGGAATTCCTTGCAGCACAAGACAACGGGCCGTGGGGGGCGTTCGACATGTCGCTGGGCAAGGCGATGTATGCCGGATTCACTCTGGGCGGGCTGGCCACGTCGGTGGACGGTCAAGTACTGCGCGACGACGGCGCGGTGGTGGCCGGCCTGTACGCGGTCGGGGCATGCGCGTCCAATATCGCCCAGGACGGCAAGGGATATGCCAGCGGGACCCAGCTGGGTGAGGGGTCGTTTTTCGGGCGTCGCGCCGGAGCGCATGCGGCAGCCCGAGCGCAGGGCATGTAAGCCTCCTCGCGCCGCGACTGGGAATCCTGCGACGCGACACGCCGACAAGGCGTCGTGAGATTCACAGTCGCAGCGCGGCTTCAGGTAAGACGCCGGGAGCGCGGTAGCCGGCCTCCCGGCTACGGTAACCCGTTCATCCCGTTCTTACCCAACAGCCCGCCGGCACCGCCGGTGCCCGCGCTGCCGTTAGGTGTGCCACTCCCGGCGTTGCCGCCGTTGCCGCCGTTGCCGACCAGGATGGCACCGCCGCCAGCGCCGCCGTCACCGCCCTTGGCACCGGTGCCGTTTCCTCCGGCGCCGCCGTCACCGCCGTCGCCGATCAGCCCGGCTTTGCCGCCGAGCCCACCGGCGCCCCCGGCACCGCCGAAGCCGAATCCGCCGGCGCCGCCGGCACCAAACAGCAGGCCCGCAGTGCCGCCGTTTCCGCCGGCGCCGCCCACCCCGGTAGCGC
>OBKH01000057.1_pt1 | contig 34923 bp, 28 predicted proteins | sample 1496241 | NCBI WGS metagenome assembly OBKH01 (sample SAMN03273953, study PRJEB22546) | soil metagenome | isolation source: rice field elevated CO2 plus elevated temperature | place: India: CRRI Experimental farm Cuttack,Odisha-753006 | collected 2013-12-17 | reverse complement strand
CATTCCGTGAGTTTTTTTTTGTATGTACCGGCGACATCCGAGTACTACACTCTTTCCCTCCCCGCCGCATTCGGGCGCTCACAGCCGCGGCGGCCGCACCCGCGCGGGCATGCGCGGCGTTCACCGCGACCGCGTTGGCCTGCCACGACAACACCGCCCCCGACGGCGCGACCGCGGCCGACAATTCGCCGGCCAGGGTCGCGCACCGCCCGGCCAGCGCCTGCAAACCATCGGCTGTGACCCGCAGCCGGGCCCGGGTGCCGCCAGCCACTTCCACGCCAGGGATGCTAGCGGGGCATCCGGGGGGCCGCACATCACCGCGATCGCACGGAGTGGGTGCGTTGACGTGCGGTGGCCGCCGGCGGCGCATGGGAAGATGGTCAGGTGTTGCGCTGGATCACCGCGGGGGAGTCACACGGCCGCGCCTTGGTGGCCGTGGTCGAAGGCATGGTCGCCGGCGTGCACGTCACCTCGGCCGACATCGCCGACCAGCTGGCCCGACGCCGGCTGGGCTACGGCCGCGGCGCACGGATGACGTTCGAGCGCGACGCGGTGACCGTGCTGTCCGGGATACGCCACGGCAGCACCCTGGGCGGGCCCATCGCCATCGAGATCGGCAACACCGAATGGCCCAAATGGGAGACCGTGATGGCCGCCGACCCGGTCGACCCCGCCGAGCTGGCCGACGTCGCACGCAACGCCCCGCTCACCCGGCCGCGGCCGGGCCACGCCGACTACGCGGGCATGCTCAAATACGGCTTCGACGACGCGCGGCCGGTGCTGGAGCGGGCCAGCGCCCGCGAGACCGCCGCCCGGGTCGCGGCGGGCACGGTCGCACGGGCATTCCTGAGGCAGGCGCTGGGTGTCGAGGTGCTCTCCCACGTCATCTCGATCGGCGCGTCGGCACCCTACGAGGGTCCGCCGCCGCGGGCCGAGGACCTACCCGCCATCGACGCCAGCCCGGTACGCGCCTACGACAAGGCCGCCGAGGCGGACATGATCGCCCAAATCGAGGCGGCCAAGAAAGACGGCGACACCCTCGGCGGCGTGGTGGAGGCGGTCGCGCTGGGCCTGCCGGTGGGGCTGGGGTCGTTCACCAGCGGCGACCATCGGCTCGACAGCCAGCTGGCCGCCGCCGTCATGGGCATCCAGGCGATCAAGGGCGTGGAGATCGGCGACGGATTCCAGACCGCGCGCCGCCGCGGCAGCCGCGCCCACGACGAGATGTACCCCGGGCCCGACGGCGTCGTCCGCTCCACCAACCGGGCCGGGGGGCTGGAAGGCGGGATGACCAACGGGCAGCCGCTGCGGGTGCGTGCGGCGATGAAGCCGATCTCCACGGTGCCGCGCGCGCTGGCCACCGTCGACCTGGCGACCGGCGATGAGGCCGTCGCCATCCATCAGCGCTCGGATGTGTGCGCGGTGCCGGCGGCCGGGGTCGTGGTGGAGACCATGGTGGCGTTGGTGCTGGCCCGGGCGGCGCTGGAAAAATTCGGCGGGGATTCGCTGGCCGAAACCCAGCGCAACATCGCCGCCTACCAGCGCAGCGTCGCCGACCGCGAAGCACCGGCCGCGCGGGTCTCCGGTTAACAGATGGCACCCAAAGCGGTTCTCGTCGGCCTGCCGGGCTCCGGCAAGTCCACCATCGGGCGCCGGCTGGCCAAGGCGCTCGGGGTCGGCCTGCTCGACACCGACGTCGCGATCGAGCAGCGGACCGGACGCAGCATCGCCGACATCTTCGCCACCGACGGGGAGCAGGAGTTCCGACGTATCGAGGAGGACGTGGTGCGCGCGGCACTGGCCGACCACGACGGTGTGCTGTCGCTCGGCGGCGGCGCGGTGACCAGCCCCGGTGTGCGCGCGGCGCTGGCCGGCCACACCGTCGTCTACCTGGAGATCAGCGCCGCCGAGGGCGTGCGCCGCACCGGCGGCAACACCGTGCGCCCACTGCTGGCCGGCCCCGACCGCGCCGAAAAATACCGCGCGCTGATGGCCAAGCGGGCACCGCTGTACCGGCGCGTCGCGACCATGCGAGTGGACACCAATCGCCGCAACCCCGGGGCGGTGGTCCGCCATATCCTGTCGCGGCTGCAGGTTCCCAGCCCCAGCGAGGCGGCCACATGACCGATATCGGCGCACCCGTGACCGTGCAGGTGGCCGTCGATCCGCCATACCCGGTGGTCATCGGTACCGGCCTGCTCGACGAGCTGGAAGACCTGCTGGCCGACCGGCACAAGGTCGCCGTCGTGCATCAGCCCGGACTAGCCGAGACCGCGGAAGAGATCCGAAAGCGCTTGGCCGGCAAGGGCGTCGACGCGCACCGCATCGAGATCCCCGACGCCGAGGCCGGCAAGGACCTGCCCGTCGTGGGATTCATCTGGGAGGTGTTGGGCCGCATCGGAATCGGCCGCAAAGACGCCCTGGTCAGCCTCGGCGGCGGGGCCGCCACCGACGTCGCCGGGTTCGCGGCGGCCACCTGGCTGCGCGGCGTCTCGATTGTGCACCTGCCCACCACACTGCTGGGCATGGTCGATGCGGCCGTCGGCGGCAAGACCGGCATCAACACCGACGCCGGCAAGAACCTGGTCGGGGCGTTTCATCAGCCGTTGGCGGTCCTGGTGGACCTGGCGACGCTGCAAACCTTGCCACGCGACGAAATGATCTGCGGCATGGCCGAAGTGGTCAAGGCCGGCTTCATCGCCGACCCGGTGATCCTGGATCTCATCGAAGCTGACCCGCAGGCCGCACTCGACCCGGCCGGCGACGTGCTGCCCGAGCTGATCCGGCGCGCGATCACCGTCAAGGCCGAGGTGGTCGCCGCCGACGAAAAGGAATCCGAGCTGCGCGAAATCCTCAACTACGGCCACACATTAGGCCACGCGATCGAGCGCCGGGAACGCTACCGGTGGCGCCACGGCGCCGCCGTGTCGGTGGGGCTGGTGTTCGCGGCCGAGCTGGCCAGGCTTGCCGGGCGGCTCGACGACGCGACCGCGCAGCGCCACCGCACCATCCTGTCCTCGTTGGGATTGCCGGTCAGCTACGACCCGGACGCGCTGCCCCAGCTGCTGGAAATCATGGCCGGCGACAAGAAGACTCGGGCGGGTGTGTTGCGGTTCGTGGTGCTCGACGGATTGGCCAAGCCGGGCCGAATGGTGGGACCGGACCCCGGTCTGCTGGTAACCGCCTACGCCGGAGTTTGCGCCCCATGAGCGAACTGATCGTGAACGTGATCAACGGCCCCAACCTGGGCCGGTTGGGCCGGCGCGAGCCCGCCGTCTATGGCGGCACCACCCACGACGAGCTGGTCGCTCTGATCGAGCGTGAGGCCGCCGAGCTCGGACTCAAAGCCGTTGTGCGGCAAAGTGATAGCGAAGCCCAGCTGCTGGACTGGATTCATCAGGCCGCCGATGCGGCCGAACCCGTGATCCTCAACGCCGGCGGTCTGACGCACACGTCGGTGGCACTGCGCGATGCCTGCGCGGAGCTGAGCGCTCCGCTGATCGAGGTGCATATCTCCAACGTGCATGCGCGTGAGGAGTTCCGCCGCCACTCCTACCTCAGCCCCATCGCGACCGGGGTGATCGTCGGGCTCGGCATCCAGGGCTACCTGCTGGCCCTGCGGTACCTAGCTGAGCATGTCGGGACGTGAGGGTTAATCCTTCTTGGGCTCGTCGCCGGGCTTGGTCTGGTCCGCCTCGGTGTCGGTGCGGATAACCTCGGTGGGTGTATCGCTTTCGGTGGTGCGGATCACCTCGGTGGGTGCCTCACGTTCGACCGTGGCGACGGCCGCGGTTTGTGCCTCAGGCTGCGCGACCTGCATCTCCCCGGTCGGACTGTCGTCGGCGCGAACGGCGGAGAATACATCGGTGTCGGCGGCCCGCTCGTGTTCAGCGGCAAGCCCGTGGTGTCGCACCGGTGCCTTCGCCAGCTGCCGGTCCACCAGCCACCGGCCCACGGCTACCCCGACGATCCCGACCAGAAAGACGATGAGCGCGGTGAAGGCCGCGAACGTGGTCAGCTCGTTGATTGGGCCCCCGGTGTAGATCGCTTTGTAGAACAGCGAAATGAGCCAGGCCACCGCGCCGCTGAGCGCGCCGGCTACCAGGCCGGCCAACAGCCAGGTCATGGCCAGGTCTTGGCGGCGGTCGGGGTCAGGGCTCGCCTTGGCGTCGGCGCGCCCGTCCATCACACCCCACACCACCCCTCCGATCGCGAAGAGCAGCAGTAGCACCAGGCTGATCAGCCCGGACAGCATCTGCCACGCGTTGATCAATGCCCCCTGGAACAGGCGGAGAACCACCATCGCGGCGGCGAACGCCAACCCGCGCAGCATCCAGTTAGTCATGGGCATTCAGCGTAGCGAGTACCGTCAAGGGTCGTGACACATTCCCAGCGTCGAGACAAGCTGAAAGCACAAATCGCTGCCTCCGGGTTGGATGCGATGCTGATCAGCGACCTGATAAACGTGCGATATCTATCAGGCTTCAGCGGGTCCAACGGCGCATTGCTGGTGTTCGCCGATGAGCGCGATGCCGTGTTGGCCACCGACGGCCGGTACCGCACTCAGGCCGCCTCGCAAGCGCCCGACCTCGAAGTGGCTATCGAGCGCGCGGTCGGGCGCTACCTGGCCGGCCGGGCCGGCGAGGCCGGCGTGGGAAAGCTGGGCTTCGAGAGCCACGTGGTCACGGTGGACGGCCTGGACGCCTTGGCGGGCGCGCTGGAGGGCAAGAACACCGAGTTGGTGCGGGCATCCGGAACTGTGGAGTCACTGCGCGAGGTTAAAGACGCCGGCGAGCTGGCGCTGCTGCGACTAGCCTGCGAAGCAGCCGATGCCGCGCTGACCGACTTGGTGGCCCGCGGCGGCCTGCGGCCGGGCCGAACCGAACGGCAGGTGAGCCGCGAGCTGGAGGCCCTGATGCTCGATCATGGCGCTGACGCGGTGTCATTCGAGACGATCGTGGCTGCCGGGGCCAATTCGGCGATCCCGCACCACCGGCCGACCGACGCGGTGCTGCAGGTCGGCGATTTCGTGAAGATCGACTTCGGCGCCCTGGTCGCCGGGTACCACTCCGATATGACCCGCACCTTCGTGTTGGGCAAGGCCGCCGACTGGCAGCTAGAGATCTATCAGCTGGTGGCCGAGGCGCAACAGGCCGGTCGGCAGGCGTTGCTGCCGGGTGCCGAGCTGCGGGGGGTGGACGCTGCAGCGCGCCAGCTGATCGCCGACGCCGGCTACGGCGAGCACTTCGGTCACGGACTGGGACACGGTGTTGGCCTGCAGATACATGAAGCGCCGGGCATCGGGGTCACATCCGCCGGTACACTACTGGCGGGCTCCGTGGTGACCGTGGAGCCCGGTGTCTATTTACCCGGCCGCGGCGGTGTCCGCATCGAGGACACATTGGTAGTGGCTGGCGGGACGCCGAAAATGCCTGAAACCGCCGGGCAGACCCCGGAATTGTTGACCCGGTTCCCCAAAGAACTGGCCATTCTGTAGGAGACCCACGTGGCGACCACTGCTGACTTCAAGAACGGGCTGGTCCTGGTAATCGACGGCCAGCTGTGGACAATCACCGAGTTCCAGCACGTCAAACCGGGCAAGGGTCCGGCGTTCGTGCGCACCAAGTTGAAGAACGTGCTCTCGGGCAAGGTCGTCGACAAGACGTTCAACGCCGGGGTGAAGGTGGACACCGCCACCGTCGACCGGCGCGATACCACCTACCTTTACCGCGACGGCTCGGACTTCGTGTTCATGGACAGCCAAGACTACGAGCAGCACCCGCTGCCGGAGGCCCTGGTCGGGGACGCGGCACGGTTCCTGCTGGAGGGCATGCCGGTGCAGGTGGCGTTCCACAACGGCGTGCCGCTATACATCGAGCTGCCGGTGACCGTCGAGCTCGAGGTCACTCACACCGAGCCCGGCTTGCAGGGCGACCGGTCCAGCGCGGGCACCAAGCCGGCCACCCTTCAGACCGGAGCCCAGATCAACGTGCCGCTGTTCATCAATACCGGAGACAAACTAAAGGTGGATTCGCGCGACGGTAGCTACCTGGGCCGGGTCAACGCCTGACGATGTCGGACAGAAAGCCGGTTCGCGGACGACATCAGGCCCGTAAGCGCGCGGTGGCCCTGCTGTTCGAGGCCGAGGTCCGCGGCATCAGCGCGGCCGAGGTGGTCGACACCCGTGCCGCGCTGGCCGAAGCGAAGCCCGACATTGCCCGGCTACATCCGTACACGGCCGCGGTGGCTCGAGGGGTCAGTGAACACGCCGCCCACATCGACGACCTGATCACCGCGCATCTGCGGGGCTGGACGCTGGACCGGTTGCCCGCCGTGGATCGCGCCATTCTGCGCGTCTCGGTATGGGAGCTGCTCCACGCGGCGGATGTGCCGGAGCCGGTGGTCGTCGACGAGGCCGTCCAGCTGGCCAAGGAGCTGTCGACCGACGACTCGCCGGGCTTTGTCAACGGGGTGCTGGGCCAGGTCATGCTGGTGACCCCGCAGCTGCGTGCGGCCGCTCAAGCGGTGCGTGGGGGGGCGTGATGACCCGGCTCGAGCTGCGCGTCGTGGTCGCGGCCGTCCTGGCTGCGACGGTGGTGCTCGGTGCCGTGGTGTGCGCCGCCTACGGGCTGACCATTGTCGCCTCGGCAATGTCGATCTACGCGCTGGGTGTCGGCGCCTGGCTGTATCACGCGATCGAACGCCTGATCTTGGCACGCCGCATCAGCACTGTTCGCACGGCGGCAAAGCCGTTGCAGCCGCTGCTACCGGTGATGGCCGCCATCATGGGCCTGACGCAGGCCGTGGTGCGCTCGCTGGGTGACGTCACCGATCTGCCGGCACGCCGCCGGGAGCTTTCGCAGCTGCCGGTGCTGCGCTGGGTGGACAACTCCGGGAATCGGGCTAATCGGCGGATCGCGGACAGCGACGACTTAGCTGACTGACCCGGTCCTGCGCGCGATAATTGCCTGGTTGCACTCTACGGCGCTACCCGCACCAGAGAACAGGTGACGACATGAACCCAAACAGCGTCCGCCCGCGACGGCTGCATGTCTCCGCGCTGGCCGCGGTGGCCAACCCGTCCTACACCCGCCTGGACACCTGGAACCTGCTCGATGACGCGTGTCGTCACCTGGCGGAGGTCGACCTCGCCGGGCTCGACACCACACACGACGTGGCTCGGGCGAAGCGGCTGATGGACCGCATCGGCGCCTATGAGCGGTACTGGCTGTATCCGGGGGCACAGAATCTGGCGACTTTCCGCGCTCATCTGGATAGTCATTCCACGGTGCGGCTTACCGAGGAAGTGTCGTTGGCCGTACGACTGCTGTCCGAATACGGCGACCGCACAGCGCTGTTCGACACCTCCGCGTCACTGGCGGAGCAGGAGCTGGTAGCGCAGGCCAAACAGCAGCAGTTCTACACCGTGCTGCTCGCCGACGACTCCCCGGCGACGGCTCCGGACAGCTTGGCCGAGTGCCTGCGGCAGTTGCGCAATCCGGCCGACGAGGTGCAGTTCGAGTTGCTCGTGGTGGCCAGCATCGAAGATGCCATCACCGCGGTGGCGCTGAATGGCGAGATTCAGGCGGCGATCATCCGTCACGACCTGCCGCTGCGGTCCCGCGACCGGGTGCCGCTGATGACCACGCTGCTGGGCACCGATGGCGACGAAGCGGTGGCAAACGAGACCCACGACTGGGTGGAATGCGCCGAGTGGATCCGTGAGTTGCGGCCCCACATCGACCTCTATCTGCTCACCGACGAGTCGATCGCCGCCGAGACCCAGGACGAGCCCGACGTCTACGACCGCACCTTCTACCGGCTCAACGACGTCACCGACCTGCACAGCACGGTGCTCGCGGGTTTACGAAACCGTTATGCCACACCGTTTTTCGATGCGCTGCGGGCCTATGCGGCGGCGCCGGTCGGCCAATTTCATGCCCTTCCCGTCGCGCGCGGCGCCAGCATCTTCAACTCCAAGTCACTGCACGACATGGGCGAGTTCTACGGCCGCAACATCTTCATGGCCGAGACCTCGACAACCTCTGGTGGACTGGACTCGCTGCTGGACCCGCATGGCAACATCAAGACGGCGATGGACAAAGCCGCGGTGACCTGGAACGCCAACCAGACCTACTTCGTCACCAACGGAACATCGACCGCCAACAAGATCGTCGTGCAGGCCCTGACCCGCCCCGGCGACATCGTGCTCATCGACCGCAATTGCCACAAGTCGCACCACTACGGCCTGGTACTTGCCGGCGCGTACCCGATGTACCTCGACGCATATCCGCTGCCGCAGTACGCGATTTATGGTGCCGTGCCGTTGCGCACCATCAAGCAGGCGCTGCTGGACCTCGAGGCCGCCGGACAGCTGCACCGGGTGCGCATGCTGTTGCTCACCAACTGCACGTTTGACGGCGTGGTGTACAACCCGCGCCGGGTGATGGAGGAGGTGCTAGCGATCAAACCGGACATCTGCTTTTTGTGGGACGAGGCGTGGTATGCGTTTGCGACGGCGGTGCCCTGGGCCCGGCAGCGGACCGCGATGATTGCTGCCGAGCGACTCGAGCAGATGTTGTCCACTGCGGAATACGCTGAGGAATACCGGAATTGGTGTGCGTCGATGGACGGAGTGGACCGCTCCGAGTGGGTTGATCACCGGCTGTTGCCAGACCCCAACCGCGCTCGGGTCCGAGTGTATGCGACGCATTCGACTCACAAGTCGCTGTCCGCGCTACGGCAGGCATCGATGATCCACGTGCGCGACCAGGATTTCAAAGCGCTCACCCGGGACGCGTTCGGTGAGGCATTCTTGACCCACACCTCGACCTCGCCCAACCAGCAACTTCTCGCCTCGTTGGACTTGGCGCGCCGACAGGTTGACATCGAAGGGTTCGAGCTGGTCCGCCATGTTTACAACATGGCGCTGGTGTTCCGCCATCGCGTCCGCAAAGACCGGCTGATCAGCAAGTGGTTCCGCATCCTTGACGAGTCCGACCTGGTTCCCGATGCCTTTCGGTCCTCGACGGTCAGCTCGTACCGTCAGGTCAGGCAGGGGGCTCTGGCCGATTGGAACGAAGCCTGGCGGTCCGATCAATTCGTGCTCGATCCGACGCGGCTCACCCTGTTTATCGGGGCGACCGGGATGAACGGGTACGACTTCCGCGAGAAGATCCTGATGGAGCGATTCGGCATCCAGATCAACAAAACGTCTATCAACAGCGTGTTGCTGATCTTCACGATCGGCGTCACCTGGTCGAGCGTGCACTATCTGCTCGATGTGTTGCGTCGGGTGGCGATCGATCTGGACCGCAGCCAGAAGGCGGCCAGCGGGGCCGACCTTGCTCTACACCGACGCCACGTCGAGGAGATCACGCAGGATCTGCCGCATCTACCAGATTTCAGCGAGTTCGACCTTGCCTTCCGCCCCGACGACGCCAGCTCTTTCGGTGACATGCGGTCGGCTTTCTACGCCGGCTACGAAGAGGCCGACCGTGAGTACGTGCAGATCGGCTTGGCCGGGCGCCGGCTGGCTGAGGGCAAGACTCTGGTATCCACCACGTTCGTGGTGCCCTACCCGCCCGGCTTCCCGGTACTGGTGCCGGGTCAACTGGTTTCCAAGGAGATCATCTACTTTCTTGCCCAGCTCGACGTCAAAGAGATCCACGGATACAACCCCGACCTGGGGTTGTCGGTGTTCACCCAGGCGGCATTGGCCCGGATGGAGGCCGCGCGCAACGCCGTCGCCACGGTAGGTGCCGCGCTGCCGGCCTTCGAGGTACCGCGGGACGCTTCGGCTTTGAATGGCACCGTCAACGGCGACAGTGTGCTGCAGGGGGTCGCCGAAGACGCGTGAAAGCTGGCCCAAGCCCCGTAACATGATGCTATGCGCACCACGTTGCAGATTGATGATGATGTTCTAGAAGATGCTCGTAGCATCGCGCGGTCGGAGGGCAAGTCAGTCGGCGCGGTAATTTCTGAGTTGGCGCGTAGGTCGCTCCGTCCGGTTGGGATTGTCGAGGTTGACGGATTTCCGGTTTTTGATGTTCCGCCGGATGCGCCGACGGTGACTTCCGAGGATGTCGTCCGCGCGCTCGAGGACGACGTGTGACGGCACTGCTCGATGTCAATGTGCTGATCGCGCTGGGCTGGCCGAATCACGTTCACCATGCGGCCGCGCAGCGATGGTTCACGCAGTTCTCCTCGAATGGGTGGGCCACCACGCCGATCACCGAGGCAGGGTATGTCCGAATTTCAAGCAATCGCAGTGTGATGCAGGTGTCGACCACGCCGGCTATCGCGATCGCTCAGTTGGCGGCGATGACTTCTCTTGCCGGGCACACGTTTTGGCCTGACGATGTGCCACTGATCGTTGGGAGCGCCGGCGATCGCGATGCGGTGTCCAACCACCGTCGGGTCACCGACTGCCATCTCATCGCCTTGGCCGCGCGCTACGGGGGCCGGTTGGTCACATTCGATGCCGCACTGGCCGATTCAGCATCCGCAGGCCTCGTCGAGGTGTTGTAGTCACCGGGGATGGGCGGCTCGCCAGGCCTGCAGGATCTGCGGGCGCAGGCGCCCCCGGTCGGACACCGGCAGGCCGACGCTTTTGGCCCACGCGCGCAGCTCGGCGCTGCTGGGCTCGGGCTCGGCGGCAGCCGGCTCGAAAACCGTGGTGGCGTCGGCATCGTCGACGAACCAGGTGAGGGCGGCGGCTAGATAGCGGTAGGTGTATTCCTGGGCGAGCTTGCGGGTTTGGCAGAACACGATCGGCACGTTGGGAAAGCCGATCTGCAATTCGGCCAGCCCATCGGCGATCGCCGTCGGGCGGGCGAAGGAGTGCGCGAAGATCTCCGAGTAGCGGTCCTCGACCACCACGGCGGCCCGTGGCAGCGCGGCCAGTTCGGTCAGTTGGTATTTCAGGTTGCCGTTCAGCACGCCAGAAGTAAGGTCCGCCAACGCTTTACGCTCGACGGCCGCCACGAGTTGGCCGGCCACTTTCAGGCCGTAGTCGCCGCAGGGCAGGGCTTCCCGCGTCGTCTTCGCGGGTTTGTCGGCAAAGGTGTAGGGGTAGCGTTCGTGGGCGTCGACGACGATGTGCAGCTCGGGGATGCCGGCGGCGCGGGCGGTGGGGGTGCGCACGCCCGGCCGCGACTGTTTGCGCGTTTTGGGGCTCTGCCAGAACACCACCTGGCGGCCGCGCGCCATGGTGTGCACCAGTTGCGATCGGTTCTCCCGCGCGCGGGCGGCGACGACGTCGATGGCCGCGCCCCGGCGGCTGCAGCTGCGTAGCTCGACCCGGTCGACGACGACGGGGTCGGCGGGCCAGTCGGCGATGTCGAGGCGATGGCAATACAGCGCCTTGGTGCGCGGCCACACGTCTGAGGTGGCGAAGACCAGTCCCGCGCCCACCGGCAGCCGGATCAGGTAGGGCAGGCGCGAGTCTTCAGCGGGGTTGGCGGCGACGAGCAGCTCCACAGAGTGTGAGGGTACGGGCGGCGTACGGCAACGGTGAAGCAGGCACTCCGACGAACCCATCGTCACGTCGAAGGGGCAGGTGACGGTTCCGAAAGCGGTGCGCGACGCGCTCGGCCTGCAATCGGGTGATCGGGTTGTCTTCCGCGTTGAGGGCAATCGCCCGGTGCTTGCTCGGACGCCGGACTTCCTCGCCCCTGCCGGGACGATCCGGTGGCCGTCTTTCGATCGGTCTGTCGACCGGCTCAAGACGATCGAGGGGGTTGAGCCGCCGCCGGTCGGATCCCGGCGGAGCCGCGGACCGTGAGCCCAGGGCGGTGCTGTCGGCGGCCTGACGAGGCAAGGCCGATCGGCAGCGTTTGACGCCGAGCCCGACACCGCATTCGGTGTGGCACTGGACGACGGCGTGTCGCGGCTGCTGGCGACCCGGTGCGCGAGGTGCACGTTCCCTTGTGTCTCACCCGCCTCACGCGTCCCGGCATGGCAGGGATATGCCGACCTTTTAGGTCGGCGGGACCGGGTACACGTGGGGCAGATGAGGAAGATGCGACGCCTGCAGCGGGCCTGTCAGAACACGGAGCCCCGGATGGACTTACCCAACTTGGCCGGTTCGGAGGGCTGACAAGCCAGCTGGATAATGGCTCCCCATGACGATCCCTGATGCCCAGACGTTGATGCGGCCGATTCTCGCGTATCTTGCCGATGGACAAGCGAAGTCGGCCAAGGACGTCATCGCGGCGATGTCCGACGAGTTCGGTCTGTCCGACGACGAGCGGGCGCAGATGTTGCCCAGCGGTCGGCAAAGGACCATGTACGACAGGGTGCACTGGTCTCTCACTCACATGTCGCAGGCCGGATTGCTCGACCGTCCCACGCGGGGCCACGTCCAGGTCACGGACACGGGCCGTCAAGTCCTGAAGGCGCATCCCGAGCGCGTCGACATGGCTGTGCTGCGGGAGTTCCCGTCGTACATCGCTTTTCGTGAGCGAACCAAAGCCAAGCAGCCAGTCGACGCGACCGCCAAGCGACCGTCCGGGGACGATGTGCAGGTCTCACCCGAGGATCTCATCGACGCTGCGCTTGCGGAGAACCGGGCAGCCGTCGAGGGGGAGATCCTGAAGAAGGCACTCACGTTGTCGCCCACCGGGTTTGAAGATCTGGTTATCAGACTTTTGGAGGCGATGGGTTACGGGCGAGCCGGCGCGGTGGAACGGACGAGTGCCTCCGGTGACGCTGGCATCGACGGAATCATCAGCCAGGACCCGCTCGGGCTGGACCGCATCTACGTGCAGGCCAAGCGATACGCCGTCGACCAAACGATTGGCCGGCCGAAGATCCACGAGTTCGCCGGCGCCCTCCTGGGCAAGCAGGGCGACCGGGGCGTCTACATCACCACGTCATCGTTTTCCCGCGGTGCCCGCGAGGAAGCTGAGCGGATCAACGCCCGGATCGAACTCATCGACGGCGCTCGGCTGGCCGAGCTGCTCGTGCGGTATCGAGTCGGTGTCCAGGCGGTGCAGACCGTCGAACTCTTACGGCTCGACGAGGACTTTTTTGATGGCCTGTAAGGATTATCGCCTCCGCTCACGGATTCGGGCGAAGCTAGCGCCCGCGAGAGAGTTCGCATGCTTGAAACCCAGGCCGTACGACGGCAATTCGTTTGTAGTCACGGTCGTGGTGCAACACGCCGGCCCGGTGATGAAGCGCGGTTTCGGCGATGAATAGGTCCGGAAGCGGCGTTCGATGCCACATCCCACGGTGGTGGGCTAGGTCGCGCTGAAGGTGGCGAACCCGGTCAAAGATGTCGCTGGGTGCGCGAAGGATTTGATAGGCGCGCAGTGACGTTTGTTGGCTGTCGTAGTCGGTAGCTGACCGTGCTGAATACAGCCATTCAAGTTCGCCGATATCGCAGATGGCGAGGTCGGTGAGGTCGATGCCGGCTGGCGGCGTGGCGCCGGCCACGAGTCGCACGTGGGCACTCTTGTCCAGAATCCAGGTGGTCATCGCCACGCCTGCTCGGAGAGCAGCACGTCTGCGTCCACGTGAGTGCCGGCGTGCGCGAGATGGTCGACGATCCGCCGCCGGCGCGCGGCGGCCTGCTCGGCAGCCGCGGCCACCAGCTGCTGCAGCGCGCGCTCGACCGTCGCTCGCAATGTTTCCCCGGTGACGGCCTGGGCTGCCCGCACAAGATCTTCGTCCAGCTCAATCGTGGTCCTCTTTACGGTCATATGTACATACTAGTGTCTGATATGTGTGTCTAGTTGGACCTTTGAGGACACCTGCCCGGCAAGCGCACGGGGCTGCCTACGCCGAACGTGCAACCACGGCGGCGTCGCCCGGGCGTGTCGCCGCCACCAGTGCACATTCGGCGCAGCCAGCCCACGCTCGGCGCGCAGTGTGGGAACTACTCAACTGGTTGCACGTCCAGGTTCTGCCAGCGGGCGCGATCGTCGGACTCCCCCGTGGTAGTTGGTGAAGTTGCTGAGCACTTTGCAGCTAAGACGCCGCAAAGTTCTTATGCGTCGATATCCGCCTGGCCTCGAGTGCGGTGGCGCGACGATTTTGCCCATTGCGCCGTTGGGAGCGTAGGCGATCACACCGTAGTAGTGGTCGCAGGGAGAGGCGGCCTGCCCGAGACCGCACCGGTGTCGGTATGGCCGCATGCATGTGTTCTGCCAGTGTGATGCATCCGTGACCACTGAAACCAGTGTGACAGTTGTTGTTTTTGTCGTACCCTGTGGCATATGTCGGTCTCTCGGCGTGATGTGCTCAAATTCGCGGCGGCGACTCCGGGCGTGCTGGGTCTTGGCGTCGTTGCGTCGTCGTTGCGCGCCGCGCCGGCATCGGCCGGTTCGCTGGGCACCCTGTTGGACTACGCCGCCGGTGTCATCCCCGCCAGCCAGATCAGGGCTGCCGGCGCGGTGGGGGCAATCCGGTACGTGTCCGATCGGCGGCCTGGCGGCGCCTGGATGCTTGGCAAGCCGATCCAGCTCAGCGAGGCCCGTGACCTGAGCGGCAATGGGCTCAAGATCGTGTCCTGTTATCAATACGGCAAGGGGAGCACTGCCGACTGGCTGGGCGGTGCCAGCGCCGGCGTGCAGCACGCCAGACGGGGGTCGGAGCTGCATGCCGCTGCCGGCGGCCCGACGAGCGCCCCGATCTACGCCTCGATCGACGACAACCCATCATATGAGCAGTACAAGAACCAGATCGTGCCATATCTGCGGTCCTGGGAGTCGGTGATCGGACACCAGCGGACCGGCGTGTACGCCAACTCCAAAACCATCGACTGGGCCGTCAACGATGGCTTGGGCTCGTACTTCTGGCAGCACAACTGGGGCTCGCCCAAGGGATACACCCACCCGGCCGCGCATCTGCACCAGGTGGAGATCGATAAGCGCAAGGTTGGTGGGGTCGGGGTGGACGTCAACCAAATCCTGAAGCCCCAATTCGGGCAGTGGGCTTAGCCTGCCGCCCCGAGCCTGGCCCCCGCTGCACTACAGCAAACACTCGTTCGCCCGCTGCACGGCATTGCCAACCCCGGGCCAACGCCGCCAATGGCGCGGCCTTTGGGTCGGCGCGTCGGCACGCGCCCGGCGTAGAGCGAATTCCCAGCATAACGATTTGATAACAAAACTGCCTTGATCAGCGCAGTTATAGCTACTCCACCGTAACCACCTGCACGCAGGACGTTTGGTCAACACATACGCGCCGGCCGTCGAACCCGGCGTTACCCACGACACGGTTACCCGTACGTAGAACTCGCCAGTAACCGATCTGTGTAAACAAGGTGGACCGATCCTTATGAGACTCTTATAAGGCCGATGCAGCCCGTCGCGCTGCTCGACCCACGGGCCGGCCCACCGACAACACACCGGTCAGAGGATTTCGGCTGGGAGTCGGTGCGGAGTCGGGGATGCCCCGCACGGCAGCCTGGGCCGCTGTACGAACTGACACGTACCGATGCACATAGGGAGACATAGACCGTGACGATCCACGAGCACGACCGGGTGTCCGCTGATCGCGGCGGGGACAGCCCGCATACCACCCACGCTCTGGTCGATCGCCTCATGGCTGGTGAGCCCTACGCTGTCGCATTCGGTGGCCAGGGCAGCGCCTGGCTGGAAACCCTCGAAGAGCTGGTGTCGGCCACCGGGATAGAAACCGAGTTGGCGACGTTGGTCGGTGAGGCAGAGCTGTTGCTCGATCCGGTCACCGACGAGCTGATTGTGGTGCGCCCGATCGGTTTCGAGCCGCTGCAATGGGTACGCGCACTGGCGGCCGAGGACCCGGTTCCGTCCGACAAGCACCTGACGTCGGCCGCCGTGTCGGTGCCCGGCGTGTTGCTTACCCAGATCGCGGCGACCCGGGCGCTGGCCCGTCAAGGCATGGACCTCGTGGCCACCCCGCCGGTCGCCATGGCGGGGCATTCGCAAGGTGTGCTGGCGGTGGAAGCCCTCAAGGCTGGTGGGGCACGCGACGTCGAGCTGTTTGCCTTGGCCCAGTTGATCGGTGCCGCCGGAACGCTGGTGGCCCGCCGGCGCGGAATTTCCGTCCTGGGCGATCGCCCGCCGATGGTATCGGTCACCAACGCCGACCCCGAGCGCATCGGCCGGTTGCTCGACGAGTTCGCCCAGGACGTGCGCACGGTGCTGCCACCGGTGTTGTCCATCCGCAACGGCCGGCGTGCCGTCGTCATCACCGGCACCCCCGAGCAGCTGTCGCGTTTCGAGCTTTATTGCCGCCAGATCTCCGAGAAGGAAGAAGCCGACCGCAAGAACAAGGTCCGCGGCGGCGACGTCTTCTCGCCGGTCTTCGAGCCGGTGCAGGTGGAGGTGGGCTTTCACACCCCGCGGCTATCCGACGGGATCGACATCGTCGCGGGCTGGGCCGAGAAGGCGGGCCTCGATGTCGCCTTGGCTCGGGAGCTGGCCGATGCCATCTTGATCAGAAAGGTCGACTGGGTCGACGAGATCACCCGTGTCCACGCGGCCGGCGCCCGCTGGATCCTCGACCTGGGGCCGGGCGACATCCTGACCCGACTGACCGCACCGGTGATCCGCGGCCTGGGCATCGGCATCGTGCCGGCGGCTACCCGCGGTGGCCAGCGCAACCTGTTCACCGTCGGCGCCACCCCCGAGGTTGCCCGGGCCTGGTCGAGCTACGCACCGACCGTGGTTCGCCTCCCCGACGGCAGGGTCAAGCTCTCGACGAAGTTCACCCGGCTGACCGGCCGCTCGCCGATCCTGCTCGCGGGCATGACCCCGACCACCGTGGACGCCAAGATCGTCGCCGCGGCGGCCAACGCCGGGCACTGGGCCGAGCTGGCCGGCGGCGGGCAGGTCACCGAAGAGATCTTCGGTAACCGCATCGAACAAATGGCCGGCCTGCTCGAGCCGGGCCGCACCTATCAGTTCAACGCGCTGTTCCTCGATCCCTACCTGTGGAAGCTTCAGGTGGGCGGCAAGCGGTTGGTGCAGAAGGCCCGCCAGTCCGGCGCCGCGATCGACGGCGTGGTGATCAGCGCCGGCATCCCAGACCTCGACGAGGCCGTCGAGCTGATCGACGAACTGGGCGACATCGGCATCAGCCACGTCGTGTTCAAACCCGGGACCATCGAGCAGATCCGCTCGGTGATTCGCATCGCCACCGAGGTGCCCACCAAGCCGGTGATCATGCACGTCGAGGGCGGGCGCGCCGGCGGGCACCATTCCTGGGAGGATCTCGACGACCTGCTGCTGGCTACCTACTCGGAGTTGCGCTCACGCGCCAACATCACGGTGTGCGTCGGCGGCGGCATTGGCACCCCGAGAAGGGCTGCGGAATATTTGTCCGGGCGCTGGGCGCAGGCCTACGGCTTCCCATTGATGCCGATCGACGGCATCCTGGTCGGCACCGCGGCGATGGCCACCAAGGAATCCACCACGTCGCCATCGGTCAAGCGGATGCTCGTCGACACTCAGGGCACCGACCAATGGATCAGCGCCGGAAAAGCGCAGGGCGGCATGGCCTCCAGCCGCAGTCAGCTCGGTGCCGATATCCACGAGATCGACAACAGCGCATCCCGGTGCGGGCGGCTGCTCGACGAGGTGGCCGGTGACGCGGAGGCGGTCGCGGAGCGTCGCGACGAGATCATCGCGGCGATGGCCAAGACCGCCAAGCCCTACTTCGGCGACGTCGCCGACATGACCTACCTGCAGTGGCTGCGGCGCTACGTCGAACTGGCCATCGGGGAAGGCAACTCGACCGCCGACACCGCCTCGGTGGGCAGCCCGTGGCTGGCCGACACCTGGCGGGACCGCTTCGAGCAGATGCTGCAGCGTGCCGAAGCCCGGTTGCACCCACAGGATTTCGGCCCGATCCAGACGCTATTCACCGATGCTGGCCTGCTGGACAATCCGCAGCAGGCGATCGCCGCCCTGCTGGCGCGCTACCCCGACGCCGAGACCGTGCAGTTGCATCCCGCGGATGTGCCCTTTTTCGTGACGTTGTGCAAGACGCTGGGCAAGCCGGTCAACTTCGTGCCGGTGATCGACCAGGACGTGCGGCGCTGGTGGCGCAGCGACTCGCTGTGGCAGGCCCACGACGCCCGCTACGACGCCGATGCGGTGTGCATCATTCCGGGCACCGCGTCGGTAGCCGGCATCACCCGGATGGATGAACCCGTCGGTGAGTTGCTGGACCGTTTCGAGCAAGCCGCAATCGATGAAGTGCTCGGCGCCGGTGTCGAGCCGAAGGATGTCGCGTCGCGCCGGCTGGGCCGCGCCGACGTGGCCGGACCGTTGGCTGTCGTCCTCGACGCACCCGATGTGCGCTGGGCCGGTCGCACCGTGACCAACCCGGTGCATCGGATCGCCGACCCGGCCGAATGGCAGGTGCACGATGGACCCGAAAACCCGCGCGCCACACACTCATCCACCGGCGCCCGGCTGCAGACGCACGGCGACGACGTCGCCTTGAGCGTGCCCGTCTCGGGCACCTGGGTCGACATCCGATTCACGTTGCCGGCCAACACCGTCGATGGCGGCACCCCGGTGATCGCCACCGAGGACGCCACCAGCGCCATGCGCACGGTGCTGGCGATCGCCGCCGGTGTCGACAGCCCGGAGTTCTTGCCTGCGGTGGCCAACGGGACGGCCACTTTGACGGTGGACTGGCACCCCGAGCGTGTTGCCGACCACACCGGCGTCACCGCCACGTTCGGTGAGCCGCTGGCACCCAGCCTCACCAACGTGCCCGACGCGCTCGTCGGCCCTTGTTGGCCAGCGGTTTTCGCGGCCATCGGATCGGCGGTCACCGACACCGGTGAGCCGGTGGTGGAAGGCCTGCTGAGCCTGGTGCATCTGGACCACGCCGCCCGCGTGGTCGGTCAGCTGCCCACGGTCCCGGCCCAATTGACCGTCACCGCAACGGCTGCCAACGCAACCGATACGGACATGGGCCGCGTCGTGCCGGTCTCGGTCGTCGTTACCGGCGCCGATGGCGCCGTGATCGCCACTCTCGAGGAGCGATTCGCGATCCTGGGTCGCACCGGTTCCGCCGAGCTCGCCGACCCGGCGCGAGCCGGTGGCGCGGTGTCGGCGAACGCCACCGACACCCCGCGCCGTCGCCGCCGCGACGTCACGATCACCGCGCCGGTCGACATGCGCCCGTTCGCGGTGGTGTCCGGCGACCACAACCCCATTCACACCGACCGGGCCGCCGCGCTGCTTGCCGGCCTGGAGTCGCCGATCGTGCACGGCATGTGGCTGTCGGCCGCGGCGCAACACGCGGTGACCGCCACCGACGGGCAGGCCCGGCCACCGGCCCGGCTGGTCGGCTGGACCGCGCGGTTTTTGGGCATGGTGCGCCCCGGCGACGAGGTGGACTTCCGCGTCGAGCGCGTCGGAATCGACCAGGGCGCAGAGATTGTGGACGTGGCCGCGCGCGTCGGGTCGGATCTAGTGATGTCGGCCTCCGCGCGACTGGCCGCACCCAAGACGGTCTACGCATTCCCCGGCCAGGGCATCCAACACAAGGGCATGGGCATGGAGGTGCGCGCCCGCTCCAAGGCGGCCCGCAAGGTGTGGGACACCGCGGACAAGTTCACCCGCGACACCCTGGGCTTCTCGGTACTGCACGTGGTCCGCGACAACCCGACCAGCATCATCGCCAGCGGTGTGCACTACCACCACCCCGACGGGGTGCTCTACCTGACGCAGTTCACCCAGGTCGCGATGGCGACGGTGGCGGCCGCGCAGGTCGCCGAGATGCGTGAACAGGGAGCCTTCGTCGAAGGCGCCATCGCGTGCGGCCACTCGGTCGGCGAGTACACCGCGCTGGCCTGCGTGACCGGCATCTACCAACTGGAAGCCTTGCTGGAGATGGTGTTTCACCGCGGGTCGAAGATGCACGACATCGTTCCGCGCGACGAGCTCGGCCGCTCCAACTATCGGCTGGCGGCCATCCGGCCGTCCCAGATCGACCTCGACGACGCCGACGTGCCCGCGTTCGTCGCCGGGATCGCGGAGAGCACCGGTGAATTCCTGGAGATCGTGAATTTCAACCTGCGTGGCTCGCAATACGCGATCGCGGGCACGGTACGCGGCCTCGAGGCGCTCGAGGCCGAGGTGGAGCGGCGCCGCGAGCTCACCGGCGGCCGACGGTCGTTCATTTTGGTGCCCGGCATCGATGTTCCGTTCCACTCGCGAGTGCTGCGGGTCGGGGTGGCCGAATTCCGGCGCTCGCTGGACCGGGTCATGCCGCGCGACGCGGACCCCGACCTGATCATCGGGCGCTACATTCCCAACCTGGTGCCGCGGTTGTTCACCCTGGACCGCGACTTCATCCAGGAAATCCGGGATTTGGTGCCCGCCGAGCCGCTCGACGAGATCCTCGCCGACTACGACACCTGGCTTCGCGAGCGTCCGCGCGAGATGGCGCGCACGGTGTTCATCGAGCTGCTGGCATGGCAATTCGCCAGCCCGGTGCGCTGGATCGAGACGCAGGATCTGCTGTTCATCGAGGAGGCCGCCGGCGGGCTGGGTGTGGAGCGATTCGTCGAGATCGGTGTGAAGAGCTCACCGACGGTGGCGGGTCTTGCCACCAACACCCTCAAACTGCCCGAATACGCCCACAGCACAGTGGAAGTGCTCAACGCCGAGCGTGATGCCGCGGTGCTGTTCGCCACCGACACCGACCCGGAGCCGGAGCCGGAGGAAGACGAGCCGGTCGCGGAATCGCCCGCGCCGGACGTCGTCTCGGAAGCCGCCCCCGTCGCGCCGGCCGCTTCGTCGGCGGGCCCGCGTCCCGACGATCTGGTTTTCGACGCCGCCGATGCCACGCTGGCGCTGATCGCGCTCTCGGCCAAGATGCGCATCGACCAGATCGAAGAACTCGACTCCATCGAGTCCATCACCGACGGTGCGTCGTCGCGGCGCAACCAGCTGCTGGTGGACCTGGGCTCCGAGCTGAACCTCGGTGCCATTGACGGCGCCGCCGAATCGGACCTGGCCGGTCTGCGCTCACAGGTGACCAAACTGGCGCGCACCTACAAGCCTTACGGCCCAGTGCTTTCCGACGCCATCAACGACCAGCTTCGCACCGTCCTCGGACCGTCGGGCAAGCGGCCCGGCGCCATCGCCGAGCGGGTGAAGAAGACCTGGGAGCTCGGTGAGGGCTGGGCCAAGCATGTCACCGTCGAGGTCGCGCTGGGCACCCGCGAGGGCAGCAGCGTTCGCGGCGGCGCCATGGGCCACCTGCACGAGGGCGCGCTGGCCGATGCCGCCTCCGTCGACAAGGTCATCGACGCGGCGGTCGCATCGGTGGCCGCGCGCCAGGGCGTTTCGGTAGCGCTGCCGTCGGCCGGTAGTGGTGGCGGCGCCACCATCGACGCGGCCGCGCTCAGCGAGTTCACCGACCAAATCACCGGCCGTGAGGGCGTGCTGGCCTCCGCGGCCCGCCTGGTGCTGGGGCAGCTGGGACTGGACGACCCCGTCAACGCCTTGCCGGCCGCCCCCGATTCCGAGCTGATCGACTTGGTCACCGCCGAACTGGGAGCGGACTGGCCGCGGTTGGTGGCACCGGTGTTCGACCCCAAGAAGGCCGTCGTATTCGACGACCGCTGGGCCAGCGCCCGCGAGGACCTGGTGAAGCTGTGGCTGACCGACGAGGGCGACATCGACGCCGACTGGCCGCGCCTGGCGGAGCGCTTCGAGGGTGCCGGCCACGTCGTGGCGACCCAGGCTACCTGGTGGCAAGGTAAGTCGCTGGCCGCGGGCCGGCAGATCCATGCATCGCTGTACGGCCGCATCGCCGCCGGCGCCGAGAACCCCGAACCCGGCCGCTACGGCGGCGAAGTTGCCGTGGTGACCGGCGCTTCGAAGGGTTCGATCGCCGCGTCGGTGGTGGCTCGGCTGCTCGACGGCGGAGCCACCGTCATCGCGACCACCTCCAAGCTCGACGAGGAGCGGCTGGCGTTCTACCGCACGCTGTATCGCGACCACGCCCGTTACGGCGCGGCGCTGTGGCTGGTCGCGGCGAACATGGCGTCCTACTCCGACGTCGACGCCCTGGTCGAATGGATCGGCACCGAACAGACCGAAAGCCTTGGGCCGCAGTCGATTCACATCAAAGACGCGCAGACCCCGACGCTGCTGTTCCCGTTCGCGGCGCCACGCGTGGTCGGGGACCTGTCGGAGGCCGGTTCGCGCGCCGAGATGGAGATGAAAGTGCTGCTGTGGGCCGTGCAACGGCTGATCGGCGGCCTGTCGACGATCGGCGCCGAACGCGACATCGCGTCGCGGCTGCACGTGGTGCTGCCCGGCTCGCCCAACCGTGGCATGTTCGGCGGCGACGGCGCCTACGGCGAAGCCAAGTCCGCGCTGGATGCCGTGGTGAGCCGCTGGCACGCCGAGTCGTCCTGGGCGGCACGGGTCAGCCTGGCGCACGCGCTCATCGGCTGGACCCGCGGCACCGGGCTGATGGGCCACAACGATGCCATCGTGGCCGCCGTCGAAGAGGCCGGGGTCACCACCTACTCGACCGACGAGATGGCGGCGCTGCTGCTCGACCTGTGTGATGCGGAATCCAAGGTGGCTGCGGCGCGTTCGCCGATCAAGGCCGACCTGACCGGGGGCCTGGCCGAGGCCAACCTCGACATGGCCGAGCTGGCGGCCAAGGCGCGCGAGCAGATGTCGGCAGCGGCGGCCGTCGACGAGGACGCCGAGGCCCCTGGCGCCATCGCCGCGCTGCCGTCGCCGCCCCGGGGTTTCACCCCCGCACCGCCGCCGCAATGGGACGACCTCGATGTCGACCCGGCCGACCTGGTGGTGATCGTCGGCGGCGCCGAAATCGGCCCGTACGGCTCGTCACGCACCCGGTTCGAGATGGAGGTCGAAAACGAGCTGTCGGCGGCCGGCGTGCTGGAGCTGGCCTGGACCACTGGGTTGATCCGCTGGGAGGACGACCCGCAACCCGGTTGGTACGACACCGAATCCGGCGAAATGGTCGACGAATCCGAGTTGGTGCAGCGCTACCACGACGCCGTGGTGCAGCGCGTCGGCATTCGCGAATTCGTTGATGACGGCGCGATCGACCCCGACCACGCCTCGCCGCTGCTGGTGTCGGTGTTCCTGGAGAAGGACTTCGCGTTCGTGGTGTCCTCGGAGGCCGATGCGCGCGCCTTCGTCGAGTTCGATCCCGAGCACACGGTCATCCGGCCGGTGCCCGACTCCACCGACTGGCAGGTCATCCGCAAGGCCGGCACCGAGATCCGGGTGCCGCGAAAGACCAAGCTGTCCCGCGTCGTCGGCGGCCAGATCCCGACCGGGTTCGACCCGACGGTGTGGGGCATCAGCGCAGACATGGCCGGTTCCATCGACCGGTTGGCGGTATGGAACATGGTGGCGACCGTCGACGCGTTCCTGTCGTCCGGTTTCAGCCCGGCCGAGGTGATGCGTTACGTGCACCCGAGTTTGGTGGCCAACACCCAGGGCACCGGCATGGGCGGCGGCACGTCGATGCAGACGATGTACCACGGCAATCTGTTGGGCCGCAACAAGCCGAACGACATCTTCCAGGAAGTCTTGCCGAATATCATTGCCGCGCACGTGGTTCAGTCCTACGTCGGTAGCTACGGTGCGATGATCCACCCGGTAGCCGCGTGCGCCACCGCCGCGGTGTCGGTCGAGGAAGGTGTCGACAAGATCCGGTTGGGCAAGGCTCAACTGGTGGTGGCCGGCGGCCTGGATGACCTGACGCTGGAGGGCATCATCGGATTCGGTGACATGGCCGCCACCGCCGACACGTCCATGATGTGCGGCCGCGGCATCCACGACTCGAAGTTTTCCCGGCCCAACGACCGCCGCCGTCTGGGCTTCGTCGAAGCCCAAGGCGGCGGGACGATCCTGTTGGCCCGCGGGGACCTGGCGCTGCGGATGGGGCTGCCGGTGCTGGCGGTGGTGGCGTTCGCGCAGTCGTTCGGCGACGGCGTGCACACCTCGATCCCGGCCCCGGGCCTGGGCGCGCTGGGGGCGGGCCGCGGCGGCAAGGATTCACCGCTGGCGCGGGCGCTGGCCAAGCTGGGCGTGGCCGCCGACGACGTGGCGGTCATCTCCAAGCACGACACCTCGACGCTGGCCAACGATCCCAACGAGACCGAGTTGCATGAACGGCTCGCCGACGCCCTGGGCCGTTCCGAGGGCGCCCCGCTGTTCGTGGTGTCGCAGAAGAGCCTGACCGGCCACGCCAAGGGCGGCGCGGCGGTCTTCCAGATGATGGGGCTCTGCCAGATATTGCGGGATGGGGTGATCCCACCCAACCGCAGCCTCGACTGCGTCGACGACGAGCTGGCCGGCTCCGCGCATTTCGTGTGGGTGCGTGACACGTTGCGGCTCGGCGGCAAGTTCCCACTCAAGGCCGGCATGCTGACCAGCCTCGGGTTCGGCCATGTGTCGGGCCTGGTCGCGTTGGTGCATCCGCAGGCGTTCATCGCCTCGCTGGATCCCGCACAGCGCGCGGACTACCAGCGGCGTGCCGACGCCCGCCTGCTGGCCGGTCAGCGCCGGCTGGCCTCGGCGATTGCCGGTGGTGCGCCGATGTACCAGCGGCCCGGTGACCGTCGCTTCGACCACCACGCGCCCGAGCGGCCGCAGGAGGCGTCGATGCTGCTGAATCCGGCGGCCCGGCTGGGTGACGGCGAGGCGTATATCGGCTGACCCTGCCGTTGGGCGCCGAACGTGCGCTCAGGGCGACGGTGTTCGGCGTGTCGCCGCCATGGATACACGCTCGCCGCGTGCTCCTTGGCCTGACTGCCCGGCATCTCTTCGGTCCGTCCCCCGCAAGCGGGAGGTGCCCCCAACGCGGACCGCATCGTCGCCGGACTGGGCCATCGATTAACGTGGCCGCCCATGGGCATCGTCGGTGTGGGGATCGACCTGGTCTCCATTCCCGATTTCGCCGAGCAGGTCGACCAGCCCGGAACGGTGTTCGCCGAGACCTTCACCCCGGGTGAGCGCCGGGACGCCTCGGACAAGAGTTCGTCGGCGGCCCGGCACCTGGCGGCCCGCTGGGCCGCGAAGGAGGCGGTGATCAAGGCCTGGTCCGGATCGCGGTTCGCGCAGCGGCCGGTGTTGCCGGAGGACATCCACCGCGATATCGAGGTGGTCACCGATATGTGGGGCAGGCCGCGGGTCAGGCTGACCGGGGCCATCGCTGAGTATTTGGCCGACGTGACGATCCATGTGTCGCTGACCCACGAAGGGGATACCGCGGCCGCGGTCGCCATCCTGGAGGCCCCGTGAGCGCGAGCAGACGCAGAATCGCATCGAAATCCGGATTTTCATGCGACTCTGCGTCTGCTCGCGAGCTGGTTGAGCGCGTCCGTGAGGTGTTGCCGTCGGTGCGGTGTGATCTCGAGGAGCTGGTCCGCATCGAATCGGTGTGGGCCGACCCAGATCGGCGCGACGAGGTTCACCGCAGCGCGCGTGCGGTGGCAGACCTGTTGTCGCAGGCCGGTTTTGACGACGTGCGGATTGTCAGCGAGCGCGGTGCGCCGGCGGTGATCGCGCGGTACCCGGCGCCGCCGGGGGCGCCGACGGTGCTGCTCTATGCCCACCACGACGTCCAGCCCGAGGGTGACCGCGGGCAATGGGTGTCGCCGCCGTTCGAGCCGACCGAGCGTGGTGGGCGGCTCTACGGGCGGGGCACCGCCGATGACAAGGCAGGTATCGCCACGCATGTGGCCGCATTCTGGGCACACGGCGGCAGACCGCCGGTGGGCGTCACGGTCTTTGTCGAGGGTGAAGAAGAATCCGGGTCGCCGTCACTGGGCCGGTTGCTCGCCGCCCACCGTGACGCGCTGGCAGCCGACGTGATCGTCATCGCCGACTCGGACAATTGGAGCACCGACATCCCGGCTTTGACGGTGTCGCTACGCGGAATGGCCGACTGCGTCGTCGAGGTCGCCACCCTCGACCACGGGCTGCACTCCGGGTTGTGGGGCGGCGTCGTTCCCGACGCGCTGACCGTGCTAGTGCGGCTGTTGGCCAGCCTGCACGACGACGACGGCAACGTGGCCGTGGCGGGCATGCACGAAAGCACCGCGGCGCGTGTGGATTACCCGGCTGGACGGGTACGCGCTGAGTCGGGTCTACTGGACGGAGTATCGGAAATCGGCACGGGCTCGGTGCCGCAGCGGCTCTGGGCGAAGCCGGCGATCACCGTAATCGGCATCGACACCACATCCGTTGCGGCAGCGTCCAATACGCTGATCCCGCGGGCCCGGGCCAAGATCAGTATTCGGGTGGCGCCTGGAGGCGATGCCACGGCGCACCTGGACGCGGTGGAGGCCCATCTGCGGCGGCACGCCCCCTGGGGCGCCCAGGTCACTGTCACGCGCGGCGAGGTCGGACAGCCCTACGCCATCGAGGCGAGCGGCCCTGTCTATGATGCGGCGCGGTCGGCGTTTCGGCAGGCGTGGGGTGCCGATCCGATCGATATGGGAATGGGCGGGTCGATCCCGTTCATCGCCGAGTTCGCCGCCGCGTTCCCGCAGGCGACCATCCTTGTCACCGGGGTAGAAGACCCCGGAACGCAGGCGCACAGTGTCAATGAAAGCCTGCATCTGGGTGTGCTGGAACGCGCGGCGACCGCCGAAGCGCTGCTGCTGGCCAAGCTCGCGGCTATACCGACAGGTCGCGCCGAAGCTTAGCGACGTGGCCGGTGGCCTTGACGTTGTACTGCGCGACGACGATCTTTCCGTCTTCATCGACGACGAAGGTGGACCGGATCACCCCCTGCACCGTCTTGCCATACATCTGCTTCTCCCCGTAGGCACCCCAGGCCGTCAACACCTCGCGGTCGGGATCAGACAGCAGCGGAAACGTCAGGCCCTGGGCATCGCGGAACGTAGCGAGCTTCTCCGGCTTGTCGGGGGAGATACCGACGACGTTGAGGCCGGCAGTGGTGAAATCGCCCAGATTGTCGCGAAAATCACAAGCCTGCTTGGTGCATCCCGGTGTCGAGGCCGCCGGGTAGAAGTACACGATGACGCGGCGTCCTCGGTAGTCGGCCAGCGACACGTTGTTGCCGTCGGCATCGGGCAGGGTGAAGGCAGGGGCTTTGTCTCCGGGGGTCAGACGCGTGGTTTTGGTCACTGATCTAGGGTAGTTCGGCGGGCGACGCAGGCCGGCAGTGGGCGACTGGAGAACTTGGAGGACAGCACGTGGTGGACCGCGATCCCAATACCATCAAGCAGGAGATCGACCAAACCCGCGACCAACTGGCGGCGACCATCGATTCCCTCGCCGAGCGCGCCAACCCCCGCCGCCTCGCCGACGACGCAAAAACTCGGGTGATCGCCTTCCTCAGGAAGCCCATCGTGACCGTGTCACTGGTCGGGATCGGGTCTGTGGTCGTCGTCGTGGTCATCCACAAGATCAGGAATCGCTGACCAACCCGGAGTTACCGATGGGAAACCCATTGCAGTGCACCATGATTGCGCACTCCGCACTTAGCCGAGGTTCTGGACGAACGTGACGCCCTTATGGCGCGGCGGTTCTGGACCCGGCGGAAAGCTACGGTGGCGGGTAATTGAACACCACCGTCCCGACACCGCTAGGGTTGTTCGAGATATATACCGGTCCCAGCAGGAACGGGGTTAGACCGGTGTTGAGTCGGGGGTCTGCCGTGACCACTGGGCTGTTGCTCGCGGTTGTCGTGTACTGATACAGCAGCGTCTGGTTGTCATGTATTGAGATTGAGATAACCGTGCCCGGCGGGGCGTAACCGGTTGTCTGGCCCGTGCCGAGAATCACCGCCGGAAGCGTTCCGTGGTTGCCGCCCGAATCGAAAATCGAGGGGAGTGACCAGTAGCCCCCGTTGGGGTCGTAGCCGCCGATCTGAACGTTCAGCACGGTGATCGGTGCCCCGGTCACGGAGGTGATTGGAGTGCCCGTGTTGGGGCCGAACTGCATGTAGCCGCCGGGAATGTCGATGAGGGTGCCTTCGTTGAGTTGGCCCGGCAAATCGGTCGTGACAACGTTGCCGGGCCCGCTGACGGCATACGACCCCACATTCGGCCCGATGCCCAGTATGCCGTTTCCGTTGGGTCCGAAAGCGCCGCCGGAAGCGATGAGGACCAGGCTGTCAAGGTTTCGCGGGTACGGCAGGATACCGACATGGACGGAGGTCGGTGTGGTAGCGGCGCCGCCACCGAAATCGACCGTCGTGGGCACGTCGGCGTAGACGATGCTCACGCCATTGCCGTAGTGAACGACATCGAACCCGGTGGGCAAGCCCAGGTTCTGCCACCCGATTTTCCAGAATGGGATGACGAGACTCGAGGATCCCGTGTCCAGCAGTATGGGGACAGTTGGCCCGCGGTTGACCAAGAGGTTCACCAGCGGAAAGTTGTTTTCCACGCGCAGGGGGACGGCAACGTTAACTGGGTCGCCGGTGCCAGCGGCGCCGTTGTTGCCCCATAACCAGCCGCCGAGGCCTCCAGTCCCGCCGCCGGCGCCGGGCCCGCCGGCGCCCCCGGCGCCACCGTTACCGATAAATCCGGCCGACCCGCCGGCTCCGCCGACAGCTCCGGGCGTGGTCTGGGAGTAGCCGTTTCCGCCGTCGCCGTACAGGATTCCGCCGGGCTCGCCGATGGGGCTGGCAGCCGTGCCGTCAGCTCCGTCGCCGATCAGCGAGCGTCCGAACATGAACTCGGTGGGCGCATTGATCACACCCAGTACACCTTGTGTCGCGGTCTGCACGAGCGACGCACCCGTGGCTTCGGCCGTCTGATACGACGCTGCCGCCGAGTTCAGTGCTTGCGCGAACTGCTGATCAAGCGAGGCGAACCGCACACTCAGCGTCTGATACTCCCGGCCGTAGTTGGCGAATAGCGCTGCGGCCGCTGCGGATACCTCGTCTTCGGCGGCGGCCACCAATAGGGTGGTGGGGGCCGCGGCCGCGGCGTTCGCCGCGCTCAGCGCCGAGCCGATGCTTTGCACCTCCGCCGCTGCTGACGCCAGCCAGTCCGGAGCCACGATCAGACGCGACACAACTAACCTCTTCCCCGCTGTCCACATGCAGCGTAGCTATTGCACGCGCCTACAACCCAATTTTCTGCGGCTTCCCCGGCTGTCTCGTCGAGCTATCCCCGTGGCTCCGATCCGATCCGCTGCCCAAATCCGGTAACCGGCGTGCACCTTCCGAATACGGAAATCGTCGCCCAACGGGACAGCTGCGGCTGGTGCATCCGAAATAACGCGTTGACCTGTGCGCCGTCAGGGTTTCGAACCCCGGACCCGCTGATTAAGAGTCAGCTGCTCTACCAACTGAGCTAACGGCGCCTCGATTACCTAGCCAAGGCACATTAACAGGCCTTGCGCTCTCGCGTGAAATCTCACACTGAACTTGGTATCAGCATCGCAGCGTGGCGGCCAGTCAGGACCTAGACTACAGCCGAGTCTAGCTCGGTCACGACGCAGTGGGGGAGGTGAGGGAAGGCATGCCAAAGGTGGGGATTGCAGCTCAGGCGGGTAGGACCAGGGTTCGGAGAGCCTGGTTAACCGCGCTGATGATGACCGCCGTGATGATCGGTGCCGTCGCATGCGGCAGCGGCCGCGGACCCGCACCGATCAAGGTCATCGCGGACAAGGGCACGCCGTTCGCCGATCTGCTGGTGCCCAAGCTCACCGCGTCGGTCACCGACGGCGCCGTCGGCGTCACCGTGGATGCACCGGTGTCGGTGACCGCCGCCGACGGTGTGCTGGCGGCCGTCACCATGGTCAACGACAACGGCAGGCCGGTGGCCGGTCGACTCAGCCCCGACGGACTGCGCTGGTCGACCACTGAGCAGCTCGGCTACAACAGGCGCTACACGCTGAACGCGACGGCGCTTGGACTGGGTGGCGCGGCGACCCGCCAGCTGACCTTCCAGACCAGTTCCCCCGCGCACCTGACCATGCCCTACGTCATGCCCGGTGATGGGGAGGTCGTGGGTGTCGGCGAGCCGGTGGCGATCCGATTCGACGAGAACATCGCTGACCGGGGCGCGGCCGAGAAGGCCATCAAGATCACCACCAACCCGCCCGTGGAGGGCGCGTTCTACTGGCTGAATAACCGTGAAGTGCGTTGGCGCCCAGAGCATTTCTGGAAGCCAGGTACGGCCGTTGATGTGGCGGTCAACACCTACGGCGTCGACTTGGGCGAGGGAATGTTCGGCGAGGACAACGTGCAGACGCACTTCACCATCGGCGACGAGGTGATCGCGACCGCCGACGACAACACCAAGATACTGACCGTGCGGGTGAATGGCGAGGTCGTAAAGTCCATGCCGACGTCGATGGGCAAGGACAGCACCCCGACGGCCAACGGCATATACATCGTCGGCTCGCGGTACAAGCACATCATCATGGACTCGTCCACCTACGGCGTACCCGTCAACTCGCCCAACGGATATCGCACCGATGTCGACTGGGCCACCCAGATCTCCTACAGCGGTGTCTTCGTGCACTCAGCGCCGTGGTCGGTGGGGGCTCAGGGCCACACCAACACCAGCCATGGCTGCCTGAACGTCAGCCCGAGCAACGCGCAGTGGTTCTACGACCATGTCAAGCGCGGCGACATCGTCGAGGTGGTCAATACCGTGGGTGGCACCCTGCCGGGGATCGACGGGCTCGGCGATTGGAACATTCCGTGGGACCAGTGGCGCGCCGGTAACGCCAAGGCGTAAGCGCGCCGCGAGGAACGCCAGACAACCAACAGCGCCTGATACACGCCCTGCAACGACCGCATGGTTCGTTGTACGACGATGACATCCGATGGCCGCAGTGCCCAACCGCGCGGACCATGACGACACTCGGGTGTTCCTTCGCGACTGGGAGAACCACTGAGACCGGGTGAAGCCCAGCCGGTCGGCGATCATGAGGCCAGCCGGGGCGAGCTCGCGCGAAGCCGTGATCATCGGAGCACCCACTCACTGGCTACATCGCTCAAATATTCGAATGAGTCCGGCTAAAACCTTTACGATGTCGCGTCTTGCCATTACTCTTGACACATCGCAAGTGTTGGGGAGACGATGTGAACAGCGCAATCATCAAGATCGCGAAGTGGGCGCAATCGCAACAATGGACGGTTGAGGATGACGCCAGCGGCTACACCCGCTTCTACAACCCCCAGGGCGTCTATATTGCTCGGTTTCCGGCAACACCTAGCAACGAGTACCGCCGGATGCGAGACCTATTGGGCGCGTTGAAGAAAGCGGGCCTGACGTGGCCACCGCCGAGCAAGAAGGAACGGCGGGCACAGCACAGGAAGGAAGGCGCACAGTGACAGCCGACTGGGTCGTCACCTTCACGTTTGATGCTGACCCTTCGATGGAGACCATGGACGCCTGGGAGACGCAGCTCGAGGGCTTCGACGCACTGGTATCTCGGGTCCCAGGACACGGCATTGACGTCACGGTCTATGCGCCCGGCGATTGGAGTGTGTTCGACGCGCTCGCCAAGATGGCTGGCGAGGTTATGCCGGTAGTTCAAGCCAAGAGTCCCATTGCTGTGCAGATCATTAGCGAGCCAGAGCATCGTCTGCGCGCTGAGGCGTTCACAACGCCCGAGTTGATGTCTGCGGCTGAGATCGCGGATGAGTTGGGGGTTTCGCGTCAGAGGGTGCACCAATTGAGGTCGACAGCAGGGTTTCCCGCTCCGTTGGCAGATTTGCGTGGAGGCGCGGTGTGGGATGCGGCAGCGGTGCGCAGGTTTGCGGAGACCTGGGAGCGAAAGCCCGGTCGGCCGCATACCGGGACTGCCAAGTTCGCGTACTCGTGGGCGGTGGGACCGGCGGTCGGCAGGTCCGGTAAGGCACCTAACGTCCGGTGGCGTGTCGAGAACCCAGACAAAATCCGCTTTGTGTTGCGCAACATCGGCGACGATATCGCAGAAGATGTCGAGATTGACCTCTCGCGAATCGATGCGATCACTCGAAATGTCCCGAAGAAGACGGTGATTCGCCCCGGAGAGGGGCTCAACATGGTCTTGATAGCGGCTTGGGGCCATCCCCTTCCAAATCAGCTATACGTCCGTTGGGCTGGACAGGACGAGTGGGCGGCCGTCCCGTTGCACCCTGCTCACTAGTTCGTAAGGCGTTACACCGCAGCCGGTCTCACGGCACACCGTCCCAGACGCCGAACGCGGCGAGTACCGTCTCGCCAGGTTGCGGGGGAGCGGTTAATCGGCTGGTCGGGAACCAAGCGTGGGTATCGGCCATCCAATGTGGGTGGGGTGGTGCATCATCATTGCCATGCGGTCGATTCCCGCTTCGGTGGAGAGCTCGGTGCTCCGTTGGGCTCGCGAGTCGTGTGGCCTGACCGAGGTAGCCGCGGCCCGCAAACTCGGCCTGCCTGATGATCGCGTCGCGGCTTGGGAGGTGGGCGAGGTTGTGCCAACCATCGCGCAGCTGCGCAAGGCCGCCGAGGTCTACAAGCGCTCGCTGGCGGTGTTCTTCCTGTCCGAGCCGCCCGAGGGGTTTGACACCTTACGCGACTTCCGACGATTGGACGGTGCCGCGTCGGGTCAATGGACGCCGGGGCTTCACGAGGAGTTCCGTCGCGCACACACGCAACGCGACTTCGCGCTAGAGCTGGCCGACGCCGAGGACCGGGAGATACCGGGCGCCTGGCGTTTGCCCCTATCCGGCGACGAGGCCGACGCGGATATCGCGGCACGAATCCGCAAGGCCTTGATCGAGGTCAGCCCGTTGCCTATCCCCGTGGCCTCGGTTGACCCTTACGAGCATCTGAACGCCTGGGTGTCGGCCATCGAAACGTCCGGCGTTCTGGTGCTCGCGACCCGCGGCGGCAAGGTCGCTATCGACGAGATGCGCGGTATGTGTCTGTATTTCGACGAATTGCCGGTGATCGTGCTCAATGGCAGCGACCACCCCCGCCCTCGCCTGTTCTCGCTGCTGCATGAGTTCGTGCACGTGGTGCTGCACACCGAGGGCTTGTGTGACGTGATCGCCGATGCTCATCCGAGCACCCAGGACCGATCGCTGGAGGCTCGATGCAACGCGATCGCCGCCGCTGTGCTGATGCCTGCCGACGTGGTGCGAGCGCGGCCGGAGGTCATCGTTCGCAGCGAGACTCCGTCTTCGTGGGATTACGAATCGCTGCGGCCGGTCGCGGCGCATTTTGGCGTGAGTGCCGAGGCGTTCCTGCGGCGGCTAAGCACGCTTGGAATCGTGCCGGTCGAGGTCTACCGACAGCGCCGCGCCGAGTTCATCGCGGCTCACGAGGACGAGGCCGAACGGGCTCGATCGGCTGGGGGCGGCAACTGGTACCGCAATACCGTCCGAGACCTCGGTAAGGGCTACGTGCGGGCGGTGACCGACGCCCACCGCCGCCGCGTCATCGACAGCAACACCGCTGCGATCTACCTCGACGCCAAGGTCAGCCAGATTCCGAAGTTGGCTGAGTCAGCCGAACTGCGGAGCGTGGTCTAACCGCTGTGCTCTATTCCTTCGATACCAGCGCCATCCTGAACGGACGGCGTGATCTGTTTCGGCCAGCGGTGTTTCGCAGTCTGTGGGGCCGGGTTGAGGATGCGATCAGCGCCGGTCAGATCAGGTCGGTCGATGAGGTTCAGCGCGAACTCGCCAGGCGTGATGATGACGCGAAGCGGTGGGCGGACGGGCAAACTGGCTTGTTCTGTCCTCTGGATGAACAGATCCAGCAGGCGGCGCGGCACATCTTGCGGTTGCACCCGAACATGGTCCGGCAGGGTGGCAGGCGAAGCGCCGCCGACCCGTTCGTCATCGCGCTCGCGATGGTGAACAACGCCACGGTGGTTACCCAGGAGACTGCGAGCGGCAATATCGAAAAGCCGCGCATCCCCGATGTCTGCGACGCTCTTGGCGTGCCGTGGCTAACTCTGATGGGCTATATCGAGGCGCAGGGATGGACTTTCTGAGAGCTTCTGGCCGCGCCGCTGGGCTGTCACTTCATCCGCTTCAGCCTGCGGACAGCAGCCACGTCTGTACTCTGCGACGCCCATCACCCGGCTGGAGGACCTTGCCGGCGCCCATGCCGACAGGCCTAACGACATGCTCTCGGGTGCTACCCGAAGATCGGAGAATCTTGGTCCTCACAAGTGTTTCGTTTCGTGGTGCGTTCTCCGGCCGGCCGACGTCGAGTGACGCTTCGGTGCGCCATTCTTGCCTATCCAGGTTCGTAGCCGTCGCCGATCCTTCGTTCATCGCCTGGTTAGGACTCTGGCCCGGCGAATCCAAAGAATTCCAGCTCCTCATCGTCGTCTGGCCCCGTGCAGGTGATGCGGATCCATCCCGGCGACCGCTGCGAAGTCTCAGGGATATTGCCGAATCCAGCCAGGAGTGTGGGCCCTTCCGGGTCGCCCACTCTCGGCTCGATTTGGCTGGCGTAGAAGGTGTAACCCGGTAGCGTCCGGAAGACGAACGGCACCTTCCCGCCGCGAATACGTGGAGTATCGACCGCTTCCGGGCCCACCGGTCCAGGACGGCCTCCACCACCCAGGATCTCCGGTTGCTCTCGGCGCGCCGCGAAATTGAGAAACCCCGCCGGATTTTCCCCACCCGAACTTATGGCCCGCGTGACCGTGAAGGTTATGTCCGGCAGGCTGTCGAGCTTGAATGCTGCGATGTCGTCCACCTTGTTTCTCTCTGTTGTGGCTTAGCCAAGCTCGTCGCGGCGATTCATTCGGTCAATGTGGCCATATATCTGGTTGCTATCGATGATGGACAGCGTTGCACAGTTTCGTTTGCCGCAGAGGCAGCCGTGCCCGGTTGACTGATGATAGCGGCCGAGCTTTTCGAACTCTCTTAACACGGCATCGTGAGACCTAAACGCAGCCAGCATCTTTGCCTTGTAGTCATCGGCGCGGAGTTACGTCCAGGGGTGTGGTGTACGGGCAGGTAAGGCCGGTGGGCGTGTCGTAG
>OBKH01000056.1_pt1 | contig 35014 bp, 26 predicted proteins | sample 1496241 | NCBI WGS metagenome assembly OBKH01 (sample SAMN03273953, study PRJEB22546) | soil metagenome | isolation source: rice field elevated CO2 plus elevated temperature | place: India: CRRI Experimental farm Cuttack,Odisha-753006 | collected 2013-12-17 | reverse complement strand
AGCCGCCGGCTGAGGTCTCAGATCAGAGAGTCTCCGGACTCACCGGGGCGGTTCAGACACCGCCCGGCCCGTGGACCGAGAACGATTCAGCTGCCATTGATATCGGGTCCATCAGGGGATCCAGAACCATCCGTTTGCATGCCCTACCACGATCCTGTCCTACCGAGCGGCCCGCAGTCACCCCAGATTCGGCGTCAATCCGGCACCCGGTTCGTGGTCCATCCACGGAACCCAAGGCGCCATTTTCGCAGTGATTGCACGCTCGGCGAAAGGTGTTACCCAGACGCTACAGCTATGCGTGCCCGTAGAATGCAAATCCCTGCTCGCGGTCGAGGTAGGTATCGGCCTTGTTCTTGATGAAAAACACATAGACAATCAGCGAGACCGCTATGCACGCGGTCACGTAGGCGATGAACATCGGCACCTGATCGCGTTCCTTAAGAGCCTGGTAGATCAGCGGCGCGGTGCCGCCGAAGACCGAGTTCGCCAGTGCATAGCCGACTCCGACACCAAGGGCGCGCACGTGCGCGGGGAACAGTTCGGACTTGACCAGTGCATTGATCGAGCAGTATCCGGTCAGAATCACATAGCCAACGGCCACCAATAGAAACGACATTGTCGGCGAACGTGTTTCGGGAAGATAAGTAACAAGGACGTAGGTATAGATGAGTCCGCCGACGCCGAACCACAGCAGCAGTGGCTTGCGGCCGATCTTGTCGCTGATCATGCCCCCGATGGGCTGCAGCATCATCAACAGAATCAGACCAACCAGGTTGATCCAAGTAGCGGTCATCGCCTGCGAACCGTAGACACTCTTGACGATCGCAGGTGCATTGACGCTGTAGGTATAAAACGCGACCGTGCCGCCCAACGTGACGAGGAAACAGAGCAGCAATGGCTTCCAATAGTGGGTGGCCAGTTCACGGAGCGACCCGGAGTCGTGGTCCCGCCCGGCCTTGATCGCAGTCAGGCGTTCCTGACTGAGCGATTCATCCATCGTGCGCCGCAACCAGAACACCACGATCGCGGCGCCACCGCCTACGGCGAAGCCGATGCGCCAGCCGAATTCGTGAACCTGCTCGCGGGTGAAGACCGCCAGGATGACTAGCAGGGTGAACTGGGCAAGCACGTGCCCACCCACCAGCGTCACATACTGAAACGACGAGAAGTAGCCGCGCCGCTCCCGCGTCGCGGCCTCAGACATGTACGTCGCCGACGTGCCGTACTCTCCGCCGGTCGCAAATCCCTGGACGAGCCGACACAAAATAAGCAGGATCGGCGCAGCGACGCCAATGCTCGAGCGAGACGGCACCAACGCCACGATCAGCGAACAGGCGGCCATCAGCGACACACTGAACGTCAGCGCGGCCCGGCGGCCGCGGCGGTCGGCAAACCGACCAAGGAACCACGATCCGACGGGCCGGGTCACGAAGGTAACAGCGAAGATCGCGTAGACATAGACCGTCGAGTTGCGATCGGCCCGATCAAAGAATTGGTCCTCGAAATACGTAGCGAACACGGTGTAGACGTAGACGTCATACCACTCGACCAGATTGCCCGACGATCCCCGGATCGTGTTCCAAATGGCCCGACGGGTCTCGGCCTGACTCGGGCGCGATGGAGGTGCAATGGAAACGGTCATGGTGTCCTCCATGCGATTCGCATTGTCGCGCCGTCTGACGGTCACCATAGTGACCGACGTCAGCACCCGCCGTGCAGGGCTGGAGCGTGGTCGGTTTTGACTCTGCGGTCAAGGTGACGTCCCTCGGCGTGTCGCCGGCGTGGATGCAGACTCGATGCCGCTCTTTAGTGCAACTAATTTCGTTGAAGTGCCTGCGAGGTATAGGACTTCACGATTGGTTAATGTAGCGTTCACCCCGTGTTGGGGTCGATTTGGCCGGACCAGTCGTCACCAACGCTTGGCGTGCGCGCCAGGCGGGCGATCAGATCGCTTGACTACCAATCAATCTTGAGCTCCCGGGCCGATGCTCGGGCTAAATGAGGAGGAGCACGCGTGTCTTTCACTGCGCAACCGGAGATGTTGGCGGCCGCGGCTGGCGAACTTCGTTCCCTGGGGGCAACGCTGAAGGCTAGCAATGCCGCCGCAGCCGTGCCGACGACTGGGGTGGTGCCCCCGGCTGCCGACGAGGTGTCGCTGCTGCTTGCCACACAATTCCGTACGCATGCGGCGACGTATCAGACGGCCAGCGCCAAGGCCGCGGTGATCCATGAGCAGTTTGTGACCACGCTGGCCACCAGCGCTAGTTCATATGCGGACACCGAGGCCGCCAACGCTGTGGTCACCGGCTAGCTGACCTGACGGTATTCGAGCGGAAGGATTATCGAAGTGGTGGATTTCGGGGCGTTACCACCGGAGATCAACTCCGCGAGGATGTACGCCGGCCCGGGTTCGGCCTCGCTGGTGGCCGCCGCGAAGATGTGGGACAGCGTGGCGAGTGACCTGTTTTCGGCCGCGTCGGCGTTTCAGTCGGTGGTCTGGGGTCTGACGGTGGGGTCGTGGATAGGTTCGTCGGCGGGTCTGATGGTGGCGGCGGCCTCGCCGTATGTGGCGTGGATGAGCGTCACCGCGGGGCAGGCCGAGCTGACCGCCGCCCAGGTCCGGGTTGCTGCGGCGGCCTACGAGACGGCGTATGGGCTGACGGTGCCCCCGCCGGTGATCGCCGAGAACCGTGCTGAACTGATGATTCTGATAGCGACCAACCTCTTGGGGCAAAACACCCCGGCGATCGCGGTCAACGAGGCCGAATACGGGGAGATGTGGGCCCAAGACGCCGCCGCGATGTTTGGCTACGCCGCCACGGCGGCGACGGCGACCGAGGCGTTGCTGCCGTTCGAGGACGCCCCACTGATCACCAACCCCGGCGGGCTCCTTGAGCAGGCCGTCGCGGTCGAGGAGGCCATCGACACCGCCGCGGCGAACCAGTTGATGAACAATGTGCCCCAAGCGCTGCAACAGCTGGCCCAGCCAGCGCAGGGCGTCGTACCTTCTTCCAAGCTGGGTGGGCTGTGGACGGCGGTCTCGCCGCATCTGTCGCCGCTCAGCAACGTCAGTTCGATAGCCAACAACCACATGTCGATGATGGGCACGGGTGTGTCGATGACCAACACCTTGCACTCGATGTTGAAGGGCTTAGCTCCGGCGGCGGCTCAGGCCGTGGAAACCGCGGCGGAAAACGGGGTCTGGGCGATGAGCTCGCTGGGCAGCCAGCTGGGTTCGTCGCTGGGTTCTTCGGGTCTGGGCGGTGGGGTGGCCGCCAACTTGGGTCGGGCGGCCTCGGTCGGTTCGTTGTCGGTGCCGCAGGCCTGGGCCGCGGCCAACCAGGCGGTCACCCCGGCGGCGCGGGCGCTGCCGCTGACCAGCCTGACCAGCGCCGCCCAAACCGCCCCCGGACACATGCTGGGCGGGCTACCGCTGGGGCACTCGGTCAACGCCGGCAGCGGTATCAACAATGCGCTGCGGGTGCCGGCACGGGCCTACGCGATACCCCGCACACCGGCCGCCGGATAGCACGACCGGTTTGCGCGGATGCGTCGGCGTTGTTCCCCGCCGCGGTTGGCGTGCTCTGGCAATCTGGTCTAAGGGACCCGACCCCACCGGGCGGACCCCACGGCATCGAGGGGCTGTCGCTGGCATTCGAAAAGCCGTCACCGGTAACGGCATTGACGCAGGAACTACGATTCGCGACGACCATGACGGGCGGCGTCAGCCTCGCGATCTGGATGGCCGGTGTTACGCGGGAGATCAACCTGCTCGCGCAGGCCTCACAATGGCGCAGGCTGGGGGGAACCTTCCCGACCAACAGCCAACTCACCAACGAGTCAGCCGCTTCCCTGCGGCTCTACGCTCAACTAATCGACCTCCTCGACATGGTCGTCGACGTCGACATCTTGTCGGGAACAAGTGCGGGCGGCATCAACGCGGCTTTGCTTGCGTCATCCCGAGTCACCGGGTCTGACCTGGGCGGGATCCGCGACCTCTGGCTCGATCTTGGGGCCTTGACCGAGCTTCTCCGAGATCCGCGGGACAAGAAAACACCGTCCCTCTTGTACGGCGACGAACGCATATTCGCCGCTCTGGCCAAGCGGCTTCCCAAGCTGGCGACCGGGCCGTTCCCGCCCACGACCTTTCCGGAGGCCGCGCGCACCCCGTCCACCACCCTGTACATCACGACGACGCTGCTAGCCGGGGAAACAAGCAGATTCACCGACTCATTCGGCACTCTCGTCCAGGATGTCGACCGCCGCGGTCTGTTCACCTTCACCGAAACCGACCTGGCGCGGCCAGACACGGCGCCGGCGCTGGCACTAGCAGCGCGCAGTTCCGCCTCATTCCCACTTGCGTTCGAACCCTCCTTTCTGCCGTTCACGAAGGGAACCGCCAAGAAGGGAGAGGTGCCGGCTCGACCGGCGATGGCGCCGTTCACCAGCCTTACCCGTCCGCACTGGGTTAGCGATGGTGGCTTGCTGGACAACCGGCCAATTGGCGTTTTGTTCAAGCGCATCTTCGACCGTCCAGCCCGACGGCCGGTTCGCCGGGTGCTCCTGTTCGTCGTACCATCGTCCGGACCCGCACCCGACCCGATGCATGAGCCACCACCGGACAACGTCGACGAGCCACTCGGGCTCATCGACGGGCTGCTGAAGGGCCTGGCCGCGGTCACCACCCAGTCGATCGCGGCCGACCTACGCGCGATCCGCGCCCATCAGGACTGCATGGAAGCGCGCACAGATGCCAAACTGCGGCTCGCAGAGCTGGCGGCAACGCTGCGGAACGGCACACGGTTGCTCACCCCGTCCCTGCTCACGGATTACCGGACCCGCGAGGCAACCAAGCAGGCCCAGACCCTCACCAGCGCTCTGCTGCGCCGGCTTTCCACCTGTCCGCCGGAGTCGGGCCCGGCAACCGAAAGCCTTCCCAAGAGCTGGTCAGCCGAACTCACCGTCGGTGGTGACGCCGACAAGGTGTGCCGGCAGCAGATCACCGCGACGATCCTGCTTTCTTGGTCGCAGCCGACCGCCCAGCCGCTCCCACAGAGTCCAGCCGAGCTGGCTCGGTTCGGTCAGCCGGCCTACGACCTTGCAAAAGGATGCGCGCTCACCGTCATCCGGGCGGCATTCCAGCTGGCACGTTCGGATGCTGACATCGCCGCGTTGGCGGAAGTCACCGAAGCAATCCACCGGGCGTGGCGACCGACCGCGTCATCCGATCTCAGTGTGCTAGTGCGGACGATGTGTAGCAGACCAGCGATCCGACAAGGGTCGCTCGAGAACGCCGCTGACCAGCTCGCTGCCGACTATCTCCAACAATCCACGGTGCCCGGCGACGCTTGGGAGCGGCTCGGTGCCGCCTTGGTGAACGCCTACCCGACCTTGACGCAACTTGCCGCCAGCGCTTCAGCCGACTCGGGTGCCCCGACAGACTCTCTGCTCGCCCGGGACCATGTTGCAGCCGGTCAGTTGGAAACGTACCTCAGCTATCTGGGGACCTATCCAGGGCGTGCCGACGACTCGCGCGACGCACCGACCATGGCATGGAAGCTATTCGATCTCGCCACGACGCAGCGCGCGATGCTCCCGGCCGACGCAGAGATCGAGCAAGGCCTCGAACTCGTGCAGGTTAGCGCCGACACCCGCAGCCTGCTCGCACCTGACTGGCAGACAGCCCAGCAGAAGCTCACCGGCATGCGCTTGCATCATTTCGGTGCGTTCTACAAGAGGTCATGGCGAGCCAATGACTGGATGTGGGGCCGACTCGACGGAGCGGGATGGCTCGTCCACGTGCTGCTAGACCCGCGCCGGGTGCGCTGGATCGTCGGGGAGCGCGCCGATACCAACGGGCCGCAGAGCGGTGCACAATGGTTCCTAGGCAAACTCAAAGAACTTGGGGCACCTGACTTTCCGAGTCCGGGCTACCCGCTGCCGGCGGTCGGCGGCGGGCCGGCCCAACATCTGACCGAGGACATGCTGCTCGATGAGCTTGGCTTCCTGGACGACCCAGCAAAGCCGCTGCCGGCCAGCATTCCGTGGACCGCGCTGTGGTTGTCGCAGGCGTGGCAACAACGAGTCCTCGAAGAGGAATTGGACGGACTGGCCAACACGGTGCTCGACCCACAGCCCGGAAAATTGCCGGACTGGAGCCCGACGAGTTCACGAACATGGGCGACCAAGGTATTGGCCGCTCACCCTGGCGACGCCAAATATGCTCTGCTGAACGAAAATCCAATCGCAGGCGAAACATTCGCCAGCGACAAGGGCTCACCACTGATGGCGCACACGGTCGCCAAAGCCGCCGCGACTGCGGCCGGAGCAGCCGGCTCGGTCCGGCAGCTGCCCAGTGTATTGAAGCCACCACTGATCACGTTGCGGACACTCACCCTCAGTGGATACCGAGTGGTCTCGTTGACCAAAGGCATTGCCAGATCGACCATTATCGCCGGCGCGCTGCTACTTGTGCTCGGCGTCGCGGCGGCGATCCAGTCGGTGACCGTGTTCGGAGTCACTGGCCTGATCGCGGCCGGGACTGGGGGCTTGCTGGTCGTCCTAGGCACTTGGCAGGTCTCCGGCAGGCTCCTTTTTGCACTGCTGTCTTTCTCGGTTGTCGGCGCGGTACTCGCGTTGGCGACGCCCGTCGTACGCGAATGGCTGTTCGGCACCCAGCAGCAGCCCGGCTGGGTAGGCACTCACGCGTATTGGCTTGGCGCCCAATGGTGGCACCCCCTGGTCGTCGTCGGGCTCATCGCACTGGTGGCCATCATGATCGCAGCGGCCACCCCAGGACGACGGTGACGATGCGTGCGGTGATCCGGAATTCAGGAACCGAGGCCCGCGGCGCCGTCAGCCGCCGCCAACTGATCGAGCGCTTCGCCGGTGTAGACGGCGAGCCGCTGCAGGTGTGGCAGTGTGTCACGGCAGCCGATGAATCCAAAGTTCAGCGTGCCGGCGTAACTCTGCAAAGTAACGTTGAGAGCCTGGCTGTGCGCCACCAGGGAGACCGGATAGGACGCCTCCATCCGGCTGCCCCGCAGGTAGAGCACGTCCTCGGGCCCCGGCACATTGCTGACACACAGGTTGAACGTGTACGGCCAGGGTGGCTTCACCCCACTGAGCGTGCTGGCCAACTGCACCCCGTACGGCGCCATCAACGCGGCGCTATAGGCCAGGATCGCGTCCTTGTCCATGGACCTCAGCTGAGCCTTGGCCGCGCGGGTTGACGCCGTGACCGCCGCCAGCCGCTGCACCGGATCGGCAACGTCGGTACCCAACGTCGCCAGGATGGTCGCGACCGCGTTGCCGCCGCCCTCGTCGTCCTTGGGTCGCACGTTGACCGGCAAGACCACGATCAGCGACTTGTTGGGCAGCTCACCCAGCTCGTCCAGAAAACGTCGTAAGCCGCCTCCGATGATCGCCAACGCGACGTCGTTGATTGTGGCATCATATTGAGCCCCAATGGCTTTCAGTCGATCCAGCGGATATTGCTGGGTGGCGAAGCGGCGGTTGCGGCTGATGCGGGTGTTGAGTATGCAGTGCGGCGCTTGCACCGAGCCGACGAGGTTGCGGTACTCGTGATCACTGCGCAGCTGGGCGTTGACCAGCGCCTTGGTGAGCTCGAACGTCGATCGTCCCGCACCGGCCACCGAACCTAAGACGCTACCGACCCCGCTGACCAGCCCGCCCAACCCCCGCACCACGTCGCCCAGGCCATCGAGCACGTTACCGGCCCCAGCTATCAAACCGCCGCCGACGGAGTCTTGAGTGTCGGCGGGTGATCGGCCAGGTGTGGGAATGTTGAAGAACAACGGGTGGGTGGTGTCGTGCGGGTCGGTGGACAGGCTGCGGGCCAGCATTTTCTGGCCGGTATAGCCGTCTATCAACGAGTGGTGCATCTTGATGTAGATCGCGAACCGGCCACCTTCGAGGCCTTCGATGAAATGCACTTCCCACGGCGGACGGCGTAGGTCCAGGGCGTGACTATGCAAGCGGGACACCGGGATCCCGAGTTCACGCTCGTCGCCAGGGCTGGCCAGCGCCGACCGGCGCACGTGGTAGTCCAGGTCGAAGTTGTCATCAACGACCCAGGACTGCGTGGGATGGTATAGCAGCTCCGGATGGCTCAGTCTTAGGCTCCAGGGTTCGACGACCTCGCTGGCCTTGCTTTCGTCGACGAGTTGGCGCAGCAAGTCCGGCGGCGCACCCGAGGGCGGCGTGAACGGCATCAACGCACCAACGTGCATCATCGTGGTCGACGATTCGGAGTACAGGAAAAACATGTCCTGCGGACCCAACCGCCGGGCCGTCTGGCTCACGGGCCACTCCTTCGTTGGAGGCATTCTCAGGCCGTCTAGCGCCGCCAGATAACTACCGTAGATGATCGCGGCCGTGCGTTGTACGCCGCATCACATCGCGTGAACTCCGTTGTAGAGCAGCAGTAAACCGATCACGACCAGAATGGCCGCGACCATCCCGGCATGGTTCTTCTCCATCCAGTCTTTAAGTCGTTCCAGCGAATCGTCGAGTCGGTCACCGGCAGCCACGTAGGCCAATATCGGGATCGCGACCGTGGATGCAGCCAACATGGCAAAGAATGCCGTGTAAATCCAGGAACCCGCGGCGCCGTGGCCGCCGCTGCCGATGGCCAATCCGGCCGCCGCGCAAATGATCAGCACCTCGGGTCTCACCACCACCAGCACGGCCCCTACCAATCCGGCGCGTGCCGGGGTGAAGCTGGCGAATGCGCGCATCCAGCCCGGCATTTCGGTGTGGCGATGCCGGGTCAGCCACCGAAGCACGCCGAACACGATCAGTGCCGACCCGAGGACCACCCGTAGCCAGGATGCCCAGGCCGGCGATGTTGTGCTCAAACCGCCAAGTGCGCCGGAGGCCGCAACAAAGACGGCGGTCACCACGGCCAAGCCCAACAGCCAGCCGCCCAGGAAGGCCAGGCTGCTCGGCCGCGGCTGCGGCGAGTGTACGACCAGTACCGCTGGGATCACCGACAACGGCGAGAGCGCAATGACCAACGCCAGCGGCACGAGCCCGGTGAGCACGGAGACCCAATGACCTGCCACGGGCAGCAATCCTCGCATTGACACCGCCTCGGTGACCACCGAGCGCCCCAATTCGACGAAATTGCGCGCACCCAACCGCCGTTCGGGCTGTTGATAGCCATCGCGAGACGTCGATCGCCGAAACGTACGTGCAAAGACGGCGGCTTGGTGAGCCGACGATTAACGACGCTGCCCGGCCAAACGCTCGCCCTGACAGAATTGCGACCCGAAGTCCACCGTCACGGTCGACGGCGTGCGGAACTGAGCGGCGAAGGTGAGCTGGGGATCCACCGGCGCCTGATCGAGCCCCAGTCGCTTTGTCTCGAGGTTGATCTCCACGGTATCGGGGGCAGTTCTGCGCGCATTGGTGTTCCGGTCCGGCCGCATGTTCGGCTCGGTGCCTCTGCTTTCGCCGGGCTTTCTGATGGCAAGTTCATCGGTGTCCTGCTGCGGGCCCAGCTCGGCGAACTCCTTGCCATTGTTGGCGATGGTGTAGGTCAGCAGGTAACCGGCAAAGCCCGACGCAAACGAGCCCGATGGCGACGGTGGCAGCGGCTCGGCGAATCGAACTACCAGCCGAAGGACCGCGCCTCGGGGATGCGAGACGTCCACGGAGGCCACGGTAATGGTCGCGGGCGGTGTCGGCCCGGGCCGCAACTGGCAACTGAGTCGCTTCGGCAGCTGCGACCAGTCGTCTGGCAGCGGCCTGATCCAGGCGTAGACCGCGACACCTACCATCGTCAGCACTGCCGCGACCGGAACTGTCAACCGCAGGCCGGCCGGCATGCCCAGCCAGCGGCTCCGGAGACCGTCGACACGCAGGGCCAGCGGTGATCGTGGTGCAGAGGGGTTGGGTCGACGATGTCTGGTCCAGCGGTCACCGTCCCAATATCGTTGCCCCGCTGAACCGTCAGGATCGGTATACCATCCTGCCGGCGGCGAAGTCGCCACGTCGTGCTCCATTCAACAGTCGGTAAGGATCAGCTGCGGTGCCGCTCCTCGCGGACTACGGCGGCGCATCGAACAACTCCGGTAGCGAATCGAGGATCTGCACGTGGTCGCCGCGCCACGCAAACCCCACAATCGTCAAGATGCCATCTTGGCAGCCGTCACAGCTTTGACGTGTCCGATAGCTCAGCACCACGATGTCGTTTGTGGATGCCGGACCGATCAAATTGGTGAACGGGTAGGCCCTCGGCGTTGCGGTTCCGACGAACGTTCCCCGATGAAACATCAGCGCCTGGTCCGGGGAGCTGTTGGTGGCGTCTTGCACCGTCACCAGCACCGCGGACAGGTCCGCGCACGGGTCGTAGTTGCTGTCCTCCGGCGTACTATTCCACGGCCTGCCGGTTTTGGAATCGGGGGCAAGCTGGGCCAGCGCGGCGCGCACGGCCGTTGCCTCGTCCGGCCCACACGGGCCAACCTGGGATGCCGGGGAAGTGGGGCGCGCCGGTGCGGACGTCGTTGCCGGCGCCGCCTGGTTGGCACCTGGTCGGACCCGATGCATACCGGCGTACGCAACGACCGCGGCAGCCACACAGGCCAGGACCACGAGCGCCACCAGCCAGGCGGTGGGCCAAGACCCGCCTGGGGCGGGCGGAGTGGTATCGACGTCATCGGACGGCTGGTATGCCGGCGCAGGCCAGTCGGGGTCAATCTCGTCAGACACCTAACCCGCTAACCCTCCCGGTACCCGCCCGCTGGCTGTGCGATACTTGCCGAGCTTGCCGAATTGTAGCCAGAACGTGCAGGTAGCGGAAACAAGCGGGCCGTCTCGAGGGGCCCCGCCGGCCGGTGAGGCTGACCACATCCAGCATTCTGATAGCTGGCTTCACAGCAATCTGGCCCCATACTAGACGTCATGCAGCAAGCGACGGCACCGCAACCGCTGGCAGCGCGCCAGTTGGTTCGACGGCGCCTGGCCGAGGCATATGATGGCGCGTTCTGAGGGCAATCGCCCACGCCATCGCGCTGTGCCTCAGCCGTCGCGGATCCGCAAGCGGCTGTCGCGGGGCGTTATGACGCTCGTGTCGGTGGTTGCCCTGCTGATGACCGGCGCAGGGTATTGGGTAGCCCACGGCGCGCTGGGCGGCATCACCATTTCGCAGGCCCTAACCCCCGAGGATCCCCGTTCCAGCGGCAACAACATGAACATCTTGCTCATCGGGCTGGACTCGCGCAAAGACCAGGAAGGCAACGACCTGCCCTGGTCGGTCTTGAAGCAGCTACACGCGGGCGATTCCGACGACGGCGGCTACAACACGAACACGCTGATACTTGTGCACGTCGGTGCCGATGGCAAAGTGGTGGCCTTCTCGATCCCCCGCGACGACTGGGTGCCCTTCACCGGCGTTCCGGGATACAACCACATCAAGATCAAAGAGGCGTACGGGCTGACCAAGCAATACGTGGCAGAACAGCTGGCCAACCAGGGTGTGAGCGACCGGAAAGAGCTCGAGACCCGGGGCCGTGAAGCTGCCCGGGCCGCGACCCTGCGGGCGGTGCGAAGCCTGACCGGCGTCCCGATCGACTACTTCGCCGAGATCAATTTGGCCGGTTTCTACGATTTGGCCCAGACCCTCGGCGGCGTTGATGTGTGCCTGAACCATGCCGTCTACGACTCGTACTCCGGAGCCGACTTCCCCGCCGGGCGTCAACGGTTGAATGCCGCGCAGGCGCTGGCGTTTGTCCGGCAGCGTCATGGCCTAGACAACGGGGACCTGGACCGCACCCACCGCCAGCAAGCATTCCTGTCGTCGGTCATGCGCGAACTTCAGGATTCGGGCACCTTCACCAACCTGGACAGGCTCGACAACCTGATGGCCGTGGCACGCAAAGATGTGGTGCTGTCGGCCGGCTGGGACGAGGACCTGTTCCGCCGGATGGGCGACCTGGCGGGCGGTAACGTCGAATTCCGGACGCTGCCCGTGGTGCGCTACGACAACATCGACGGCCAGGATGTCAACATTATCGACCCGACCGCGATCCGGGCCGAGGTAGCGGCGGCATTTGGCAGCGCGCCGCCAACGTCGCAGACCGCCGCGGCCGCCAAACCTAACCCATCCACCGTCGTCGATGTGGTCAATGCCGGCAGCATCAGCGGACTGGCCAGCCAGGTCTCCGGTGCGCTGCTGAAGCGCGGCTACACCGCGGGTCAGGTGCGTGACCGCGAATCCGGCGATCCGTTCACCACCGCCATCGAGTACGGTGCCGGCGCGGAAACGGACGCCCAGAACGTGGCAGACCTGCTCGGTATCGACGCCCCCAACCATCCCGATCCCGCCGTCGCGCCCGGACACATCCGTGTGACGGTGGATACCAACTTCTCCCTACCGGCACCCGACGAGGCCACCGCCGCCGCGACGTCCACCGAAACCAGCACATATCCGCTGTACGGCGGCGGCACCACCACCGACCCGACACCGGACCAAGGGGCGCCCATCGATGGCGGCGGCGTGCCCTGCGTGAACTAGGTAAGTTATCCGACCACTCCACGCAGCCCGTCGGCGCCGAACACCGGCTCCAGCATGGGCGAGAAGTCCGGGCCCCTTCGCAGCATGTGGCCGCCGTCGACGTTGATGACCTGTCCGGTGATCCAACTGGCCGCGTCGCTGAGCAAAAACATTGCTAGGTTCGCGACGTCTTCGACCTCACCCACCCGCGGTAATGGCGTGCAGACCCGGTAGTCCGCGCTCAGCTCCGGCGACTCTGTGACGGGCACAACCAGATCTGTACGGATCAGGCCCGGGCGGATGCTGTTGACCCGTACCCACGACGGGCCGAGTTCGTCAGCGGCCAGTTTCATCATGTGGTCAACGGCCGACTTGGTGACCCCGTAGGCGCCGAACCAGCGATGGGTGTTGCTGGCCGCGATCGAGGAGATGCCGACGAACGAACCGCCGCCGCCGCGTACCAATTCCCGCGCGGCGTGCTTGAGCACGTACATGGTGCCATTGACATTGAGGTCCACGGTGCGCCGCCAGGCCTGCGAGTCGATCTGGGTGATTGGCCCAATGGTCTGAGACCCGCCCGCGCAATGCACCACACCGTGCAGCCGGCCATGCCACGCGGTTGCCGCGTCCACCACACGCAGGGTCTGCTCCTCGTCGGTGATGTCGGCCGGCTCATAGCCGATCGCTCCGGTCTTGAGCGCCTCGATGTCTTTGACAGCCGCCGCCAGCTTGTCTGGATTTCGTCCCACGATCATGACGGCGGCTCCAGCCGCGACCAACCCGGCGGCCACCCCCTTGCCGATTCCGCTGCCACCTCCGGTGACCAGGTAGGTCCGGTCTTGGAAAGAAAGCTGCACTTGAGGCCCCTCACGCCGAAACTGAAACAGGTTCTCGCCATTTTGGACCATGCGGCCCGTCACTTGCGCCGAAGGTGAACTCACGGCGAGGTTTCGCGGCGCTCGCGAATTCATGCCCTCAGTTCACGTTCGACGTTCGTGATCAACGGTGCCGCCATCGTGGAGGGATTCCATAGGTTGCGGCTTGTTGCCACATTGCGGCCAGTGTGCGCCGCCGGGTGCGCGTCCACGGTAGGCTTCAACCACGAATTATCGGGCAACGATATCGGAGTCGGAGTTGGCAATAACTGGTTCGGCCGCACCGTCATGGCCGCGACTATTGCACGCCGAGGGCCCCCCTTCCGTCATTTGTATACGGCTGTTGGTGGGGTTGGTGTTTCTCAGTGAGGGAATCCAGAAATTCATGTATCCAGATCAGCTGGGTCCGGGCCGCTTCGAGCGGATCGGCATCCCCGCCGCCACGTTCTTCGCCGATCTGGACGGGGTGGTCGAGATTGTCTGCGGCACACTGGTCCTCCTCGGCCTGCTGACCCGGGTCGCGGCGGTGCCGTTGCTCATCGACATGGTGGGAGCGATCGTGCTGACCAAACTCCGAGCACTGCAGCCGGGCGGGTTTCTCGGGGTAGAGGGCTTCTGGGGCATGGCCCACGCTGCCCGGACCGACCTGTCGATGCTGCTCGGATTGATCTTCCTGCTGTGGTCCGGCCCCGGCCGGTGGTCACTAGATAGGCGACTGTCCAAACGCGCCACGGCTTGCGGCGCGAGGTGAACCCGCGACGTAGCGCGACCGATGCACCGGACTCAACGACGAGTCAGCGGTGGCGTCGCGAATGAACTGCCCGATCTGACGCAACGAACGGGTCGCTTCGGGCACCAGCGGTGTGGCGAGTTGGAAAAGATGAGCCTGACCGGGCCAAACCCGTACCTCGGCACAGACGCCTGCCGCCGCCAGCTTGCCGGCGCCCAGCTGCGCGTCGTGCAGCAGCACTTCGGAGCCGGAAACGTGAATAAGTGTCGGCGGCAAGCTGGATTCGATATGGTCGAGCGGCTCATAGAGGTCTTCGGGCCTGCCGTCGACCATGTTCTTGGCAGCGGCCGCCCTGACCCATGCCGCCAAGGCATCGAATGCCCGCGCCGGAAACATCGCGTCGGTCCCGATGTTGGGATGGTCCTGCTTGGGCCCCTTGGCCAGCTGCAGCAACGGAGAGATGGCCACTATTGCCGCCGGTTTCTCGTCGTCGCACTGCAGCCGCTGCGCAAGCGCGAGCGCAAGGTAACCACCCGCGGAATCACCGGCCAACACGATCTGTTCCGGCCGGTATCCGCGCGCCCGCAACCATTGGTATGCATCGTGGCAGTCGTCGAGCGCCATCCCCAGCGAATGCTTAGGGATCAGCCGATAGTCGACTATCAACACGGGTGATTCGGCAAATCCTGACAGCGCGTTGACGATCCTGCTGTGCGAATTCGGCCCGCACATGACAAACGCGCCGCCGTGCAAATAGAGCACCACCCGCCCAGCGCCGTCGGCCGCCCGCACCCCAGGCGCACGCACCAACTGGGCGGTAGCATTCGGCAAATTTATCGTTGTTCGGACCGTGCCCTGCCCGGGGCGCCAAACCCTGCATGCGAAGTCGACGAACCCCAACGGCAGAGGCAGGGGCGATAGGTAACTGCCCACAGTCATAAGTGGCTTGATCGTCATGCGCGATGCCAGTGCCGCCAACCGACCTGCAACACTAGGGCCGCTTTCGGTGATCTCGATGGGAGCCCCGTCCCAGCACGAATCGGAATTCGAGCATCCCGACGATTGCAGGGGCCGGCGTGCGTAATACGAGGACATTTTCAGCACGTTTCGCCGGAATGTGGCCGGTGGTTGGCGTTAGCTGCACGGAAGCGCCTGAGCTGGCCCGCCGTCACCGCCCGATTTATCAATCGCAAATCTCGCACTTCCCGTTTACGTAGTTGCTCCAACCAGACGCAGCCCAATTCGGGCTCCTCCCCCCATCAATCATTCGGTGGCGCGAAGTTCACCAGAGTCCCGGACACGCTCACGCGAACTACCTGCATTTAGGGGATCACAGGCACCTTGAAATGCATCGGTGTATGACTGGGAGTTTGCTGTACGTCTATTGGTAAGTGCGAATTCGCCGCCGGCTACCCGCACCCCGTAGAATCGCAAGCCGATATCGGCTTGGTCACCTGAGGTGTTCTATGCGGGAGTTTCAGCGGGCCGCGGTGCGCCTGCACATCCTGCACCACGCTGCCGACAACGAGGTGCACGGCGCGTGGCTGACCCAAGAACTGAGCCGGCACGGCTACCGGGTCAGCCCCGGCACGTTGTACCCGACCCTGCACCGGCTCGAAGCCGACGGCCTGCTGGTGTCCGAGCAACGGGTCGTCGACGGCCGCGCGCGCCGCGTCTACCGGGCTACCCCGGCTGGCCGGGCAGCACTGACCGAGGATCGCCGGGCACTGGAAGAGCTGGCCCGCGAAGTCCTCGGCGGGCAATCGCACACCGCTGGTAACGGGACCTGAACCGCGTCGACGGTACCCATCGCCGGGGCCAAACCGTGACGACGTCTGCAGCGCAATGCGGGCTTGGCTTACAGTTATGTAATGTCTACCAAATCTGACCACGGCGAAATCGGTGACGTCGAACCGCTGGCAGACAGCACCGCGAGCCAGGCCAGGCGAGTCGTCGCCGCATATGCGAACGACGCCGACGAGTGTCGGATCTTCCTGTCCATGCTCGGTATTGGACCGGCCAAACTCGAGAGCTAATGGCTCCCTCGGGAGGCCAGGAGGCGCAGATTTGCGATTCGGAGACCTTCGGGGACTCTGACTTCGTGGTGGTAGCCAATCGACTGCCCGTCGATCTGGAGCGTCTTCCCGACGGCAGCACAACCTGGAAACGCAGCCCCGGAGGCTTGGTCACCGCCTTGGAGCCGGTGCTGCGGCGTCGGCGCGGGGCCTGGGTCGGCTGGCCCGGCGTTAACGACGACGGGGCCGAACCCGACCTCCACGTGCTGGACGGCCCCATCATCCAAGACGAGCTGGAACTTCATCCGGTACGGCTGAGCACCACGGACATAGCTCAGTACTACGAGGGATTCTCCAACGCCACACTGTGGCCGCTGTACCACGACGTCATCGTCAAGCCGCTCTACCACCGCGAATGGTGGGATCGCTACGTCGACGTCAACCAGCGCTTTGCCGAGGCCGCGTCGCGCGCCGCCGCCCACGGCGCAACCGTGTGGGTACAGGACTACCAGCTGCAGCTGGTACCGAAGATGCTGCGCATGCTGCGGCCCGATCTGACCATCGGTTTCTTTTTGCACATCCCGTTCCCGCCGGTAGAGCTGTTTATGCAGATGCCGTGGCGCACCGAGATCATCCAGGGCCTACTGGGCGCCGACCTGGTGGGCTTCCATCTTCCGGGCGGTGCCCAGAATTTCCTGATCCTGTCCCGGCGTCTGGTCGGCACCGACACTTCCCGCGGAACCGTCGGTGTGCGGTCGCGGTTCGGTGCGGCGGTGCTCGGGTCCCGCACCATACGAGTTGGCGCCTTTCCTATCTCGGTTGACTCCGGCGCGCTCGACCACGCTGCCCGCGACCGCAACATCAGGCGCCGGGCCCGCGAGATTCGCACCGAACTGGGAAATCCGCGCAAGATCCTGCTCGGTGTTGACCGGCTCGACTACACCAAGGGCATCGACGTACGGCTGAAGGCCTTTTCCGAGCTGCTGGCCGAGGGCCGCGTCAAACGCGACGACACCGTCGTGGTCCAGCTGGCTACCCCGAGCCGCGAGCGGGTGGAGAGCTACCAGACGCTGCGCAACGACATCGAACGCCAGGTCGGCCACATTAACGGCGAGTACGGTGAGGTTGGCCATCCGGTAGTGCATTACCTGCATCGACCGGCTCCGCGCGACGAGCTTATCGCTTTCTTCGTGGCCAGCGACGTCATGCTGGTCACCCCACTACGCGACGGGATGAACCTGGTGGCCAAGGAGTACGTCGCTTGCCGCAGCGATCTTGGCGGTGCCCTGGTGCTCAGCGAATTCACCGGGGCCGCAGCCGAACTCCGGCACGCATACCTGGTCAACCCGCACGACCTGGAAGGCGTCAAGGACGGGATAGAGGAAGCGCTCAACCAGACGGAGGAGGCGGGCCGGCGGCGAATGCGGTCGCTGCGACGCCAAGTGCTCGCCCACGACGTGGACCGCTGGGCACAGTCGTTTCTCGACGCTCTCGCCGGGGCACACCCGAGGGGCCAAGGCTAACGGTCAAGCCGCTCCCGCTCGCGAGCAGACGCAGAATCGCCCATTTCGGCACGAAATTGGGCGATTCTGCGTCTGCTCGCGCCCTGGAAGCTGGTGCGGCTGCCCAAAGGCTGTGATACTCGATGGAGCGCGAAGGCCCGAAGGAGGGCATGTGAACATCCGTTGCGGACTGGCCGCTGGGGCCGTCATCTGCTCGGCCGTCGCACTGGGAATTGCGCTGCACTCCGGTGACCCGGCGCGTGCGCTCGGACCGCCGCCGGATGGCAGTTACTCCTTCAACCAGGCCGGAGTGTCCGGGGTGACGTGGACGATTACCGCGCTGTGCGATCAGCCGTCGGGAACCCGTAACATGAACGACTATTCTGACCCCATCGTTTGGGCGTTCAACTGCGCTCTCAACGTGGTGAGTACGACGCCCCAACAGATCACCCGTACGGACCGGCTGCAGAACTTCAGCGGCAGGGCTCGGATGAGTAGCATGCTGTGGACCTTCCAGGTGAATCAGGCAGACGGCGTGGCGTGTCCGGACGGCAGCACGGCACCGTCCAGCGAAACCTATGCGTTCAGCGACGAGACGCTGACCGGGACGCACACCACCGTGCATGGCGCCGTGTGTGGCCTGCAGCCAAAGTTGAGCAAACAACCGTTTTCACTGCAGCTCATCGGCCCGCCACCCAGCCCGGTCCAGCGTTATCCGTTGTACTGCAACAACATTGCGATGTGCTATTAAATCGGCGTGATGTAGGCGATCAGCCATTTGCCGTCAATCCGCTGGAAATCCACCCGCAGTCGGCTGCCGTCGTAGAGCGGCTGTCGCGTCTTGTCGGTCACGGTGCGGTTCAAATAGACCATCACCGATGCGCAATCGCGTTTGGCATCCATGACTCCCACACCGACGACATTGGCCTGGACCACCACTTCACGCTTCTTCGCCTCCGGGATGATCTGCGCATTGGCGCTCTTCTGGAACTCCTGGCGATAGTCCGGCGTCAGCAGCGGGTACACCGCGGTGAGGCTGCGCTCGACAGTTTGGTAGTCGTAACCGAAGACTTGTGGGATTTCCTGCATGGCCAGCTTCGGTAACAGTGCCCGCGCCGACGCTTCGCCCCCGGTCTGCACCCGGTCCCAGTAGAACCAGCCACCGGCCGCGGACAAACCCACGATGGTGGCGACCATCAGCGCGTAGGCGACGGAAATCAACCGTCTCATCAGTTGCCCCCGTCCGGGTACTTCAGGTCGTAGCCGGTCATCCGGCCGTTCTCGTCCTCATGCACGATGACCCGAAGACGATAGGGCATGGACGGCTTGTTGACGCCGTCGATATCGGCGACCGTCACCCGCACCGACACCAATACCGATGCGTTGTCGCTGATTTCGTCAATGCCCTCCAACGCGGCGCCGTTGACGACGGCCTCCGATGTCGCGTTGGTGGCCCGGAATAGACCCTTGAGGTTGTCCACGTTGTTGTTGGCGTTCAGCATGCCGCGTAGCGGCCCACTGGTGCCGTTGACGAACCGGTTCACGCTCTCGTCGATGGTGTCCGGCGTGTAGCTGAACATGTTGACCACGGTCTGGGTGGCGGCATCGACAAAACGCTGGTTGCGGGCTTGCCGGGCGTCCGCATCCCGGTTCTGCATAACCAGTGCGGTCACACCCCATGCCAGCGCGGCAATCGCCAATAGGCCTGCCGCCAGCGAAAGCCAGCCGACCAGGACGCGGTGTGCCGGCCGGCGTGGCGGCGGTTTGACCGGCCTCAGGGCGGGCTTGGCGGCTTTCGCCGGCTTCGATTCGGTCCGCGCCGCGGCCCTCACCGTCGCCGCACCCTGGGCGGGACGGCTCGACTCGCCTTCCGCCGGACCCGCGGGGCGGGACGCCTTACGACGAGCGCGCCGCGTCGTCGACTGCTGTCCGCCGGCTACACCGGTATCTGCGGCCACTACAGCTGCCTCGGATCGCGCATGAGATCCACCCAATTCTCGGCGCTGGATGCGCCCGTCATCCCGGGCGCGAAGATACCAGTGCCGCCGGCCGGGTCCGCGAAGGCTCCGCTGAGTTGGTCATAGATGGTGTAGGCCGGACCGCTGGCCTGCGGTTGGGGGCCAGGCGCCGGCCCGGGCGGAGGCCCGGTGCCTTCCGGTGGTGGCGGCGGCGGAATGGTCGCCGGGTATGGCACCTGGGGTGGCTCCGGCGGGTACCCGGGCGGCATCCATGACGTGAACGGTGGAGGCGGACCGTTGTCGTTGGGCGGCGGCGCAGGCTGCGCCGGCTGGTGCGGCGCCGGCCCGGGGCCGGCCACCTGGCCGGGTGGCGGCGGTCCGACGATGGGCACGCCCGGGTCGGGATCCGCGCCCGGCGGGATGTAAGGGAACTTGTTGGGCGGCAGAATGTTTCGCCCATCCGTCACCTCGGTGCCGTACGGGATCGGCGGACCGCGCCACGGGTTGGTTCCAACTGGCACATAGCCACGCGGATCCCGACATAACTGCACCGTCGGTGCCCGCTTACCGGGGAATTCCTGGCACGGGTAGTTGCGAGCGCCGCGCACCGTGCTCGGGTCGTTCTGCGCGGTCTTGCAGTACATGTCCCGGGGAATCTCGCGTACCGACTCGTCGGCCGGCGACCGGACCAGCGGCGGGGGCAAGAACCCGGTCATGCAGGGCGGCGGGTCGTGCAGGTCGATCTTGAAGTCCAGCTTGGCGCCCTCGTCCTGGGGTACGCCGCCCGCCGAGGTGATGATCGCGGCGAACAGCGCCGGGAAAACCACCAGGAGCTGTTCGATCGACTTGTGATAGATCACGCCCACCCGGCCCAGGTTGGCCAGACTGGCCGCCAGCGCGGGAAACGAAGGACGAATCCCGGAGAACGCGGTGTTGGCCTCGTCGATCGCATCCGGGGCGTCGGCCAACGTGTCGCGCAGCCGCGGGTCTGCCGCACGGAGCTGCCAGGTGAACCGCGCCAGCCCATCGGCGAGTGACTTGATGTCCCCGCCGGCGCGGATCTGGGCTTGCAGGAACGGGCCGGCCTGATCGATCAACTGCGAAACCTGTGGATAGTTGGCGTTGGCCTCATCCACCAGCAACCGGGCCGACTCGATCAGCCGGGCCAGTTCCGGACCGGCGCCATTGGTCGCGATGAACGCCTCGTGCAGCAGCTCCCGCAGCCGGGTGTCGCCAAGGCTGCCGAGCAGCGTCTCGGCCTGACGCAACAGGTCGGCGACGTCTTGCCCGATTCGGGTGTTCTGCCGCTGGATCCGGAAGCCGTTGCGCAACTTGGTCGACGACGGGTTCTCCGGCGGCACTAGGTCGATGTACTGCTCACCGATGGCCGAAACGCTGCGTACGGTGGCGGTGACGTTCGACGGAATGGCGGTGCCACTGTTCAGTCGCATGTGCGCGGTAACGCCATTGGGATTTAGCCCCACCGACTCCACCCGCCCGACCGCGACACCGCGGTAGGTGACGTTGGCGTTCTTGTACAGGCCACCGCCCGCGACGAAGTCGGCACTCACGCCGTAGGTTCCGATGCCGAACGTGGCGGGCAGACGCAGATAAAAGATCGCCATCACGCTCAGGGTGATGACGGTGATCACCGCAAAAATGGACAACTGGATCTTGGCGAGTCGGTCGATCATGTCCGGGCCCCTACTGTCCCGACGCCGTACCGGGTGGAATCTTAAATGGGTCGGCCGCTTGCCCGGACAGGTTGGCCAGTTCGCCAATCAGGAAGTCGGGCGGGTTGAGGATCTCGTCCATGTGCGCCATGTTCGGGTCGAAGTACGCCGTGGTGAAGAACGTCTCACCAATCCGGCGCAGGGTGAGGTCGAAGGTGGTGAACACGTTAAGATAGTCGCCGCGCACCGCCTGCTTGATACCGAAGTTGGGAAATGGGAACGTCAGCAACAGCTGCAGCGAGGTGACGAAATCCTTTCGGTCGTCGTTGAGGGCCTTGACGATCGAGTAGAGGTCTTTGAGGTCTTCACCGAAATCCACCTTGGTCTCGGCCAGCACGTGCGACGTGACCATCGTCAACCTTTTGAGCGCGGCGAACGCGTCGACGATGTGGTCCCGGTTCTGGTTGAGCACGCGAACCGCGTCGGGCAGCGTGTCCAGTGCTCGGCCCAGGTTGTCCTTGTCACGTGCCAGGATCGCGGAGACTCGGTTCAGCCCATCCAACGCATCGATGATGTCGTGAACCTGCCGGTTCAGGCCCGCCGTCAACTCCGCGAGCCTGGGGACCAGGTTGACGAACTGGGCCTGCCGACCCGCCACCGCCTGGTGGGTCTCGTCAATGATCTCTTCCAACGCACCGACGTTACCCTTGTTGACCACCACCCCCAGCGCCGAGAAAACCTCCTCGGTGGTGGGGAATCGGTCGGTGTTGGCCTCGGTGATTCTCGAGCCGTCAACCAACCTCCCGGTCGGCGGGCGGTCCGTCGGTGGCGCCAGCTCTACATGTAACGAACCCAGCAGCGAGGTCTGGGAGACCTTCGCCACGGCGTTGGCCGGCAGCAACACATTCTTGTCCAGGTCCAGCTTCACGGCGGCATAAAAGGATCCGTCGGGTCGTTGGACCGCGACAATGCCGGCCACGCTGCCGACGGTGACGTCATCGACCATGACCGGTGAGTTCTGCGGCAACGTCGCCACATCAGCCATTTCGACGGTGACCGAGTAGGCACCTTCACCGTGCCCGGCGGTGCCAGGCAGCGGCAGCGAGTTCAGCCCGCCAAACTGACAGCCGGCAAGCAGCGCGCTGCTGGCCGTCAATATGATGGCGCGCAACCAGATTCGGTTCATCCGCCGCCCCCATGCTCGCCCGGTCCTGCCCCCGGCGCCGGCGGGGCCGGTGCCGGACCGGGCGCCGGTGGGACGAGTAGGCTCTGCAGATCCGCGGGGTTGCCCACAGGCGCTCCTCCTCCCGCGGGTACCCAAGTCAATTCCGGAACCGGCGTCTCCGACTTGGCCTCGGTGGCCGGGGTGTCGTAGATGATCTGGCCCTTGTACGCCGTGATCGTGTTAAGCGGGTGGAACATGATCGGCGGGTAATTCACCGTGAGCCGGCGCAGCACCGGCCCCAGCCGCTCACGGCAGATCTCGGCGCGCCGGTAGTAGTCCGGCGCCGACGGGCCCGCGGCGGTATCGAAGGAACCGCCGCAGATGAACTGCACCGGGTTAGCGAAGTTGGGTATCGACAACAGACCGTTGAGGGTGCCTTGCGCAGGGTCATAGATGTTGTAGAAGTTGGTGATCCCCGGCCCAGCCACGTGCAGCACTTGCTCGATGTTCTCGCTCTGGTCACTCAACGTCTGCGCAAAGTCGTTGAGCTGATTCACCGTTTCGATCAGCGTCGAGTTGTTCTCGCGCAAGAACCCCCTGATGTCGGACAGCGCCTGGTTGAGCGTGCCCAGGGTCTGGTCCAGATTGGCCGAGCTGTCGGCGAGCACCTGCGACACCGATGCCACGTGGCCGGCGAACTGCACAATCTGCTCGTCGCTCTCCGATAGCGCGTCGACCAGTACCTGCAGGTTCTTGACGGTGCCGAAGATGTCGCCGCGCGAATCCCCCAGCCGCCCGGCGACCTGCGCAAGCTCGCGCAACGCGTTGTGTAACGAGTCTCCGTTGCCGTCAAGGGTGTCCGCGGCCTGGTTGATCGCCGCGCCCAGCGGCCCCTGCAGCTCGCCCGCCGCCGGACTCAGGTCGGCGGCCAACCGGGTGAGCCCCTCTTTCACCTCGTCCCATTCCACCGGCACCGCGGTGCGATCCAGATCGATCCGACCGTTGTCGGGCAGTACCGCCCCGCCGGTATACACCGGGGTGAGCTGAATGAAGCGCGCCGCCACCAAATTCGGCGACATGATCACGGCCTGCACGTCCACGGGCACCTTGACGTCCTTGGACACCGACATAGTGATCTTGACGTCGGACGACCGCGGCTCGATCATGTCGATCTCACCCACCGGGACGCCCAGGACGCGGACCTGGTCACCGGGATAGAGCCCGACAGCAGAGGTGAAGTAGCCCACGATGGTGCGCTTATTACCGGTGGACGAGAGCACGTACACGCCGCCCACCAGCGCGGCCACCAGCGCGATCACCGTGGCGTAGCGCAATCCCCGGCTCCCCGTCAACATGGCGACCCGGCCCATCACGGCGACTTCGGTCTGATGATCCAGCGCTCCTGGATAAACCCGCGCAAGTAATCGGCGAGGCTATCCGGCAGCTTGCCCGGCTGAAAGACCAGGTCGAACACGGTCGCCACCAGCGGCCCGGGCAGCACGCTGTAGACGTTGACATTGAATCCGGGTCCGGATCCGACCACCTCCCCCAGCGTGGTCGCGTACGTGGGCAGCCGCTTGAGGGCCTCGGTGATATAGTCGCGGCGCTCGTTGAGGTTGGCCAGCACCAGGTTGAGCTTGCTCAAAGCCGGGCCGAACTCCTTACGGTTGTCGGCGACAAAGCCGGAAATCTGCGCTGCAACATCGTCGATCCCAGAGATCAACGCGCTGAGCGCGGCCCGCCGGGCATCGAGCGCCGCAAACAACTGGTTGCCGTCCTCGACCAGCTTGTTGACCTGTTCGGCGCGTTCGGACAACACCGATGTCACCGACTTGGCGTGCGCCAGCAGGCCTTGCAGCGCTTCGTCGCGACGATTCAGGGCGCGCGACAGCGACGTCAGCCCGTCCACGGCACCACGCACCTGCGGGGTGGCGTCATGCAAGGCCTGGGTGAACACGTTCAAGGCCTGCTCGAACTGCGGCCTATTCAGGTCGTTGGCGTTGCGGCCCAGATCCTGCAGCACCCCGTTGAGCGTGTAGGGCGTGGTGGTCCGGCTCAACGGAATCGTGGTCGACTTGCCGGAGCCAGCCGGACTGACCGCGATGGAGCGCTCGCCGAGGATGGTGTCGGTGCGGATCGCGGCCAGGGACTGGTCGCCGACGACGATGCTGCGGTCCACGCTGAAGGTGACCTTTGCACTGTTTCCGGCCAGACTCACGGCCGACACCGCGCCCACCTTGAGGCCCGAGACATAAACCGAGTTACCGGGGGTGATCCCACCGGCGTCGGTGAAATACGCGTCGTAGGTTTTGCCCTGTGGCCAGAAAGGCAACCCGCTGTAGCCGAATGCGATCAGGACGACGCAGATCACCAGCACCAGGCCGAAGATGCCGGTGCGGAGCGGGTCGCGTTCGTGTTTGCTACTTGGCTTCCTATTTAGCAAAGGCGCACCTCCCCTTGCTGGGATCCGGCTGGCCGCCGATCGGCAGCAGGATGTCGCTGCCGGCCGGTCCGTTGATCTTGATCGTCACCGAGCAGAAGTAGATGTTGAAGAATGCTCCGTAACTGCCCAGCGCGGACAGGCGCAGGTAGTCCTCGCCGAGCTGCTCGATGTCGTTGTTGACCTCGGCCTTTCGGTTGTCCAGCTCGGTAGCCAGCGGCCGGGCGTTTTCCAGGATGCCTTGCAGCGGCCGGCGCGAATTCCGCAACAGTTCCGTAAGATCCGTCGTCGTCGACGCCAGCGGCGAAATGGCGCCCGCGATCGGATCCCGGTTCTTGGCCAGGCCGCTGACCAGCTGCTGCAGCTGGTCGACACTGGCCGAAAATTGCGCGCTCTTTGCATCGACGGTCGCCAGCACCGCGTTGAGGTTGGTGATTACCTCGCCGATCAGCTGGTCGCGTGCGCCCAGCGCCGCCGAGAAGGCACCGGTGTCGGCGAGCACGTTCGCCAACGGACCACCCTGGCCCTGCAGCAACTCGATGACCGCACTGGTGATGGTGTTGATCTTGTCAGCGTCAAAGCCTTTCAGCACCGGCCGTAGCCCACCCAGCAACGCATCGAGATCCAGTGCGGGCTGGGTGTGGGCCACGTTGATGGTGCCACCCGGCGGCAGCTTGCGCAGTTCACCCGGACCCGACGTGATCTCCAGGAACCGGTCGCCCACCAGGTTTTCGTACCGGATCACCGCACGCGTGGACGAGTACAGCGTGTAGCTGCGGTCGATCGCGAATGCCACGTCGATGCTGTGGTCTGGGTTGAGCTTGACCGCCTTCACTGAACCGACCGGCACACCGGCGATGCGAACCTTCTGGCCTGCCTTCAGCCGCGACGCGTCGGTGAAGGTGGCGTGGTAGACGGTTGTGGGACCAAACCGGAAGTCCCCGAAGACCACCACCAGACCGGCGGCCACCAGCAGCATGACCACCGCGAAGACGCTGACCTTGATCACCATCGACCGGTGCGAGGGAACGCCCGAGCCCGCCATCAGAAGTCGTCCCGTTCCGCGAACGCACCGTTGAACAGGAACTGCAGCGTCGACGGCGCGTCAACCTGTAACTCGGTGAACGGCTGGTATGGGATCAAAGCGTTGTCGGTGACCAGGAACGGCGCGCGGTAGAACGACCCGCCCGTCTGCTTGGTCGGGATATCGGGCAACCCTCGGCAGTTCGGACCGCCGGAGGCGTTGACGATCGGCAGGCTCTCCGGATAGGTGTACGACGGCGCACCCAACACGAAGCTCGACGAGGTGAACAGCCCAGCCTTACGGACACCGATTAGCGGGGCAAACTCCTTGACACCGCGCGCGATGCCCTTGAAAAGGCAGCCGAATACCGGGGAGTAGTCGGAGGTCACTTTGAGCGGGGCTCGGAGCCGGTTGATGGCGTCGATGAAATTCTGTTCGGCGGGCGCCAACGTCTCATAGGCGTTATTAGACAGACCGATGGTGGCTAGCAGCGTGTCGTTGAGGTTGTCCTTCTGGTCGACGATCGTCTTGTTGATCGTCGGCAGGTTATCGAACACGGTGTTCAGGTCCCCGGCGGCGTCAGCATAGACGTTGGCCACCACCGCCGCCTTGCGGAAATCCTCCTGAAGGGCGGGTAACTTTGGGTTCGCTTGGCGGGTCAGCGTGTTCAGTCCCGACAACAGCGCACCCAGGTCATCGCCGTGGCCGCGCAGGCCTTCGGACAGCGCGCTCAGCGTCGCGTTCGTTTCAAGCGGATCGATCTTGTGTAGCAGGTCGATGAGCGATTGGAACAACGTGTTGACCTCAAGCTGTACCTGAGACGCCGCCACGTGCGCATTCGGACTTAGCGGCTTGGGCGACGGCGTCTTTGGCGGAATGAATTCCACCGATTTGGCGCCGAAGATGGTGTTTCCGGCGATGCGCACCGTCGCGTTGGAGGGGATAAAACCCATCTCGCCGCTGTCGATGGCCAGCTTGAGCCGTGCTTGGTTGCCGCTGTAGCTGATATCCGTGACCTTGCCTACCTGGATGCCACGGTATTTGACCTTGGCGCCCTTCTCCATAACCAGGCCGGCCCTCGGCGACGATACCGTGACGGTGTCCGTAGACGTGAAAGCCGCCGTATACGAAAGATAAGTCAGCACTGCGGATCCCACCATCAGCCCGGCCAGCAGCGCCGCTGCCACCCTGACACTGGTGCGTCGAGATCCGCCGCCGGACATGTTTCCTTTCTGAAGGTTTTTACCCCGAGAGGTTGAAGTTACCGGACGCGCCGTAGACGGCGAGCGAGATGAACAAGGTGATGACAACAACCACGATCAGCGAGGTCCGTACGGCCTGCCCGACCGCGACCCCGACCCCAACCGACCCGCCGCTGGCGTTGTAGCCGTAGTAGGTATGCACCAGCATTACCGCGATCGACATAGCGATGGCTTGCATAAACGACCACAACAGGTCGGAGGGGATGAGGAAGGTGTTGAAGTAATGGTCATAAAGGCCCGCGGACTGCCCATTGACGAACACCGTGGTGAAACGAGCGGCGAAGAACGCGGCCAGCACCGACAACGAATACAACGGAATGATCGCCACCAGGCCGGCGATCAGCCGGGTTGACACCAAATAGGACACCGAGTGCACCGCCATGCATTCGACGGCGTCGATCTCCTCAGAGACCCGCATGGCACCCAGCTGCGCGGTGGCTCCGGCCCCGATGGTGGCCGCCAGCGCGATACCCGCGATCACCGGCGCGACAACGCGGACGTTCAAAAACGCCGACAGGAACCCGGTCAACGCCTCGATACCGATGTCGCCCAGCGACGAATACCCCTGCACGGCGATCACGCCACCGGACGCCAGGGTCAAAAAGGCCGCCACCCCGACCGTGCCGCCGATCATGACCAGCGCTCCGGCGCCCAGCGTCATCTCGGCGACCAGCCGGACCGTCTCCTTCCGGTAGCGGGTGATGGCGTTGGGCACATAGCGCATGGTTTCGCCGTAGAACAGCGCCTGCTCACCGAAGTTGTCGACCGGCCGCTGCAGCCGCGAAAAGAAACGGCGAAACCGGATAGTGACGTCGTAGCTCATCGCTTCATCACCATCGCTCGCTCACCGTCGTTTGTTACTGCGCCGAGATTCGCACACCTATAGCGGTCATGACTACGTTGATCACGAAAAGGCAGATGAACGCGTAGACGACGGTCTCGTTGACCGCATTGCCCACCCCCTTGGGCCCACCCTTGACCGTCAGACCGCGGTAACACCCGACCAGCCCGGCCATGACCCCGAACAGTAGCGCCTTGATCTCCGCCAGTATCAATTCGCGCAGTCCGGTGAGCACGGTCAGACCGTTGATAAACGCACCCGGGTTGACGCCCTGAAGAAAGACCGAGAACGCGTAGCCGCCGGACAGGCCAATGGCGCACACCAAGCCGTTGAGCAGCAGCGCAACCAATGTGGACGCCAACACCCTGGGGACCACGAGCCGTTGAATTGGGTCGATGCCCAGCACCCGCATCGCGTCGATTTCCTCACGGATGGTGCGAGCGCCCAGGTCGGCGCAGATCGCCGTGGCGCCAGCACCTGCCACCACCAGCACAGTCACGACCGGGCCCAGCTGGGTGATGGTGCCGAACGCCGTTCCGGCGCCGGACAAGTCGGCGGCCCCAATTTCACGCAACAGAATGTTGAGGGTGAACGCCACCAGGACCGTGAACGGAATGGACACCAGCAACGTCGGGACTAGCGAAACGCGGGCCACCATCCAGGTCTGGTCCAAAAACTCGCGGAACTGGAACGGCCGCCGGAAAGCGGCACGCGCGGTGTCCATCGACATTTCGAAGAACCCGCCGACGGCCCGGGCCGGAACCGCAAGTTGTTGGATCAACTGGGGTCCCCCCGTCTACTGCTCGCGGCGAAGTCTGTGAGTCTCCTGAACGCGCTTAGGGCCCGCACGTTGCACGGTGTGAGCCGGCCCATCCTAACCCAGAACGAGTTTGCGGTGTCAACGAACCGCACACCGGATCAACTGGGTCAATTTCGCTGGTTAAGCCCTATGTTGGCGTGGTGATTCGGACACCGATTCCAATAATCGGCCGCCTATATCCACGGGTCACTGACGCATCAGATCGGTCGCCGAAAAGCTCTGTTCCGGATCCCGACCAGCAAAGTAGTCCCGCAGCGTCGCGGTGAGCTCGGTGGGATCCCAGGACGTGCCGTCCGCGCTGAACCGGCGCTCCATGTGCGGCGGTGACACCAGCGTCACCTGCGGACCGTAGACGATGAACACCTGACCGTTGACTTCCGCGGCAGCCGGGGACGCCAGAAACTGGACCAGGCTTACCACATGCTGCGGCGACAGCGGGTCGATCTGGCCCGCTTCGACATCGGGTGCGGCGCCGAAGACATCGGCCGTCATCGCGGTGCGCGCCCGCGGACAAATCACATTGGCGCAAACGCCGTAGCGCCCGAGCGCCCGCGCCGCCGACAGGGTTAGCGCGGTGATGCCAGCCTTGGCGGCGGCGTAATTCGCCTGCCCCACCGGGCCCACCAGACCCGCCTCCGACGAGGTGTTGACGAGCCGGCCGAAGACCGATCCCCCTTCGGCATCCTTGGCTTTGTCCCGCCAGTAGGCAGCGGCGTTGCGGGTGAGCAGAAAATGGCCGCGCAGGTGCACCGCGATCACGGCGTCCCACTCCTCGTCGGACATGTTGAACAGCATCCGGTCGCGGGTGATGCCGGCATTGTTCACCACGATGTCCAGTCCGCCCAGCCCGACGGCGCTGGCGAGCAGTTCGTCGGCCGTCGCGCGCTGGCTGATATCACCGGCTACCGCGACGGCCTTAGCACCAGCATCGGCAGCGGCGGCGCCGATCTCGTCGACGACGTCGGAAGCATCCAGGGCGGAAGCAACATCGTTGACGACGACGGTGGCGCCCAACCGGGCCAGGCCGAGCGCTTCGGCCCGACCCAAACCCGCGGCCGCGCCGGTGACCACCGCCACCTTTCCGGACAGATCGGTCGTGTTCGTGGTACGCGGCGAGCGATTGGACTCAGTCAATTTCAATTTATGAATACCTCTAGTTCCGTCCTACTCACCACGCGACAACGCCGCACGCGGGCATTCCGCGATGGCCTGCTCGGCCAGATCCTCCTGATCAACCGGGATCGGATCGGTCTTGACCACGGCATAGTCCTCGTCGTCCAGGTCGAAGATATCCGGTGCGATTCCCAAGCACACCGCGTTGCCTTCACATCGGTCTCGGTCCACGATCACCCGCACGGCACCCTCCTTACCCTGACCATCCCCCCGGTCGCTGCTAGTTCCACCATAAGGCCCTGCTACATCCGAGGAAACGGTCGCTGGATTCAGAGACTAGAACGTGTTACAACCGGGAAGACGGCCGGGTTGCCGTTGGCGTTGGTTGTCGACAGCTAGTGGACGGCTGCTGACGGCCAGTGATAAAGACGCGATCATTCAATCGGAGGCAGCTGAGATGCGCATCAGTTACACCCCGCAGCAGGAGGAGCTGCGCCGCGAGCTGCGCTCGTACTTTGCCACGTTGATGACGCCGGAACGCCGGGAGGCGCTGAGCTCGGTCCAGGGTGAATACGGCGTCGGCAATGTCTACCGGGAGACGATCGCGCAAATGGGCCGCGACGGGTGGCTTGCGCTGGGCTGGCCCAAGGAATACGGCGGCCAGGGCCGCTCGGCGATGGACCAGCTGATCTTCACCGATGAAGCCGCCATCGCCGGTGCACCGGTGCCGTTCCTGACCATCAACAGCGTGGCGCCGACGATCATGGCCTACGGAACCGACGAGCAGAAGAGGTTTTTCCTGCCCCGGATCGCCGCCGGGGATCTGCACTTCTCGATCGGCTACTCCGAGCCCGGCGCCGGCACCGACCTGGCCAACCTGCGCACCACCGCGGTTCGCGACGGCGATGACTATGTGGTCAACGGCCAGAAGATGTGGACCAGCCTGATTCAGTACGCCGACTACGTCTGGTTAGCGGTACGCACCAACCCGGAGTCTTCTGGGGCCAAAAAACACCGTGGCATATCGGTGTTAATCGTGCCGACGACCGCTGAGGGCTTCTCCTGGACTCCAGTGCACACCATGGCCGGTCCGGACACCAGCGCCACCTACTACTCCGACGTGCGGGTACCGGTGGCCAACCGGGTCGGTGAGGAAAACGCCGGCTGGAAGCTGGTGACCAACCAGCTCAACCACGAGCGGGTCGCCCTGGTGTCGCCGGCACCGATTTTCGGATGCCTGCGCGAGGTCCGCGAATGGGCACAAAACACCAAGGACGCCGGCGGCACCAGGCTGATCGACTCGGAGTGGGTGCAGCTCAACCTGGCCCGGGTACACGCCAAGGCCGAAGTCCTCAAGCTGATCAACTGGGAGCTGGCTTCCTCGCAAAGTGGGCCGAAGGACGCTGGACCGTCACCGGCCGATGCGTCGGCGGCCAAGGTGTTCGGTACCGAGCTGGCCACCGAGGCCTACCGGCTGCTGATGGAGGTGTTGGGCACTGCGGCGACCCTGCGCCAGAATTCGCCAGGCGCGTTGCTGCGCGGCCGCGTCGAACGGATGCACCGGGCGTGCCTGATCCTGACGTTCGGCGGCGGCACCAACGAAGTCCAGCGCGACATCATCGGCATGGTCGCGCTGGGACTGCCGCGAGCCAACCGCTGAGCGGACCTGAGAGGACAAGACGTCATGGATTTCACGACAACCGAAGCCGCCCAGGATCTTGGTGGTCTGGTCGACACCATCGTGGACGCGGTGTGCACGCCGGAGCATCAACGTGAGCTGGACAAGCTCGAGCAGCGGTTCGACCGCGAGCTGTGGCGCAAGCTGATAGACGCCGGCATCCTGTCCAGTGCGGCGCCGGAGTCGCTGGGCGGCGATGGCTTCGGCGTGCTCGAGCAGGTTGCGGTGCTGGTGGCGTTGGGGCATCAACTGGCCGCGGTGCCGTACCTGGAGTCGGTGGTGCTCGCCGCCGGCGCCCTGGCCCGGTTCGGCTCGCCGGAACTGCAGCAGGGCTGGGGGGTGTCGGCGGTCTCCGGCGATCGGATCCTCACCGTCGCCCTCGACGGTGAGATGGGCGAGGGTCCGGTGCAGGCCGCCGGCACCGGACATGGCTACCGCCTCACCGGCACACGCACCCAGGTCGGGTACGGCCCGGTGGCCGACGCATTTCTGGTACCCGCCGAAACCGATTCCGGTGCAGCCGTTTTCCTGGTTGCCGCCGGCGACCCAGGGGTTGCGGTGACCGCACTGGCCACCACCGGACTGGGCAGCGTCGGACACCTCGAGCTAAACGGGGCCAAAGTGGACGCCGCCCGCAGGGTCGGCGGAACCGATGTCGCGGTTTGGCTCGGCACGCTTTCCACCCTGAGCCGCACCGCTTTTCAGCTCGGTGTGCTCGAGCGCGGACTGCAAATGACGGCCGAATATGCGCGCACCCGTGAACAATTCGACCGCCCGATCGGCAGCTTCCAGGCGGTGGGGCAACGGTTGGCTGACGGCTACATCGACGTCAAGGGATTGCGACTGACGCTTACCCAGGCGGCCTGGCGGGTGGCCGAAGATTCCCTGGCAAGCCGGGAGTGCCCCCAGCCAGCCGACATCGACGTCGCCACCGCGGGGTTCTGGGCCGCCGAAGCCGGGCATCGGGTGGCGCATACCATCGTGCATGTGCATGGCGGCGTCGGCGTCGACACCGATCATCCCGTACACCGGTATTTCCTGGCCGCCAAGCAGACCGAGTTCGCGTTGGGCGGCGCCACCGGTCAGCTCCGCCGAATCGGCCGTGAACTGGCGGAAACCCCTGCCTAGCCCTGCCTAGCCCGGCGACGATGCGGTCCGCGCAGCGGACCGAGAAGGAGCGGGCGAATCGAACCCACCGATGACTCCCACTCACCCGACCGTCACCGAACTTCTGCTGCCGCTATCCGAAATCGACGATCGGGGCGTCTATTTCGAGGACTCGTTCACCAGTTGGCGCGACCACATCCGGCACGGTGCCGCAATCGCCGCAGCGCTGCGGGAACGCCTGGACCCGGCGCGGCCGCCACACGTCGGTGTGTTACTGCAGAACACGCCGTTCTTCTCGGCGACACTGGTGGCCGGCGCGCTGTCGGGGATCGTCCCGGTGGGCCTCAACCCGGTGCGCCGCGGCGCGGCACTGGCCGGCGACATCGCTAAAGCCGACTGCCAGTTGGTGCTCACCGGCTCGGGATCGGCGGAGGTACCGGCCGATGTCGAGCACATCAATGTCGACTCCCCCGAATGGACCGACGAGGTGGCCGCACACCGGGATACCGAGGTGCGTTTTCGATCCGCGGATCTCGCAGACCTTTTCATGCTGATCTTCACCTCGGGCACCAGCGGCGACCCGAAGGCGGTGAAGTGCAGCCACCGCAAGGTTGCGATCGCCGGCGTGACGATCACGCAGCGCTTCAGTCTGGGCCGCGACGACGTCTGCTACGTCTCGATGCCGTTGTTCCATTCCAACGCGGTGCTGGTCGGCTGGGCGGTGGCTGCGGCCTGCCAAGGCTCAATGGCGTTGCGACGCAAATTTTCGGCGTCGCAGTTCCTGGCCGACGTCCGCCGTTATGGCGCCACTTACGCCAACTACGTGGGCAAGCCTCTTTCGTATGTGCTTGCGACACCGGAGCTTCCCGACGACGCGGACAACCCGCTGCGGGCGGTGTACGGCAACGAGGGAGTACCCGGTGACATCGACCGTTTCGGGCGCAGGTTCGGCTGCGTTGTCATGGACGGCTTCGGCTCGACTGAAGGCGGGGTGGCGATCACGCGGACACTCGACACCCCGGCGGGCGCCCTGGGCCCACTGCCGGGGGGAATCCAAATCGTCGACCCCGACACCGGCGAACCGTGCCCGACAGGAGTGGTCGGCGAACTGGTCAACACCGCCGGGCCGGGCGGTTTCGAAGGCTATTACAACGACGAGGCCGCCGAGGCCGAGCGGATGGCCGGCGGCGTCTACCACAGTGGCGACCTCGCCTATCGCGACGACGCCGGCTACGCCTATTTCGCCGGTCGGCTCGGCGACTGGATGCGAGTCGACGGTGAAAATCTAGGCACCGCACCGATCGAGCGGGTGCTGATGCGCTACCCGGACGCCACCGAGGTCGCTGTGTATCCGGTACCCGATCCGGTGGTGGGTGATCAGGTGATGGCCGCGTTAGTGTTGGCGCCCGGCACCAAATTCGATGCCGACAAGTTCCGGGCGTTTCTGACCGAGCAGCCCGACCTGGGGCACAAGCAGTGGCCGTCGTATGTGCGGGTCAGCGCGGGGCTGCCGCGCACCATGACCTTCAAGGTGATCAAGCGCCAGTTGTCGGCCGAAGGTGTCGCCTGCGCCGATCCGGTGTGGCCGATTCGCCGGTAGCCTCACGGCGCGCCACCATGCTCACCGGGATCTGGCCGGATGGTGGACCCGAATAATCGGGTAGAACCGCCGAATGAGCTGCCCGGATCGCGATACGATCCATTCCTAGCAATTGCACCGATGATGCACGGCCGCGGCCGGGTTCGGCTTGGGCTGGTGCGAGGTACCGGATGTCGTTTGTGTTGGTTTCGCCGGAGACCGTGGCGGCGGTGGCCACGGATCTCAAGCGCATCGGCGCCTCGCTGGCCCACGAAAACGCGTCGGCGGCCGCTTCGACGACGGCGGTGGTCTCCGCGGCCGCCGACGAGGTATCGACGGCGGTCGCCGCTCTGTTCTCCCAACACGCCCAGGGCTACCAAGCGGCGGCCGCTCAGGTAGCAGCGTTTCATAGCCGGTTTGTGCAAGCCCTGACGGCCGGTGCCGGGGCGTACGCATTTGCCGAGGCGGCCAACGCGTCGCCGCTACAGTCAGCCATGGGTGCGGTAAGCGCGTCTGCGCAGACGCTGTTGTCGCGCCCGTTGATCGGCAATGGCGCCAATGCGACGACGCCGGGCGGTAACGGCGGCGACGGCGGATGGCTATTCGGCAGCGGCGGCAACGGCGCGCCCGGCGCGGCGGGCCAGTCCGGCGGTAACGGCGGGTCAGCCGGACCGTGGGGTTACAGAACCGGAGAGCACACGTCCGGACTTCCAGC
>OBKH01000055.1_pt1 | contig 35231 bp, 22 predicted proteins | sample 1496241 | NCBI WGS metagenome assembly OBKH01 (sample SAMN03273953, study PRJEB22546) | soil metagenome | isolation source: rice field elevated CO2 plus elevated temperature | place: India: CRRI Experimental farm Cuttack,Odisha-753006 | collected 2013-12-17 | reverse complement strand
CGCGGCGTGCTGGAACTGGTGCGCGAAGAAGGCTTGCTCGACGACGCCATGCTCGCCGACATCCTGCGCCCGGAAAACATGATTGCTCCGCGTCTGGTTCCGCTTAAGGCCTGATCCGACGCGTTACCTGTAGCACCGCTCACCAGGTTGAGGGACTAGACACCTCTCACCTTTTGAGGGCTTGGAGATCATTCTCCAGGCCCTTTTTTTATCCGCGACAGAAGCAAAACCTCAACCCCTGCGAAACCCGACCTAACAACAAACCCGCGATATGAAACCGGGACGAACATCGACCCGCCTGTTGTGCCGAGCGCCAACGGGTGTAACGCAATGTGTCCGTCCGGCCAGCATTTGCCTAAACAAAAAACAGCGAGGAAAAATCCATGCTCGAAGTCATTAACGACTTCCTCTCAGGGAAAGTACTGATCGTGCTCATTGTCGGGCTCGGTAGCTATTTCACGATCCGCTCGCGTTTCGTTCAATTGCGTCACTTCTTCCACATGTTCGCCGTGTTCCGCGACAGCCTTAAAAGCAGCGCCGGGCAACTCAGCTCGTTCCAGGCCCTGATGCTCAGCCTTGCCGGCCGCGTCGGTGCAGGCAACATCGCCGGTGTCGGCATCGCCGTGACCCTTGGCGGACCAGGCGCGGTGTTCTGGATGTGGGTGACCGCGCTGGTCGGCATGTCCAGCAGCTTCTTTGAATGCTCCCTTGGCCAGCTCTACAAACGCGCCGATGCCGACGGCACCTACCGGGGCGGCCCGTCCTACTACATCCAGCATGGCCTGCAAAAACGCGGGCTCGGCATGCTCATGGCATTCCTGCTGCTGGTGACGTTCGGCTTCGCCTTCAACGGCCTCCAAGCCCACGCCGTGACCCACTCACTGAACAATGCCTTCGGTCTGGACACGACCTACACCGGCATCGGCCTGGCCGTGCTGCTGGGCCTGGTGTTCATTGGCGGAATCAAGCGCATCGCCAAGGTCGCCGACCTGCTGGTGCCGGTGAAAACCCTGGTGTACATCGGCGTGACCCTCTACGTGATCGTGCTGCAGTTCGATCACGTTCCAGCCATGCTGATGACCATCGTCAAAAGCGCCTTTGGTCTGGACCAGGCCTTCGGCGGCCTGATCGGCAGCGCCATCGTCATGGGCGTGAAGCGTGGCGTGTTCGCCAACGAAGCGGGGCTGGGCAGCGCGCCCAACGTGGCCGCAGTGGCTTCGGTCGAGCACCCGGTAGCGCAAGGTGTGGTGCAAGCCTTCAGCGTGTTCCTCGACACCTTCGTGATCTGCACCTGCACCGCGCTGCTGATCCTGCTCTCGGGCTTCTACACCCCGGGCTTCGAAGGCGATGGCATCGCCCTGACCCAAAACTCCCTGGCCGCCGTGGTCGGTGACTGGGGCCGGATGTTCATTTCCGTGGCGCTGGCGTTGTTCGTGTTCACCTCGATCCTCTACAACTACTACCTGGGCGAGAGCAACCTGCGATTCCTGATCGGCGAAAACCGCAAGGCGCTGATGGGCTACCGTGCGTTGGTGCTGGTATTGATCTTCTGGGGCGCCATCGAGAACCTCGGCACCGTGTTCGCCTTCGCCGACATCACCATGACCCTGCTCGCGTTCGTCAACCTGATCGCGCTGTTCCTGCTGTTCAAGGTCGGCATGCGCATCCTGCGTGACTACGACGACCAGCGCGCCGCCGGGATCAAGACGCCGGTGTTCGATTCCGCCAAGTTCCCGGACCTGGACCTGGATCGCCAGGCGTGGCCGGCCAATCCGCCAGCCGCCACCAAGGCCCAAGCCGAACCGCATGGCGTACCTGCAGCGCAACGCTGACGGGTAGATGACGGGCGCATACTCCGCGCCCGTCAGTTAAAGTTCGAAAAACTGTGGAAGCGAGCAAGCTCACTTCCACAGGCACTCTTCCTTCCGGAGACTCCCCATGAATTCCTCGAACTACCCTGCCGCCCAGCACGTCATGGTGCTCTACACCGGCGGCACCATCGGCATGCAAGCCAGCGCCCATGGTCTGGCCCCGGCCTCCGGTTTCGAAGCGCGCATGCGCGAGTACCTGCACAGCCAACCGGAACTGGTCGTGCCGCCGTGGCGCTTTCGCGAGATGTCGCCGCTGATCGACAGCGCCAACATGACCCCGGCCTACTGGCAGCAACTGCGTGAAGCCGTGGTCGATGCCGTTGACGTGCAAGGCTGCGACAGTGTGCTGATCTTGCATGGCACCGACACCCTGGCCTACAGCGCGGCAGCGATGAGCTTCCAGTTGCTCGGCCTGCAAGCCCGCGTGTGCTTCACCGGCTCCATGCTGCCGGCCGGCGTCACTGATAGCGATGCCTGGGAAAACCTCAGCGGTGCGCTGGTTGCGTTGGGCCAAGGCCTGGCTCCGGGCGTGCACCTGTACTTCCACGGCGAACTGCTGGCACCGACCCGCTGCGCGAAAGTACGCAGTTTCGGCCGCCATCCCTTCAAGCGCCTGGAACGTCAGGGCGGCGGCGTGAAAGCGCCTTCGATTGCGCCGCAGTTGAACTACAACCAACCCAGGCAACTGGCGAACGTCGCGGTACTGCCACTGTTCCCCGGCATCGGCGCCGAGGTACTGGACGGCTTGCTCGCCAGCGGCATTCAAGGCCTGGTGCTGGAGTGCTATGGCAGTGGAACCGGGCCCAGCGACAATCCGGGGTTCCTCGCCAGCCTGGGGCGAGCGCGGGACAAAGGCGTGGTGGTGGTGGCGGTTACGCAGTGCCATGAAGGTGGCGTCGAGCTGGATGTATATGAGGCCGGCAGTCGCTTGCGCGGGGTCGGCGTGTTGTCCGGCGGCGGCATGACCCGTGAAGCGGCATTCGGCAAATTACACGGCTTGTTGGGGGCGGGGCTGGAAACGAGCGAAGTCCGACAACTTGTAGAACTCGACCTCTGTGGCGAGCTGGTCTGAGGCAAACAGGGCCGGTTGCAACTTAGCAAGCCTTCCTGTCCGTCGCCGTCAGGAAGGCTTGCCCTGTCACTTCAGTCTATTGATGGAAAAACACCTGCCTGGCCGTCGTTCGGCTAATGTCGCCACGCCATATGCTGGTCACTGCGTGGCCAGCCGCCTGTTGATCCTTCTGAAAATTCAGGCCCAGTCGGCGCTGCGCGACCGTTTTCAAATGCGCCTTGGCAAAGGAATCTGGAGCAGCCTCTTTTGTCGGGTAGTGAAAATGGGCATACCACAGCACATTGTTGTCGGTATCGCGGATCTCGTATTCCTGCAAAAAATCAGTGCCTTTACCCCCAGAGCTGTCGGTTCGCCCGCCGACCTTGCGGATGCTTATCTCTTCTGCCTCCAACAGATACTCCACCGCCCCCGCGGTCGGGTTGCGCGACTTGTACATTTCAATGCGTGTTTGCTGTGCCAGCTTCCGAAGGCGCGTGGCTGTATTCCTCAATTGAACGACGACTGGCTCTAATGACACTTCACCCGCCGACCAGGTCAACGCCTCGATGTTGTTGGCGGCAGCGTCAAACGGGTCAGCCTGGTTCATGATGAGACTTTCTATATCGGCCGGCGGACGATCGGATTTGGCCATGCGCCTGGCCTCAGCCACCTGCCTGTCGTATCCGGCCAATAGATCTCGCGCATTTTTCTCCAGTTTTCCAAGCTTCCTTGTGGCCCGAACACTAAGCGGCATGCCTCCCAGCAGCCGTAGGCGGAAATCGAAACTCCAGCGACCCTGCTCATCGCTTTTCAACCAGGGGCCCCTGCGCGACGCGCTCTTCGGATCGGTGATCACAACCCCATCCAATGTAGGCGACACCCGAAACCAGTCATCTTCGACGCAGGCATACAAGTTGCCGCCTTGCTTATATAGCCCGCGAAACTCGCCGGATTTGACCAACGAATCTCCGCGCAGCGGCGCCGAGAGCCTGAAAGACTTGAGATTGGCCAGCTGTGGAGCTGATAACTGGCCTCGCGCACTGTTCCAGCCAAAAGAAAGCTTCGGCTCTCCCCCGAAAGGGCCGACAGGCCGCCTGTCAATTTTATTGTCGAGCAGGATGCGCAGATCGAGCGCGGTTTCGCCGACAACGCCAGACGCTTCGGTGCGCGCAATCGCAGGCACGGGCGAACCCGAGTGCACCAGTATCAAGGCCAGGTTCATCAACACATCTGCCGCTGCTTCCAATCGATGCTCGGCATTTTCGCGTTGAACAAGCCCTTCAATGCTTTTGGTGAGTTGGACCAAAAGGCCGATAGTAGCCAATGGGCCGTCCAACAATGGTTGTAACAGGTTGAACAATACCCACCCGAAGTCCTTGAGTTGATCCCAGCGGGCCTCTGAGTTCGATACGGAATCACCTTTGGCCTGCTCGATCAGTGCCTGGGCGCAAGCCCGGTACAGCGCGCTGAACACGTCCACTGAGACCGCGCTGGCGAGCGAGACGCGTTGCGACTGGAGCACGTCGAACTCACCGAGAATGACCCGTCCGACATGGGGCTCCACGAAGCCGCCGTTGGCATAAATGTGGCGAATCGAGGGTGCCAGCCCGGCAAGCACGCTGCGCTGCAATGACTCATCCTCCTGAATGGCGCTCAACAAATCTGCCCACGAGACAAACTCGAGCATTGGTTCGTCCGAAGCAGGTCGGTAGAGAATGTGTGGCCCGCGTCCAAGCTCCTGCGGGCCGATCACAAACATGTTCAAGACGTAGTCCGTTCTGGAGCCGGCTCCAGCCTGGAATCCCAGCGGTCGGACCACCATGGCATGTCCCTCGACCTGACGATCGACCGCGGCCGTTTGCAGGGCGGCGACAACCTGTCGATAAGCCGGATCGGACAAGCGCTTGCGGATTTTCAGTTCCAGTGCCAACAACGGCAGTTGAATGCTCATGCTTGCGCGAAATTGTTTTCGTCGCTTTTGGGACTCATCGGAGTCGCCCAGCAATTTGCGCTGCAACAGGTCGGGATAACGCTGGCCGATGTCGGCGCGAGTGGTCAGGTCCCTCAAATAGTCATAGGTCAGCCACGCCGGTGGTTCGCCGTTGCGATAATGGATCTGCGATGGAACCAGAGGCAACGCGCCGATATTTTTCACGGCCAGTTGCGAAAATGCCGAGCGGGTTGTCTGGTAGCGAGGCTCGGGAAATGGCGGATCAATGATTTCGAACGCCGTGTTCTCCAACCGCCGCTGCGTCACCTCGATATCGCGCACATTGATAAGCTTTCGGGTCGGATCGTCTGCGACCATCAGCGCCTTCAATGCCTGCTCGGCATACTCATGAATGGGCGCGATGTCCGACAGGAATGAAGTACCGGTTCGACTCTGGTCCGCCAGCGAGGCCAGCAATTTGCTGTAAGCAACGCGATCCGCCGGACTGGCTTGCTTCAGCCATGATGGCAACAAGTCTTCCAGGGTCGACAACCGGGTTTCATGACCTGAACGAAAGGCACCCAGTAACGTCGAGGGACTACTGACCTGCTCCAGCCGTCGTTCGAGCGTCGGCAAGTCGGCGAACACTTCGGGCTTGATCGCCGCAATAACCTGCAGCTGACGCTCGAGAAGACTCAGGGTCAGCGCGTCGAAAATGTCATGTTCAGGCCTGTAGTTTCTTAGCGACAGGGGTCCCGCACGGCGCACACCAAACCAGGATCGCGTCATGGCTTCCTCGGAGCTGAATACTTCGATTCCGCCGGACAATGTGAACAGTAGTGCAATGGTTCGCCCGCCCACATTGCGGGTCATCGACAGGACCAGCACATCATCCGCGGTGGCGGTGCTGACGTCCTCATACACGAATGTCACGGCAGCCTGGGTCGCCGCATCGCCCTGGACCCTTTCGCGCTGGGTGTTATCGGGGTAATCAAGCACGCCCTGGACCGCCAGCCGTGCTTCACCGGCAAGTGCTTGGGAGGCTATCCGCAGTTGCTCTCGGAACAGATCGCGCAGTCGTTGCCAGAGAGCGGCGTCGTTCCCGCTCGATTGGCTCCAGAAGTCGACCAGCTCTTGTTGATAGCGCTGCAGCAACTGCGGCCCCCATTCATCGAGCACCTCGCTGATTTCGCTCAATTCAACGTTAATGGCTGGAGGCGTTTCTACGTTGGAGTAGCGTGAGAGAAAGCTCTTGTCACTGAAAACCCTGCAACTGCCCTTCCAGTAACTTTCGAGCAACAGATCCGTCAGTCCGTAGCTTAGATAACCCGCGAAGCTTGACCCTCCAGGGGTTTCATTCCACCGAGGTTCGAGTACGGCAGCGCTTGCAACCTTGATATCGAGACTGGGAAACAGGTCATCCAGGACTTGTTGCAAGGTCCTTCGGGCCGTTTCTCGCAAGGTGGGGCGATCGGCAAACAGGTGCAAAACGCTCAAGGCCTGTGAAGCCACCTCAGCATCCGGCCGCAGGGGACGCAGCAGGCGGGTATCGGTTGAGGTCGTGTCTGAAGAGGTCATGATTAAAGTCCATCCTTGGGTACATGAAATGTCGTCACGACAGCCAACGCTCGGGCGTGTGACCGTCATGACCAAGGTAATAACCTTGCAGACACGGGATGGCGGTATCCACGTATAGCTTCTGTAACCGTTGGCTTCACCGGGCGTGCCGCCCCCCATGACTCCGGGCCCGGCACACAACTTGCTCCCATTCCAGCAAATCAAGACTGGAAGTCGCCATGCTCCACTCTCATCTCACGACCCTCAATGCCGTCTCGCTGATCCTCAACACCTTCAAGGCTGAAGGCTTGTCCAGTGAGGCGCTATTGGCCGGCAGCGGCATCAGTGCGGCGGATCTGAACCGCGCCGACACGCGCATCACCACCAATCAAGAGATGCAAGTCTGTGCCAACGCTGTCGCACTCAAGCGTGACATCGGCCTGGAATTGGGCCGGCGGATGCACGTGTCCTGCTACGGCATTCTCGGTTATGCACTGCTCACCAGTGCCACCTTCGGTGACGCTTTGCGTCTGGCGATGCGTTATCCGGCGCTGCTGGGAACACTTTTCGAACTGAGCCTGGAGGAAGATGGCGAGCGTGTCTGGTTCGTCGCGGCCGACTATCGCGAGAGCCCGGCGATGGCGGTGTTCAACGCCGAGTTCTGCCTGGTCTCGCTGAAGGTCATCTGCGACGACCTGCTCGGTCATCCGCTGCCACTGCTCGCCGCTCGCTTCGAACATGCCGCACCCGACTACGAAGCGACCTATGCCGAACATTTCAACTGCCCGCTGCATTTCGGGGCACGGGACAACGCTTTCGCCTTCGACAAGCACTGGCTCGATCAACCCTTGCCCTTGGCCGATGTGATTACCCATCAAGCCATGGCCGAACGTTGCCGCAAGCAGAATACCGAGTTCACCGGACGCCAGGCGTGGCTGGGACGAATCCGCCAATTGCTGAGTGCGCAACTGAATGCGGCGCCTGGGCTGGAGGGCCTGGCGGAGCAGATGAACTGTTCGGCGAGAACCCTGCGTCGGCATCTCAAGGACCTGGGCTGCAGCTATCAGGAATTGCTCGATGAATTGCGCTTCGAACAGGCCAAGCAAATGCTGTGCGAGGATCAGTTGCCGATCTATCAGATTGCCGAGGCCCTGGGTTTCAGCGAGACCGCGAGCTTTCGCCATGCCTTCGTGCGCTGGAGTGGTGTAGCGCCAAGCCAGTTCCGCCCACATGGATAACCCTGGGGGCGCGGGCAAGCCCGCTTCCCCAGCGTCTGAATTCCACGCGCCATGCCAGGTCGTGGCGCATTAAAAAGGGGCGAATTTCGGTCAGATTTTTTGGCCATATCGATCCCCTTTTGGCCTTTCCTGCCGTTTTCCAAAATCGTCCATGCCGCAAGACTGTGTTCAACCGAATCAGCCTGCGGAGAACAAGAAATGCTGACGATCTACTCGAACGATCACCATCTGCACCACGGCCGTTGTGAATTGATAGATGGGCAACTCAAGCCCTGCTTCGAAATGCCTTCGCGCGCCGACCACGTGTTGGCCCGCGTGCAAAACCAGAACCTCGGCCCGGTAGAAGCGCCCAAGGATTTCGGCCTCGGCCCCATCGAGCGCATACACAGCCGCGACTACCTCGACTTTTTCAAAGGCGCCTGGGCGCGCTGGACCGAATTCAACACCGACGGCGACCTGCTGCCCTACACCTGGCCGGCCCGCACCCTGCGCCAAATCAAACCGACCAGCCTGCACGGCCAGCTCGGTTACTACAGCTTCGACGGCGGTGCGCCGATCACTGCCGGAACCTGGCAGGCCGCGTACAGCGCAGCGCAAGTGGCATTGACCGCCCAGGCGGAAATCCAGGCTGGCGCGCGCAGTGCCTTTGCCTTGTGCCGTCCACCAGGACACCACGCCGCCGGCGACTTGATGGGGGGTTATTGCTACCTCAACAACGCAGCCATCGCCGCCCAGGCCTTCCTCGACCAGGGTCACAAAAAGGTCGCGATCCTCGACGTGGACTACCACCACGGCAACGGCACCCAGTCGATTTTCTATGAACGCAGCGACGTGCTGTTCACCTCGATCCACGGCCACCCGGAAGCCGAGTTCCCGTTCTTCCTCGGTTATGAAGATGAGTTGGGTGAAGGCGCCGGTGAGGGCTTCAATTTCAACTACCCGTTGCCCGCCGGCAGCGGCTGGGACACCTGGAGCGCGGCGCTGGAACAAGCCTGCAAAGAGATCGAAAGCTACGGCGCGGACATCATTGTCGTGTCCCTGGGCGTTGATACGTTCAAGGACGATCCGATCTCGCAATTCAAGCTCGACAGCCCGGATTACCTGGCCATGGGCAAGCGCATCGCTGGCCTTGGCAAACCAACGCTGTTCGTGATGGAAGGCGGTTACGCGGTCGAGGAAATCGGCATCAACGCGGTGAACGTCCTTGAAGGTTTTGAAAGCGCTCAGTGAGGAATTAAAACAATGAAAAGGCTCAAGCGTTTTATCGTGCCGGCCCTGAGTGCCCTGGTGCTCAGTGGCGCCGTGCACGCCGAAGAACGAACGTTGCGCGTCTACAACTGGTTCGACTACATCACCCCCAAAGCCCTGGAAGATTTCAAGGCGCAGAACACCCTGACCAAACTGGTCTATGACATCTTCGACACCAACGAAGCCCTTGAAGCCAAGCTGCTGACCGGCAACTCCGGCTACGACGTGGTGGTGCCGTCCAACGTGTTTCTCGCCAAGCAGATCGAGGCTGGCGTGTTCCAGCCGCTGGACCGCAGCAAACTGCCGAACTGGAACCACCTCGATCCCAAGCTGATGAAGCTGATCGAAGCCAACGACCCGGGCAACAAATTCGCGGTGCCTTACATGTACGGCACCATCCTGATCGGCTTCAACCCGGCCAAGGTCAAGGCAGTACTGGGTGATAACGCGCCGGTCGACAGCTGGGACCTGATCTTCAAGGAAGAGAACATCAGCAAGCTCAAGCAGTGCGGCGTCGCCCTGCTCGACTCGCCGTCGGAGATACTGCCCCTGGCCCTGCAACACCTCGGCCTGGACCCCAACAGCAAAAAGCCTGCGGACTACGACAAGGCTGAAGCGCTGCTGATGAAGATTCGCCCGTATATCACCTACTTCCACTCATCGAAGTACATGGCTGATATCGCCAACGGTGACATCTGCGTCGCCGTGGGCTATTCCGGCAGTTTTTCCCAGGCCGCCAACCGCGCCAAGGAAGCCAAGAATGGTGTCGTCGTCGACATGCGGCTGCCAAAAGAAGGCGCGCCGATCTGGTTCGACATGCTCGCCATTCCGAAGGGTGCGAAGAACCCGGAAGACGCCTACACCTTCATCAACTACCTGCTGCAACCGCAGGTGATTGCGCCGGTCAGCGACTTCGTCGGCTACCCGAATCCGAACAAGGACGCCACCGAGCTGGTCGACCCGGCGATCCGCAATAACCCGAACCTGTACCCGACCGAAACGGCGATGGGCACGCTCTATACCCTGCAACCGCTGCCTCGCGATGCCGAACGTGCGCGGACCCGGGCCTGGACCAAAATCAAGTCAGGCACCTGACCCGAATCGCTTCAACCGCTTCCCCGGACCCGCGCATGCGCGGGTCTTTTTTTGCCCGCGATATTTATTTACCGCCATCGCCCATCGGCCCGTCACTACCTTGCAACGCTTCGCGCACCAAATGTTCTGCGGTGCCCGCTAACCACACAATGGATGTGACCATGACCGACGCCACCAGCCCTCCCGTTTTACCCGGCCTTTCCTCCGACCAGAATGCCCTGCTCACCCAATTGGTCACCGGCCCCTCGATCAGGGAAGTCGCCACCCACGCGCTGCAGCCTGCCCTGAAAGCGCTGTACCCGAATCTACATATCGATCCGCGCCTGGCCATGGTGGTGATGCCAACCTGGGCCTATCACAATGGGCGCGTCGAACCCGGGCCACGGCACTTCAAATCGCTGACCGACACGCTGGTGCACCATGGTGTAGCGGGCACGCCAGTGATCTACCTCGACGGTGAACACTACCTCACGCTGCAGCCTCAGGAGCAGACGCCAGTACAACTGCCCGTCAGCATTGAGTTCATCGGGCGCTTGCTCAATGAGCTGGCGCCGTTGCTGTTTGTCGCGTTTCAAGAACAGCAGGTCGATTACTGGAACCAGTACACCCGCGCATCGACTCCGCGCTGGCAGGCGCTGTCCAAATCCTTGCGCGATCTATGGAACATCAAGGCCAACCCGAACTGGGACAGCGACCAACACGCCATGGCCGGCAAACTGTTCGCCTACCCGGAAAAAAGCGCACGCCGTTCCAATGACCCCTATCAGTCACGCGCCTGCCTGATCGACCTGGACGCCATGAGCGGTGCTGCCTCGACGCACGTCAACATCCTTGACATGGCAGTCCTGGTCGGAACCCTGGGCACTCGAACCCTGGTGATCACTCACACCATCCCCCGTGGCTTCCAGACGTTCGACTCCCTGGAGGAACTGGGCGCGTCGTTGCTGACGGACGTCGATGGGCAAGCACCGGGCAACGTCCTGCATTGGCGCCTGATCGAACCCCAGGGCAATTATTTCGACCGCCTGGCGTGCAACCTCATCGCCCTGCAAGCCGACGCCATCGGTGCGCTGGCCAACGAACCCGCTGCAAGCAATCCAGACTTGGCGCCCCACGTCAGCCGCACCACCCGTGAGCTGGACCCGACGGACAAGCAGTCATCCTCGCGATTCAATCAGGTCGAGCAGTCGCTGCCTGACTGGATGGCCGATGCTTCTCCCACTGATCTCACCGCCTACAGTCGGCATCTGATGGACCTGGTGACCGTGCGTAATCAGAACGCCGGGAAGTCCTTTCAGGACGGGCTCAAGCCGATCCGCCAATTTGCGCTGGATCAACTGCGCGAGGCCATGCTCAAAGATCATGCCGATGCGGCAGGACTGAACCTGGCGGACATCGAGATCGTGGTCGACAGCGTGGTGGTCTGGGGCAGCTTTGTGCCGTTGGTGGAGCCCGAGCGCACGACACTGAGCCTGGTCGACCAGGCACTGCAAAACCTGATTGCCCTGCCCCAGGGCAACAAATCCGTGCGCAGTTCCAGCGCCGCCGCGCTGCCGCAATGGATGACGGTGAGCTATCTGGAGGCGCTGATCACTCGCATCGACATCGGCCAGAACTACCCGGCGCTGATCAAAAGCAAGCTGCTCGTCGATCCCGTTGACAGCCTGCGACGGCAGAATCTGTTCACCAGTCATTTGCGCGTCGAGTTGCCGCTGCTGGCCTTGCAGCTGAAGATTCGCAGGCAGAACGGCATCGATGAAACCGGTTATCGCTATGTCGCCGCCGTGGTCCAGGTACTTGACGCCAATCGCTGGGTGGATGGCCAGGAAATCGTGATTCGCCCACTGGCCTTCACGCCTGGCTGGCGCGTCGGGGGCGCCACCGATGAAGTGACCAACATGTTCGTGATCGGCCCCCGGCAGATGGACAAGGGACCATGCCTGCTTTACCGGCCAATGCTTGAGCAACCGTTGAGCCAGTACCCGACGCCGGCCAACCTGATCTACGCCATCAAACACTCGCCGATGTTGCGCCAATCGGTACTCGCCTGGCTGCCGGACGACGCCCGCGCCAACTACGCCAACTATGCGTTCACCGGCGACCGACCTTCGGTCTGGAGCATTTCCCAACAGCTGGCCGACCCGTTGACCTCCCTGCAAATGAGCGGCCCGGTCACCCTTGGCCAGCGGGTCCTCAGCGGCGTTTACCTGGCCACCTTGTACAAGGCCAACGTCAATGCGCTGGTTGAAATGGCACAACGGCAATCGTTGTCCAATGCGCAATATCGCTGGGAGACTTTCAAACGCGTAGCCTGGACGCTGCTCAATGCCGCACTGCCCTTTCTCGGTCGCACCGTCGGGACGGCCGCGTGGATCTGGCAAGTGCTGGATGACTTGCAGCAAACCCTCGACACTGCCGACAGTGGCGATCAGCAACAGACATCCGCCATGACCGATCTGTTGCTGACCCTGGCCATGGTGCTTGCCCATCACGCCAGTACGCGTAATTCGCCTGTGCGCAGAGCCCAGGAAAAGCCGATAGCAACAGCGATCGAGCCCCCGGAAAAACCGGCCCCGCAACCTGTGTCCGTCGTGCAGTTGCCCGACATTCCCAGCGAACACCCTCCCGCACAACATCGCCAGTCCGTGGCGACCGATACGGCCCTGGACCTTGCCAGAACCCTGGACCGCTTCAATATCACGCCACCCGAAGAGCTATCAGCGCCCGTCAACGACAGCGACCTGTATCGTCACCTCTATCGAAAGGGCAACGCCTGTTACGCACCGGTGGGCGAGCGCTGGTTCGAGGTCGCGGTCGAGGACACGGGCGACGTGTCGATCATCGACTCACGGGAGCAGCCTGTGCGCAGCGGTCCGGCACTGATCCGCAACAACCGCGGCGAATGGTTCGTCGACACGCGCCTGCGCTTGCGGGGCGGCGGACTGTCGAGCCAACGCAAGGCACTGAAGCAACAAAACCGTGCACGCATCACTGAACTCAAGAGGCAATTGGCCGAGTTTAGCGACGGACGCGAACAGGCACGCAAGGAGCTGACGGACGCCCACAAGGCCATGAAAAATTCGGTCGGCGACGAGGCTCTGCTGACCGCGCAAACGCAATTCCTCGAAAAGCTCGAGCAACGCACCCAAGACTACGCCGCTCCCATCGAACAGATGAAATCCCTGAACCTGCTGGAAACAGTGCCCAACTACCGGGCATCCATGATCGAGATGCTCGGCACTCAGCTGTTCTTCAACCAGACGTGGCTTGACCAACGCAGTCCGACGTTCGCTCAAACCCTGAGGGAAACCCTGGCGCTGCTGGAAGCTGAAGAAACGGCAGGGGGTGCCGGCGATCGCGCCACCTACCAGAAAATGACCGACCTGACCGAGGGCATGATCGGCAAAATCGAGTTTGCACAATCGCAGTTCCAGGCGTTGAGTCGACTCGGCAGAAGTGCTGCCGAGGTGGCCAGCACCTATCGGGCAAAATTGCCTGCTTTCAGCCTTAACGATCTCAAGGCACTCCAGGTTTCGCTGGCTCGCGACGTCTGTGTGAAAGAAGGAAACAGTGCTGGGTTGACTGATGCTCGAAGAGCATTCGAACGCCTGCTCGATACCACCAACCTGGTTATCCAGACGTCGCAGGAGTTGATGCTCAAAGACAGTACATGGGCTGAGGGCGACCGCATCGAAGGCCTCAACGGGATGCTCGAACAGTTTGCCGCCATCGACCAATCCTTCGAAGACTTCAGCCTCAGCCACAAGGAAGCGGTTCTGGAGCAACCGTTCAAACACGTACATAAACGGATCAGCGAATTCCAGCAAGAGACCGAAGCCTATCTGGCGCAACTGCTGCGCGAACAACTGCCGGTGGAGCCCCGTCCCGGCCCTTCAAGGCCCGCACCGGCATCGCGTAAACGGGTCGTCAAAACGCGCTTCAAGGGCACGGTCGTTGGCGAAGTTCGTCCCTCGGCATCGGGACAACCGGTCCTGCTGGATGTGAAATCGCCCATGACCGGCAAAGTGATCGCCACCTTCCACGAGAAGACACCAGGCGTGTGGGTCGAGCGCGTGCAACCCAAGCGGCATCCGACCCTCCAGGTGCCCGACCTCCAGATGCAAATTGCTCAAGGCCAGACGTTGCTCGAGAGCGTGGAAACCTTCATTCGGCAAACCGAAGCGAGCGCCAAAAAGCCTGGCCGTATACCGGTGGAAATCGAGGAGTTGTTCCAGCACAAAGCCGAGCAACTCGACAAAAGCGCCAGGACACTGGAACAGACCCCGACCGGTTCGAATACCACGACCTCCACGACAGCGCTGGTGACGCAATTGAGCGCAGCGCGCGATCGACTCTATGCCGAGGGCTACCGAATCAGGGTCGAGATGATCAAGCAACAGCCGCCCACGGCCGCTCGCGTCGAATGGCTATCGGGCAAAAATGAAATCGATATCGTGCCGAATGGTGAACGGCGTCGACTCAAAGGCCCGCGCAAGGATTACCTGCAGGAATACGAGATTCGCGAGGCAGGCACCGGGCAACCGTTGTGGTACGCCCACTTCCACTATGCCGGCCCCGATAGCCCCGCCGAAGCGTTTACTGCCGCCCACCTGAAACTGCGTAACCAACGACTGATGGCCGGGGCATTCGATCTGAATTCGGCTTCCAGCAGCCAGCTGATCGCCATCTATCGCAGCGAAATCAGCCCGCCGCTGGCCAATTCACTGTTCTTTTCAAAAGCCTCGAACGTCAAAAAGGAAGTTGGCGATGACTGAACACCCGGAAGATACCGAAACTCCCGCACTGCTAAAAAAAAGCCAAGTGATTCACCAGACCAGCAGAGGCCCCACGGTCGATGAGGTCGCCGCCCTGCTACTGCGCCAAGCGCTGAAGGCGCGGTATCCCGAGCGCGATATCGACCCCGACCAAACCATGATCGGCACGCCTCAATGGCAAATCCTGGACGGCGTGCTCGAGGCGAGGCCCACACAGTTTGAATCGTTGACCCAGACGTTGATAAACCTCTTCGCTACCTCAACAAGCGCCAACTATCTCGAAGGCGAGCACTTCCTGACATTGAATCCCTTGGCCACGCCTGTCGTGCATCTGGATATCGATATCGAAGCCATCGCCGAGTTGCTCAATGACTATTCACCCCTGCTCCTGGTTGCCTATGGCGAACAGCAACTGGCCTATTGGAACCTCAAGGGGCAGCTGGCACCGCACTGGCTGGAGCTGTCCGCAGCCTTGCGCAAAGCCCTCAATGTTCAAAGAGTCAACGGTTGGGATAAGGATCAGTGTCGGGTGGCTCGCGCCATCTCGCGTCACCCTGATAAACAGTCGCGCCTGGCTCATGACCCGACGTTTTCGACTATTCAGGTCAGCCTCGTCGACTGTGACACCCTCGACGCACAAGGCATCACCCGACACCATACACTGGCGGGAGCCGCGGTGATTACAGGGCGCTATGAAGAGCGCGATCTGGTCATGATGTACACCGTGGGATATGGCTACGAAACCTTCAATTCACTGGAACAGTTAGGTGCTTCGTTGCCGGCCCGCCTCGATAAGCTGCCGCCCGGACAAAATTTGCAATGGCAACTGTTTGAACCGGAGGGCAATATTTTCGACCACATGGCCTGGGCCCTGATCGCCAACCAACTCGATTCCATTGCCGCGATTACAGCTCAAGGCCTTGCCGCCGAACTGGATACCCCTTTGGCTTCGGCTCCTCAGGTAGAAAACGCCAATATCCAGGAGCAAAACGCGCTCGTCGAGCTGGCCGACGCAATACCCGACTGGCTCTTTGGTGCTTCGGTGACGGACCTGGATCACTACAGCCAATCGATCAATGCGCTGGGCAAGCTGTACAGGCAGACTGACAAACAACTGTTCCGGATTCCGCCCATGACCACCTTCGCCCAGCAGCGCATGCGCGAAGCGATCGTGGCTGACAAACCATCCGCAACCGGACTGCCGCTCGATAGCCTCGAGATCACCATCACCAACAGCTTCGAGTCAGGTGGTTTGACGCTGCCCAACCCGCTCGATGTTCATACCGAAACGCTCGGCGAATACGCCGTTCAAAACTCCGCGCCGTATCAGGCAACGCTTCGATTCAACCCGCCGCAAACGGTCCCCGAATGGCTGGATGAAGGCTACCTGACGAAGATCGCGAGCAAGGTCGATATTGGCGAGGCGTATCCGCGCCTGATCAAGGACAAATTGATTGACGATCCGGTGCAGGCACCCTTGCAGGAGCACTTCTACATCAGCCAGTTGCGCGCTTTGCTGCCGCTGATTGCGCTGGAGTGCAAGATCCGGCGCATTGGCGGCGTAGACGAATTGGGGTGTCGCTATGTGCGCGAATGGCTCAAGCCGACGCCTGGTCACGCTCAACCGGTGGTCATTCGTCCCCTGACCTTCATCCGGGCCGGGGAAACCGCCGGCGACACCGTTGCCAATATGTTCATCATCGCTGCGCGCCAGCCAGAGAAGGGTCCTTGCCTGCTCTATCGCCCGCTGTTCGAACAACCGTTGCTGCAATTCCCGTCAGCGCAAAACCTGCTGTACGCCTTGCACCAGCCAGGCGAGTTGAGGGACTCGGTGCTGGCGTGGCTGCCCGATTCCACCCTCGCTTTCAAATACGCCCAATACACGTTCCCCATCGGCTTTCCCAACCCGTGGCTGAGCGTACAACTGCTCTCCGAGCCCTGGACATCCTCGGGTTGGGCCGGTCCCGTCGAACTTTCTTCAACGGAACTGAGCGGCGATGTATTCCCCACCCTGTTCAAGAACCATGCCCTGGCCATGGCCGAACTCGCCGACCGCCAATCGTTATCCAATGCACAACGACGCTGGGCCCTGCTTCGGGACAGCGGTTGGGCGCTGTTCAACATTGCCTCGAATTTTCTCAGTGGCCCGGCAGGGGCTGCGGTTTGGGTCTGGCAAAGCATCAGCGAAATCGAGCAAGTTCTGGACGCGCACAATCGCGGTGATGCTCATGCTCAATGGAGCGCCATCGCCGATATGCTTCTGAACCTGGGCATGCTCCTGGCGCAACATGCCGCCACTCGACGCCGGGCCAGGCTTAAGGCAGGGCCACGGGACGAGCACGACAGGCAGCTCAAGGTCGGCGTCACGCCATCGACAGCACTTGCCAAGCCCACCGTGACGTTAATGACGACACCTTTGACCGGCGAACTTGCGTCCAGCCATTACTCGTCACTTGAGCCTGGCGGCTCAGTGCCCCATCGCTCAGGCACGGCATTGGCGCTGTATCTGGAGGGCCTGAAAGTGCCGACTGTCGATCTCACGACTCCGTCGCTGGAAACCCTCTCGCACGATACCGCGCCCTTGTATCGCCTGGACGGCAACACCTACGCACAGGTTGGCGAGCGCTGGTTCCGTGTCGTGGAAAACGACAACGAGCAGGTGCAAATCGTCGATCCGCAGACCCCCTCGAAAACCGGCCCGCTGTTGATTCATAACACGCAAGGACAGTGGTTTGTCGACACCCGATTGCGCTTGCGCGGGGGCGCCGGGGGCACCAGTCTGCAAAGCCAGCTCAAAGCACAACGCAAAGCCAAGGAGCAGCAGAAGAAACGACTGGGCGTCGCGCTGGAGACTTTCAAAGGCCAGGAGGTCGCCAACAATGCCGAGTTGAAGGAGGCCTATACAGAAATGCTGGGTGCAACCGGGCTCGCGCATGAGCAGGCGACACAGCGTTACCTCGCTCGACTGGAAAAGCTGATCGATGAATACGATCAGGCATTGAAAAATCTCGAGCAATGGCGTCTCACAGGAGGAACCGAAGGCTATCTCAACAATCTAGAGCGCATGACCATCGTGCTGCAAAAGAACATCTGCCTGTGGCTCGTATTCAAGCGCAACGACTACGCCAAACTCACCGAAATGCTGGCGCAAGACACGGTCATCGACTCCAACGCTTTATTGCAGACACATGTTCAGGGAGTCAGGCAGGCGTTGGCATTGAGCCAGGAGATCATCGCCCGCCTGCAGCTTTCCCAGGCATCGCTTGAGAACCTGGAGGCGGCTGGTCACGCGGGCATGACCACCGCGCAAAGCCTGCGAGAGCTGCTTCCCGCTTTTAATCAGTGGGACTTGAAGTCCAACGAAATCGGCATGTCCCACGAGTTGTGCGTGCGCGGTACCGCCTCCGCGAACGACGAGCCGGCGCGTGAAGCGGTCGGCTCGTTGATTATCGAGGCCGCAACCGCCACCCACCAGCATGCCGCCTTGATCAGAACGCAGGACAGCGGTGAAGCCATCGCACATCGCATCGACACTCTGAGCCGGCTGATCGATGTCTACGCCGATGTGAATCAGCGTCTTGAAGACCTGCCCGGCGAATACCCCGACAAGGTGGAAGCGTCCGAGCTTAAACGGGTCAGCGCATTGATCGGCGAGTTCAAGCAACTGGCCCAGAAGCAACTGAATACGCTACTGCCCGAGGTTAGACAAAACGATCCACCGGTGATGCCCAAACCCGCTGTTGCCGGTCCCTCCCGCCCTATTGGCAAAGTCACCAAGACTCGACCACGTGACTCTGCGCCCGCCAAGGCTTCCACAGCGGACGAACTGCCCCTGAGGGAAGTACTTCCCACCAGGCCGGCCCCCGGTCTACAGCCCGTGCTGGATGACGTCGACACGGTCGACGATGCCTTGACCCTGAATGAGGACGTACAGGCGTTCATTGATCGAACCCGCAAAGATGCCTTCAAGCCCAATCGTATTCCAGCGGACATGCAGGATCTTTTCGATCATCAGGCTCAACGACTGGAGCAGGCAGCGATCAATGTCGAGCAGGCACTGGAGCGCATACGCGCATCGGGCGGAGCGCGGCTTCCTGTGGGCAACCTGAGCGGCGAACTCAAGAGTGCAGCCGTCCGGTTACGTGCTCAGGGCGTCAGTATCCGCGCCAGCCTGCTCAAGGATCGGCATCCCCGACAGGCGTATTTGCAGTGGCTGCTGGATAACAACCAGGTGCGCATCGTCAAGAACGGCCAAGGCCGGATCAGGACCAAAAAACGCCGGGACTACTTTCAGGAGTACCAGGTGCTGGACATCGCCGGCCACGACAAGCCGCTGTGGCTCGCGCATTTTCACTATGCGTCCGTGGATGCGCCGCTGGAGCAATACACCGCCGCACACCTGAAAATCGCCGAACCGCACCTGCAGCAATTCTCGGCCGAACGGCGCCAGGCACTGACCACTCTGACGCCACTGGACTACGTGCTGCGGCGCATCAGCGATCCGTCCCCGTTCTTCAAACTCGAGACGCAACCTTGACGTGCGCGTGGGCGGCCCGACAGGCCGCCCTCTTCAGCCGGCACGCCACACCGTGCGTAATCGCGCCAGCGCCGCTTCGATTGATTTCTCGGGCACCGCAGCAAAGCCGAGCACCAGCCCGGCACGCTGATCGATCGGGGTGGCGGAGTCCGGCAGCCAATAACTGCTCAGACCATTGATCTCGACATCGACACCACGTGCCCATTCGATCAGTTCCTGCTCACGCGCCACACTCTCGACCGGCACGGTCATGTGCAGCCCGGCGGCAACCGTGGGTAACGGGCCGACGCCGGGCATGTCCAGCGGCCAACCATTGAGCAGCGTGTTGCGCCGGCTCAGCGCCGCTCGGCGCATGCGGCGGATATGTCGCTGGAAGTGCCCCGCCGCCATGAACTCGGCCATCACCGCCTGGGTACTGACTTCGGAATGGCGAACATCAACGGCACGGCGCTGGGAAAACGCATCCACCAGCCCTGTCGGCAATACCAGATACCCCAGACGCAAGGCAGGGAACGCCACCTTGCCGAACGTGCCGACGTAAAGCACCCGGCCTTGCCGGTCCAATGCCGCCAGGGGTGCCAGCGGGGCACCGCTGTAGCGGTACTCGCCATCGTAATCATCCTCGACGATCCAGCCCTGCGTGCGCTCGGCCCAGGCCAACAACTCCAGACGACGCGCCAGGCTCATGACCACCCCTGTGGGGTACTGATGCGAGGGCGTGACGTAGGTCAGCCGGCAGTCACTGAGCATGGCCAGCTCGTCGCAGTCGATGCCCTCGCTGTCCACAGCGACCCCGTGCAACCGCGCACCGGCGACGGCAAACGCATGGCCCGCCGCGCGATACCCCGGATTTTCAATCGCCACGCCGTCGCCCGGCTCCACCAGCAACTGTGCACAAAGGCTGATCCCCTGCTGCGCACCACTGGTGATCACTATTTGCTCAGCCGTGCACTGCATGCCTCGCGAACTGCGCAAGTAGGCCGCAATCAACCCGCGTAATCGGGCATCGCCTGCCGGGTCGCCGTAACACAACTGCTGCAGATCGGGTTTACGCCAGAAAGCCGCATTCAGCTTGGCCCAGACCTCAAAGGGAAACAGATCGAACGCCGGAACACCGACCCGAAATGCTCGCGGCGGACCACTCGGCGGCATCGCCAGATGGTTCTTTTCAACGCGCTCCAACGCATCGCTGTGGATAACTTTGCTGGATGAAACCACAGGCAAATCCAGCCAATTTGTGGATAAGGCTGTGGGTAAGCCTGTTGACAACCCTGTGGATACTTTTGTGGATAGTTTTTTTGCCGGTATTGCGGTTTGCGGTAACTGAGCCACATAGGTCCCATCACCAACGCGCCCTTCGATAAATCCTTCGGCATAGAGCTGATCGTAGGCACGCACCACGCTGTTACGGGAAATCGCCAACGCTGCGGCCAGATCACGACTGGCCGGCAGTCGCGTACCGCTGGCCAATCGCCCATCGAGGACGCGAAGGCGCAAAGCCTGATAGAGCTGGCGGCTCAGCCCCTGGCGGCGGTCGAGTTCGATACCAGCGGGATTGAACGACAAGGAAAGCGGCGCGTCCGTCATGGCAATGGACCTATGAAATTGGTCGTTAATGGCTCTTACAACAGACCAATAGCCTGCCTAGGATGCAAACATTCGCCAAGGAAAATATCCCCATGTACACGCCGCGCGCTTTTGCCATCGACGAGTTGTCCCAACTGCATGAACTGATCCTCGCCACCCGCCTCGCCATATTGGTTACCCAGGGCGAGGGCGGCCTGCAAGCCAGTCATGTGCCGGTGCTGCTGCATTGCGAACAAGGCTCGAACGGCACGTTGTACGGGCATCTGGCCAAAGCCAACCCGCAGTGGAAAGACCTGCGCGACGGTGCCGAAGCCTTGCTGATTTTTGCCGGTGCCGACGCCTACGTCAGCCCCGGCTTCTACCCGAGCAAGGCCGAACACGGCAAAGTCGTGCCAACCTGGAACTACGTCGCCGTACACGCCTATGGCCGAGCCGAAACCTTCAGCGATGGCGGGCGGCTGCTGGACATCGTCAGCACCCTCACCGACCGCCATGAAGCTGGCCGCACTCAACCGTGGTCCGTGGCCGATGCCCCCGCCGATTACATCGACGGCATGCTCAAGGCCATCGTCGGTTTCGCCATTCCCATCGACCGCCTGGAAGGCAAGCGCAAGCTCAGCCAGAACCGCAGCGCCGCCGACATCGCCGGCGTACGTGAAGGCCTGGCCGCCAGCCCCGAAGTCAACGACCAAACCCTCGCCCAATTGATGCGCTAAGGAATTCGCCATGCGTCAAATCGACATTCGCCCAGTCACCGCCGACGACCACGCCGCGTGGTTGCCTCTATGGCAAGCCTACCTGCGCTTCTACAACACCGAATTGCCGGATGCTGTCACCCAAAGCACCTGGCAGCGCATCCTCGCCACAAACGAACCGACCCACGCCGCTCTGGCCTGGGCCGACGGCAAAGCCGTGGGCATGGTGCATTTCATCTACCATCGTTCAAACTGGAGCATCGAAAATTCCTGCTACCTGCAAGATTTGCTGGTAGTGCCAGAAACCCGCGGCACGGGCGTGGGCCGCCAGTTGATCGAATTCGTCTACACCACAGCCAAGGCCGACGGTTGCTGCAAGGTGCATTGGCTGACCCACGAAACCAACGCCACCGCGATCCAGCTCTACGAGCGCATCGCCGAACGTCCCGGTTTCATCCAGTTTCGCAAAGCCATTTAAGGTTCAAGGAGAACAACATGTCGATTTCACTCGCGGACTGGAAAGGCGTCCCGGCACCCTCGGTCCAACTCATCGAAGGGCGTTTCATCCGCCTGGAAAAACTCGACCCGGCGCGCCACGGCGACGGTCTGTTCGAAGCCCTGCAAGGCCCGGGCGCCGACCCCAAACTCTGGGACTACTTGCCTTACGGTCCCTTCCCCCAGCGCAGCGCGTTCAACGATTGGCTGAACAACCATGCGGCCAATAGCGACCCGTACTTCTTCAGCGTGATCGATAAAGCCACAGGCGAGGTTCAAGGCATTCTCAGCCTGATGTCGATCGTGCCGGCCCAGGGTCGCATCGAAATCGGCCATGTGACCTTCGGCGCGCCAATGCAACGCTCGCCAAAGAGTACCGAGGCGGTTTACCTGTTGGCCAAGGAATCATTCGCCCTGGGTTACCGGCGCCTGGAATGGAAATGCAACAACGCCAACGCCCGCTCCAAGTACGCGGCCGAGCGGTTGGGATTCAGTTTTGAAGGCGTGTTTCGCCAGCACATGGTGGTCAAGGGACAGAACCGCGATACCGCGTGGTACTCGATCCTCGATTCGGAATGGCCGGCGATTGGAGCCGGGTTCGAGCGCTGGTTGAGCGATGAGAACCAGACGGAATCGGGGCAGGTGAAAACCCTCGCAGAGTGCCGCGGGTAGATCTTCAGCGCCTGGGCGGGCGCCTTCGCGGGCAAGCCTCGCTCCCGCAGGGTCTTGCGATGGTCACATTACCGTGGCCAATCCAAACCTTGTGGGAACGAGCCCGCCCGCGAATGGCTTCACGCCAGTTTCTGGGCAAGCACCGCAATATGCTCCGGCCCGATCCCGCAGCACCCGCCCAAATGGCTCGCCCCACGCTTGCGCCAATCCGCCGCCCATTGCAGGTAACCTGGCGGATCGAGATCGTCGCGCAACGGGTCCAGCCCATCGTTAGCCGTCGCCACTTTCGGTTGCGGCGGGAAGGCATTGGCGTACGCGCCGATTTGAATGTTCACCCCCAACCGTTCAAACGCTTCCCGCGCCGCGTCAATCGCCGCGCCGATCACTTCCGGCTGGCTGCAGTTGAACAGCAACGTCTCGACGCCCAGCTCAACCGCCACCGCCGCCGCCTCGGCCACAGGCTCGCCAGAACGCAAACGCGGCACTTCGTCGACGTCTTCATCCTTCAAGGTAAACGACAGCCAGAACGGCTTGCCGTCCTTCGGCAGACCGGCGTGTATCGCTCGCGCCTCAACGATCGAGCTCTGGGTTTCCGCCAGCCATAGGTCAACATGCGGCGCGAGCCCCTTCACCAGTGGCGTCAGCAATTCAGTGACACGTTTGGCGTCGAACAGGTCCGGACGATAAGAACCAAACAGCGGAGGCAATGAACCTGCCACGCGCACCGGTTTGCCCGCCGCATCGACTGCTCGCCGCGCCAGCTCACCGGCCAACGCCGCGAGAGCCTGACCTTCAGCGGCGAAACGCTCTTCACCGATATGGAACGGCACCACCGCGTAGCTGTTGCTGGTGATCACATTCGCGCCGCTTTCGATATAAGCCGCGTGCACCGCCTCTACCGCTTGCGGTGCTTCGCTCAAGGCCAGCGCCGACCATTCTGGCTGCCTGAATGGAGCCCCTCGGCGCTGCAACTCGCGGCCCATGCCACCATCCAGAATCACTGTGCTTGCTGCGCCCATATGCTATTCACTCATAAGCTTATGAAAATAACTCACTACCAGAGTCGTTGTTATAACTATTTAATACGCACCAATCGGTTAATAACAATCATTTTTTTATCAGGGATCGACTGTGAAATTCCAACCGCTACTGGCCCTGGGCCTGACGATTCTGGCTGCCTCCACCCAAGCCTTTGGCGGCGCCACGCTGGATCGCATCGAACAAAAGAAAGAGCTGGTGGGCGTGTTGATGGAAAGTTATCCACCGTTCTCGTTCCTCAACGACCAGAACCAACTCGACGGTTTCGACGTCGACGTGGCTAAAGCCGTGGCCGAGAAGCTGGGTGTGAAACTGCGCCTCGAAACCCCGTCCTGGGACGTGATTGCCGCTGGCCGCTGGAGTGGTCGTTACGATATCTGCATCTGCTCCATGACCCCGAGCAAGGCCCGCGCCGAGGTCTTCGACTTCCCGGTCGAGTACTACGCCTCGCCGGCGGTGATCGTGGTAAACGCCAAGGATGAACGCATTCACAATGCCAAGGACCTGAGCGGCAAGAAAGTTGGCCTCACCAGCGCCTCCAGCTACGAAAGCTACCTGAACAAAAACCTGGTGATCGAAGGCGCCGAAGACACGCAGTTGCAGTACCCGTTCGAAGACGTGCAGATCGCCCCGTATGACACCGACAACGTCGCCTTTCAGGACCTGGGCCTGGGGGCCGGGGTTCGACTGGACGCGATTCTCACTAACCTGGTGACCGCCCAACCGCGCCTGAACGAAGACAAGCGCTTCAAACTGGCCGGCGACCCGCTGTACTCGGAGCCGAACTCGGTCGCCATTGAAAAGGGCGACGCCCAGTGGGACAGCAAAGTACGTGAAGTCTTCGCCCAGTTGAAACAGGACGGCACATTGAGCAAGCTCTCGCAAAAATGGATCGGCGCCGATATCAGTAAATGACTTCTTTCCAGCAACCTCCCCAGCCACCGCAACCGGTGGCTGAGTCACGACTGCAACGGATCTTCAGTTTCCGCACGCGGCTGTACCTGACCTGGGCGGCCATGCTCGGGTTGTTCACCAGTTTCTTCCTGAGCTTCGACCTGAAGTTCTCGATCATCCTCGACAAACTGCCCAACCTCGTCGGCCTGCACCTGGCGCCCAACGGCTTCCTGCAAGGTGCGGCGCTGACGCTGTTTCTGTGCCTGTGCTCTATCGTCGCCTCATCGCTGCTGGGTTTCATCACCGCCCTGGGGCGGCTGTCGAAAAGCGCCGTGGCGTTCGGCATCGCCAGTTTCTACGCCTCGTTCTTTCGCGGCACGCCATTGCTGATACAGATTCTGTTGATCTACCTCGGCCTGCCGCAACTGGGCGTCGTACCGGGCGCCATCGCAGCCGGGATCATCGCCCTGTCGCTGAATTACGGCGCCTACCTGAGCGAAATTTTTCGCGCAGGCATCGTCGGCGTTCCCCATGGCCAACGGGAAGCATCACTGGCCCTGGGCATGCGCGAAACCGTGATTTTCTGGCGCGTCACCCTGCCCCAAGCCATGCGCACCATCATCCCGCCGACCACCAACCAGTTCATCTCCATGCTCAAGGACTCGTCGCTGATCTCGGTGATGGGGGTTTGGGAAGTGATGTTTTTGGCGCAATCCTATGGGCGGTCGAGCTATCGGTACATTGAGATGCTGACGACTGCGGCGGTGATTTACTGGCTGATGTCGATTGGATTGGAGTTGATTCAGGCAAGAATGGAGCGGCACTACGGGAAGGCGTATTTGCATAACCGATGAGTTCACTTGAAGTGTGGTGACTTCATAAATACGACTCGGCCAACAACGCAAAAAAAAAGGGGAGCACATGCCCCCCCGAGGTTTAAAGCGTTTTATCGAGGCTGTTAAATCAGCCTTCGATCTCGATCAGGATCTCGCCCGGATTCACCCGGTCACCCTTGGCCACGTGAATGGCGGTGACCTTGCCGGCGATGGCGGCCTGGACTTCGGTTTCCATCTTCATCGCTTCGGTGATCAGCACAGCCTGGCCAGCCTTGACGGTGTCGCCTTCCTTGACCAATACGTCGACGATGTTGCCCGGCATGGTGGTGCTGACGTGGCCCGGCTCAGTCGCTTGCTTGCGCTTGCTGCTGCCGCCGCTGACGAACTCGTTGAGCGGCTCGAACACGACTTCTTCCGGCATGCCATCGATGGACAGGTAGAAGTGACGCTTGCCTTCGGCCTTCACGCCCACGCCGGTGATGTCGACGCGGTAAGTTTCGCCATGGACGTCGATGACGAATTCGGTCGGTACGCCTTCGCCGCCCGCCGAGGCCATGCCACCGGCTTCTGGAATAGGCAACAACACTTCCGGCGTCAGGGTGCCAGCGGCACGCTCTTCAAGGAACTTGCGGCCAATGTCCGGGAACATGGCGAAGGTCAGCACATCCTCTTCAGACTTGGCCAGGGCACCGATGTCGGCACGCAGCTTGGCCATTTCCGGCTTGAGCAGGTCGGCCGGGCGAACGTCGATGACTTCTTCGCTGCCGATGGCCTGGCGACGCAGTTGCTCGTTCACGGTGCCCGGCGCCTTGCCGTAACCGCCTTGCAGATAGAGCTTCACTTCGTTGGTGATGGTCTTGTAACGCTCACCGGCGAGCACGTTGAAAAATGCCTGGGTGCCAACGATCTGCGAGGTCGGGGTCACCAGCGGCGGGAAGCCGAGGTCTTCGCGAACGCGCGGGATTTCAGCCAGCACTTCGCCCATACGGTTCAATGCGCCCTGCTCTTTCAACTGGTTGGCCAGGTTGGAAATCATCCCGCCCGGAACCTGGTTGACTTGAACACGGGTGTCGACGGCGGTGAATTCGCTTTCGAACTGGTGGTATTTCTTGCGCACGGCGTAGAAGTACAGGCCGATCTCTTGCAGCAGTTCCAGATTCAGGCCGGTGTCGAACTCGGTGCCTTTCAGGGCGGCAACCATCGACTCGGTGCCCGGGTGGCTGGTGCCAGAGGCGAAGCTGGAGATCGCGGTGTCGATGTGGTCGGCGCCGTTTTCGATCGCCTTGAGTTGGCACATCGCGGCCAGACCCGCGGTGTCGTGGGAGTGAATGAAGACGGGCAGCGACTGCTCGGATTTCAATGCCTTGACCAATTCGCCAGTGGCATACGGCGTCAGCAGGCCGGCCATGTCCTTGATCGCCACCGAGTCGCAACCCATGGCTTCCATTTGCTTGGCTTGCGCCACAAACGCGTCGATGGTGTGCACCGGGCTGGTGGTGTAGGCGATGGTGCCCTGGGCGTGCTTGCCGGCGGCTTTTACCGCTTCGATGGCCACGCGCAGGTTACGCACGTCGTTCATGGCGTCGAAGATACGGAATACGTCGATGCCATTCACGGCTGCCTTGGCCACGAACGCCTTGACCACGTCGTCGCTGTAGTGGCGGTAGCCCAACAGGTTCTGGCCGCGCAGGAGCATTTGCAGACGGGTGTTAGGCAACGCGGCGCGCAGTTGACGCAGACGCTCCCACGGGTCTTCTTTCAGGAAGCGGACGCAGGCGTCGAAAGTCGCGCCGCCCCAGCACTCCAGCGACCAGTAGCCGACTTTATCGAGCTTGTCGCAGATCGGCAGCATGTCTTCGGTGCGCATGCGGGTCGCGAGCAGCGATTGGTGGGCGTCGCGCAGGATGGTGTCGGTTACGTGAATCTTCTTGGACATTGTTTTATTCCTCACAGGCCTGCGTGGGCGGCGATGGCGGCGGCGATGGCCAGGGCCAGCTCTTCGGGTTTGCGCTTGATCGAGTAGTTGGTCAGTTCAGGGTGGCTTTCAACGAAGCTGGTGTTGAACTGGCCGCTACGGAATTCCGGGTTACGCAGGATTTCCTGGTAGTACGCGGCGGTGGTCTTGACCCCTTGCAGACGCATGTCGTCGAGGGCGCGCAGGCCACGGTCCAGCGCTTCTTCCCAGGTCAACGCCCACACCACCAGTTTCAGGCACATGGAATCGTAGAACGGCGGAATGGTGTAACCGGTGTAGATCGCCGTGTCGGTCCGCACGCCCGGGCCGCCGGGAGCGTAGTAACGAGTGATCTTGCCGAAGCTCGGCAGGAAGTTGTTTTTGGGGTCTTCGGCGTTGATCCGGAACTGCAGGGCGAAACCACGGTGCTGGATGTCTTCCTGCTTCACCGAAAGCGGCAGCCCGGAGGCGATGCGGATCTGCTCGCGAACAATGTCGATGCCGGTGATTTCTTCGGTGATGGTGTGTTCCACCTGCACCCGGGTGTTCATTTCCATGAAGTACACCTCGCCCTCGGCGAGCAGGAACTCCACAGTGCCGGCGTTCTCGTAACCCACAGCCTTGGCTGCACGCACCGACAGGTCGCCGATGTAGGCGCGCTGTTCAGGGGTCAGTTGCGGGCTCGGGGCGATCTCGATCAGCTTTTGGTTGCGACGCTGGATCGAGCAATCACGCTCGAACAGGTGCACCACGTTGCCAAAGCTGTCGCCAAGGATCTGCGCTTCGATGTGCTTCGGGTTGACGATGCACTTTTCCAGAAAGACTTCCGCGGAACCGAACGCCTTGGTGGCTTCGGAAATGACGCGTGGGAAGGCTTGTTCGAGTTCTTCGCGGCTGTTGCAACGACGAATGCCGCGACCGCCACCACCGGAAGTGGCCTTGAGCATCACCGGGTAACCGATGCGATCGCCTTCGGTCAGGGCCTCTTCGATGCCCGACACGTTGCCTTCGGTGCCTGGAGTCACCGGCACGCCTGCCTTGATCATGCTGCGGCGAGCTTCGGTCTTGTCGCCCATGCGACGAATGACTTCAGCCGATGGACCAATGAATTTGATCCCGCGTTCGGCGCAGATGTCCGCCAGTTCGGCGTTTTCCGAAAGGAATCCGTAGCCGGGGTGCAGCGCATCGCAACCGGTTTCCACAGCCAGGTTCACCAACTTGCGCGGGTTCAGGTAACCGGCCAGCGGCTCGGCACCAATGCTGTGGGCTTCGTCCGCACGCTTCACATGCAGGGCATGACGGTCGGCGTCGGAATAGATCGCGACCGAGCGAATGCCCATTTCGGCGCAAGCACGCACGATTCGTACGGCAATCTCACCACGGTTGGCGATCAGGATCTTTTTTATCACTTGGAGGTTCCCATGAGCCGGTGGTACCCACGACCTGCTAGACCAGGTCGACGCGTGACCAAATGTTTCAATCTGGTCGCGACCCCACACTAGCCCTCACAAGGAATTAACAAAAATGAATAATTATTGGGTCATGCATAAGTAAAGACTTATAGTTGAAACATCTGCCGGCGAAGAGAGCGAGCAAAAAATGCGTAAGTCATTGATGCGTATGACATTGCGTCAATTGCAGATTTTCAATGAAGTTTGTGACCTGAGGTCCTACAGCCGTGCAGCCGACGAAATGTCGCTCACACAACCGGCCGTTAGCCTACAGATTCGGCAACTTGAGGAACTGATTGGCCAGCCTTTATTCGACTACGTCGGCAAGAAACTCTACATGACGGAAGCGGCGGAAGCCCTTCAACGCGCCAGCCGGGACATTTTCGGGCGCCTGGAAAACCTCGACATGCAGCTCTCGGACATGCAGGGCTCGCTGCAGGGCCAATTGAAGCTGGCGGTGGAATCCAGCGCCAAGTATTTCGTTCCGCACCTGTTTGCCGCCTTCAAGCGCCAGCACCCGGAAGTGAACCTGCAACTGACGGTGGTCAACCGCGGACAGGTGATTCGACGCCTGTCGGACAACCGCGACGACCTGGTAATCATGTCGATGGTGCCGCAGGACATGGGCCTGGAATTCTTGCCGTTCCTCAACAATCCCATCGTCGCCGTCGCGCCGCCGGATCATCCGCTGTGTCACATGGGGCCGCTGCGATTGCAGGATCTTGAGCCCTACACACTGCTGATGCGCGAGTCCGGCTCCGGGACGCGATTGGCTTGCGAAGAGTATTTCAAAGAGAAGCGCGTGCACTTCAACCAGACCCAGGAAGTCTCGTCAGCCGAAGCCCAGCGTGAATGCGTATTGGCGGGTCTGGGCGTGGCGCTGTTGACGCGCCACGCCCTGAACCTTGAACTGGCGACCGGCGGATTGATCGAGTTACCGGTCGAGGAGCTGCCGCTGTATCGCAGCTGGTGCCTGGTGCAGGCCAAGGCTAAACGGCTGTCACCGGTGGCTCACGCATTCCTTGCGTTCATTCGCAGCGAACGCGTACAGATCAGCGCGCTGGTTGAGCGTTTCGACGGGAAGCTGTCGATGCAGCCTGCCAAAAGTTGAGTTCCGGATCTTCAGGAAAATCACCAATCTCGGCCAGAAGCTGACGGCGTTCACAGCGATCTTCGATGGCGCGGCGAAATTCCATGCGGCGTTGATCTTCTTGCTGGCGACGGGTTTTGACAGCGCTGTTGCGTTCTTCGTAAGGCAGGGCCATTTCGAGTCTCCCAAGGCGAGTACGGGAGCTTCAAGATAGGCGCGCGGGATGACGCTTTGGCGGCTCTGAAGTTACAGACTGATGAAAATTTGTTGGTCGCCGCGGCACCTGTGGTGAAGGAGCTTGCTCCCTCACCACAACGTCCACGCCAACCTTGAAATCATTCGTCCAGTGCTTTCACCGACTTGGGCGATAACCGCAAGCCGCGAAGGCTGCGCTTGACGCTCTTGAGGTGATTGACCAGGCTCGGACCACGGGCCATGGCCACCCCCATCGCCAGGACATCGATCACCACCAGGTGAGCAATACGCGAGGTAAGCGGTGTGTAGATTTCGGTGTCTTCATGCACATCGATCGCCAGGTTGACGGTCGACAGTTCGGCCAACGGCGTCTGACTCGGGCAAAGCGTGATCAATGACGCACCGCTTTCACGCACCAGGTTGGCGGTGATCAGCAAATCCTTGGAACGTCCAGACTGGGAAATACAGATCGCCACGTCGGTCGGTTTCAGGGTCACCGCCGACATTGCCTGCATGTGAGGGTCGGAATAGGCCGCAGCCGTGAGCAGCAAACGGAAGAACTTGTGCTGGGCATCCGCCGCGACCGCACCCGATGCGCCGAAACCATAGAATTCCACGCGCTGAGCCTGTGACATCAGCGTCACGGCTCGCTGCAACTCCAGGGGATCGAGCTTCTCGCGAACCTCCATCAAGGTGTGCAACGTGGTGTCGAAAATCTTCAGGCTGTAATCAGCGACCGAATCGTCTTCGTGGATCGCGAACTGCCCGAAGCTCGCGCCTGCCGCCAGGCTCTGGGCCAGCTTCAGCTTCAGGTCCTGGAACCCGGAGCAACCGATGGCGCGGCAAAAGCGCACGATGGTCGGCTCGCTGATGCCCACGCTATGGGCCAGATCAGCCATGGAACTGTGCATCACGGCCGCAGGATCAAGCAGCACGTGGTCGGCGACCTTGAGCTCCGACTTGCGTAACAGGTGGCGAGACTGGGCGATGTGTTGCAGCAGATTCAAAGGGGTGGACTCTTTGTTATGGGCAAGCGCCGGGGGATGTAGCAAGCTTGTAGTTATACTACATGAAACGGCTTTTTGCCTGCTCAATGCGTAACCAGATCCCTCGATTTCACGTGCCTGCGCTTCATGTAGCAGCCCTGCCTGATGCTTGAAGCAGCCCCTTGCCTCCCCTTTTCGCGCTCACTACGGTCTTCAGCCGGCTAAGTGAGGGTTCATCCCGACTCGCCAGTACAATAAAAACAATATACATAACCTTACAAACACAACTTGATTTTATTACCCGCAATCAAACTTTGCTCGATATATTAACGCCGCAGGAAGCAACAACAATTAATTAAAGGAACTCTATATCATGAGCATTAAAACCAAGAACTGGACCGCACAAATCGATCGCATGCCTGGCGCCAAATCTTTCCGCACCTTCGGCACTGTGACCGTTGCCCATACGGGCATCACACCCAAGCTTGAACTCAGTCCGATACAGGACAAATCCTATGACCTTAGCCTGGAGTTGAAACTTGAAACTTCCAATCAGATTTCTTTACAGGTCGAGACCGACAAACTTGTCGAATATAAAGTATCTGGTGAATCCTATGTCACTGGCGTCAGTATCTTTCACGACGGCAAGTTAATTCACCATATCGATGAAGTTCTGATGACCCACTAAAAAACATCATATTCCCGATTTCCCGTCGGCATTCAAACCTGCCCGACGGGAAGTCTTGCCATTCAACCGGCGAATTGCTCCCGCAACAGGATCGCCAGGCCCTGCGCCTCGATGGGCCGGCTGATCAGATACCCTTGCACCTCGTCGCAGTGCTCTTGCTTGAGGAATTCAAGTTGCTCCTGACGCTCGACCCCTTCCGCCACTACCTTCAACGACAAGCCGTGAGCCATGGCGATGATCGCCCGGGTAATCGCCGCGTCTTCGCTGCCCTCCCCCAGACCTCGAATGAACGCCTGATCAATCTTCACGTAATCCACCGGGATGCGCTTGAGATAGCTCAGTGACGAATAGCCGGTACCGAAATCATCGATCGCCAGCTTCACGCCCAAATCACGTAACTGCTGGAAAGTCGCGATGATGTGCTCGACGCTGTCCAGCAACTGGCTTTCGGTGAGCTCCAGCTCCAGGTAACGCGGCGCCAGACCGGTTTCTTCCAGCACCTGCCGAACCAGGCTGACCAGTTTGCCCTGACGCAGTTGATGCACCGACAGATTGACCGACACCCGAATCGGCTCAAGCCCCTGTCGCTGCCACTCACAGGCCTGCCAGCAGGCCTGACGCAACACGAACTCGCCGATTGGACCGATCAGCCCGGTTTCTTCCGCCAGGCCGATGAAGTCTCCCGGCGGCACGCGACCCATGGTCGGGTGGTCCCAGCGCACCAAGGCCTCGGCAGCGTTCAGCTTGCCCGTGGCAAGACACAGCTTCGGCTGGTAGAACACCATCAACTGATTCTCATCGATGGCTTTGCGCAGCTGGTTTTCCAGCTGCAAGCGTTCCAGCGTGCTGGCTTGCAGACTGTCGGTGTAAAACTGGAAATTATTGCCGCCCAGATGTTTGGCATGTTGCATGGCCATGTTCGACTGGCTGACCAACGCGGAAATCTCCCGGGCGTTGTCCGGCAACAGGCTGATGCCCATGGATGAGCTGACCACCAGTTCATGGCCATCGATGGTCAACGGCAAACGCAACTTATTCGACAAGCGCGTCGCTACCCGCGCCAGGCTCGAGAGGTTGCCGTAGGAATTGAATAACACAGCAAACTCATCGCCCGACAAACGCGCAATGGTGTCCGCCTCGGGCAGCGCGTTGACCAACCGCCGAGCCATTTTCTGCAGCAACTGATCGGCGACTTCGTGACCAAGACTATCGTTGAGCTGTTTGAAGCGATCCAGATTGATATGCAGCAGTGCCAGGCTGCGATAGCCGCCCTGGCGCACGCGCTGATGCGCTTCGCTGAGCCGTTCGCGGAACATCGCCCGGTTGGCCAGGCCCGTCAGTTCGTCGTAATGGGTCAGATAGCGCATGCGCTCTTCGGATTCTCGCCGCGCCGAAAGATCGGAGAAGAAGCCGACAATATGACTGACCTTTCCCCGAGTATCGCGCACAGTGTTCAATTGCAGCCATTGCGGGTACATCTCACCGTTCTTGCGGGTTTCCACCAGCTCACCCTGCCAGCTGCCGTATTGCTCCAGCGCCTGGTGAATCGCTCCGTAGTGTCGGCGCGCATCGCGACTGCAGGGCAGCTCGACGACGTTGCGCCCCAGCATGTCTTCGATCTCATAGCCAGTCACGCGGCTGAAGGCCTGATTGATGGCGATCAGGGCGTAATTGGGGTCAAAAATCACGATGCCTTCGCTGGCCGCCTCAAACACGGTCGCCGCCAGTCGCTGTTGCTCTTCGAGCGCCTTGCTGGCGCTGATGTCACGGCGGGTGCCGACCATGAGGATCACCCGGCCGTTTTCAGCGCGCTCCACCGCTCGCCCGCGATCTTCGATCCACACCCAGTGGCCGTCGGCATGACGCACACGGTATTCGATCTGGTAATCCTCGGTGCGCCCCTTCAAATGCTCGACCAACGCCTTTCTCAGCGCAGGAAGATCGTCGGGATGCAGGCGCGGCTTGAGATGACGCAGCATGGCCGTCACGTATTCCGGCTCCAGGCCGAACAACTCCTGAATCAGGGTGTGATGAACCTCATCGGTTTGCAGGTTCCAGTCCCATAGACCCAGCTCACTGGCCTCCAATGCCAGCGCCAGTCGTGCCTCACTCTTGCTCAGCGCCTGGTTGGCGGCGTCCAGCTCCAGGCTGCGTTGTGCAACACGGCTTTCCAGGCCGGCCTGAATTTCACGCAGTTCGCCTTCGGCGCGACGGCGCTGCTCAACTTCGCTGGCCAGCTTTTGATTGAGCTGGTCGCTGCAGTTTTGCGCCTGCTGCAAATGTTCGATCAACGCCTGATTCTGGAAACGTCGCAATAACTCTCGATCGATCAGACGGTTGACCTGCCAGGCCACCACGCTCAGGGCGCCCAACAAAATCAGGCCGAACCAGCCCCAGCCTTGCGCCTGCTCATCGCCTCCCCAGAACAGATAGGCGATGGCCGGCAACAAACAGGGCAAAGTGAACGACAGGAACCCCGGCAGGCTGACCGCATAGGCCACACTGGCTGAAAGTGCCGCGGCGCCGATCAGTCCGAAAACCCAGGCCTGCTGGATGAAGTTATCGGCGGGAACCAGCGCGATGCCTGCGCCAGCGAGGGTCAAGCCCGTCAGACCGGAGCCCAGCAAAAACATGCGTCGCCAGACGGGATGCGCCTGACGGTTGGGAATCGCCGAATCGAAGGCGGCGACCTGAATGACGCGCAAGGCCACCAGGGACAGCAACCACACCATCCAGACACTGACCAGGAAGTACCGCTGCGGGCTCCAGAGCAACCCGGCGCAGACCAGACCATTGATCAACATGAACAATGTCGGCAGCAAAGAGCCCTGATAAAGCAGACGCGTGCGTTCGACCGCCATTTCCATGGCGTATTGTTTACGGATAACCCGAGGCTCCACTGTGGGGCCCGACAGGTGGGAGCTGAAGATCATAGGCAATATTCTTGTTCTTATAATGACGAGCACAGGCCCGAAACGTGAACGGAGCATACACAAGCAAATGCCCGGACCAAACAGCTACAGGTTAAAAAACAGTCAAAAGTACGACCACCCGTCTCGGGAGTAAAAGCCGCTGGGCAAGGCCGGCCAGCGCCTGCGGACAATGACTGACCGGTCGTCCCGCGCGCCTCTTTCATCGGCTAAAACAAAGCGGGGTTTGCCCGGTGTGACGCAGCCCCCTAGAATGCCCCGATGCGCGATGATCTCTCCCTTCTGCTGAACTCTCTCAACGATGCCCAACGGCAGGCCGTAGCAGCCCCCGTGGGTCGTCAGTTGGTCCTGGCCGGTGCTGGTTCCGGTAAAACCCGAGTGCTGGTGCACCGTATCGCCTGGTTGATCCAGGTCGAAA
>OBKH01000054.1_pt1 | contig 35468 bp, 29 predicted proteins | sample 1496241 | NCBI WGS metagenome assembly OBKH01 (sample SAMN03273953, study PRJEB22546) | soil metagenome | isolation source: rice field elevated CO2 plus elevated temperature | place: India: CRRI Experimental farm Cuttack,Odisha-753006 | collected 2013-12-17 | reverse complement strand
CCGCTGGGTGAACCCCTCCCGGCAGCTCCCGCCGAACTGGCGCCACCCGCCGATCTGGCACCCGCGTCCGCCGACCTGGCGCCACCCGCGCCCGCCGACCTGGCGCCACCCGCGCCCGCCGAACTGGCGCCACCCGCGCCCGCCGACCTGGCACCACCCGCTGCGGTGAACGAGCAAACCGCGCCGGGCGATCAGCCCGCCACAGCTCCAGGCGGCCCGGTTGGCCTTGCCACCGATTTGGAACTCCCCGAGCCCGACCCCCAACCAGCTGACGCACCGCCGCCCGGCGACGTCACCGAGGCGCCCGCCGAAACGCCCCAAGTCTCGAACATCGCCTATACGAAGAAGCTGTGGCAGGCGATTCGGGCCCAGGACGTCTGCGGCAACGATGCGCTGGACTCGCTCGCACAGCCGTACGTCATCGGCTGACGGGCTGAGGCCGGACTTTAAACCGAACCCACCCATTCGTCGGTACCGTCCTCGAAGAACTGGTGCTTCCACACGGGAAGCCGCGCCTTGATGGTCTCCACCAGGTGCGCACAGGTGCCAAACGCCGCCCGCCGGTGATCGGCGGCAACCGCCGCCACCAGGGCGGCCTCCCCGACCTGCAAGACGCCGATCCGGTGGCTGGCCGCCACCGCACGCACGCCACTGGACTCTTCAGCTACCTCCGCCACCAAATCCGCAAGGACCTGTGCGGCCGACGGGTGCGCGGAGTACTCCAGCCGCAACACCCCCCGTCCACCGTCACGGTCGCGGATCATTCCGACGAACCCGACAATGGCGCCAGCCGACCGATGGCTCACCAGCTCCTCGTGCTCGGCCAGAAAGATCGGTTGATCTGTCAGCGCGGCGCGCAGGACCTGCGTCATCGCGGGTGATCTCCACCGGCGATCTGCTCGAGAGCATGGTCCAGCACATCGGCGAGCACCCCGAGGCCGTCACGTACACCTCCAGGCGATCCCGGCAGATTGATGATCAGGGTCCGCCCAGCCACGCCGCACACCCCGCGCGACAGCACCGATGTCGGCACCTTGGGCAGGCCGGAGCGGCGGATCGCGTCGGCCAGCCCGGGAATGACGTAGTCCAGCACGGCGACCGTGTGTTCGGGCGTGGTATCGGTGGGCGAGATACCGGTGCCGCCGGAAGTGATGATCACGTCGACTCCGGCGTTGACCGCGTCGTGTAGCGCCTCGCCGACTGGGTTCCCGTCGGCAACCACCTGCGGCTGGACGGACGAAAACCCATGCTGTTCAAGCCATCCAGCGATAATCGGCCCGCAATCATCGGTATACACACCGGCCGCCGCGCGGCTCGACACAACGACAATTCGAGCGGACCGGGTGCTCATCGCCTCGTCCAGGTCCCGCGACGACCGCCTTCTTTGTGGAGCACCCGGATGTCATCGATAAGCGCGCCCGGATCGACCGCCTTGATCATGTCGTAGAGCGTGAGGGCGGCCACGCTGACAGCGGTCAGCGCTTCCATCTCGACGCCCGTTCGGTCGGTACTGCGTACCGTCGCTGTGATCTCGATATCCAACTGGCCGACGGTGAAATCGACGTCGACTCCGGTAAGCGCGAGTTGATGGCACAGCGGGATCAGGTCGCTGGTGCGCTTGGCCGCCATAATGCCCGCCACCCGCGCGGTGGCCAGCGCATCCCCTTTGGGCAGCCCGCCAGTCGAGATCAGCGCCACCACCTGCGCCGAGGTACGTAAGATGCCCGCGGCAACGGCTGTTCGCTTCGTGGTTGCCTTCTCGGTGATATCGACCATGTGCGCTGCCCCCCGCTCATCCTGGTGCGACAGCTCGCCCGAGCGGTAGTCGGATGCCCCAGAAGCCCTGGCCATCCTGGCGGCTTACCGATTGATGACGGTCACCGGGTGGATGTAGGGCAGGTCGTCGGACGGTACCGGGAACGTCAATTCACCGAAGGGTGATAGCGCACCCGTGCGGTCGGTCACGAGTTCGCTCACCGCATGGTCGTCTGGATCGGTGGTCGGCCAACCATGGTCCACGTACCTGGTCTTGCGTGCCTTACCTTCAGCAATGTCAGCCACGAAACCATTCTGACAGGTCTTGCACCCGCCCACGCCACAAGGCTGGTCCGGCCTACGCTGATCAGCAATGACCGAACACACCCCGGATATCCCGCTGGGGTCCTGGCTGGCCGCCTTGCCCGATGAACGGCTGACCCAGCTGTTGGAGCTGCGGCCCGACCTTGCCCAGCCACCACCCGGCAGCATCGCCGCGCTGGCCGCCCGTGCCCAGGCCCGCCAGTCGGTCAAGGCGGCCACCGACGAGCTCGACTTCCTGCGGCTGGCGGTGTTCGACGCACTGCTGGTGCTGCAGGCAGATACCGCACCGGTGCCGATCGTCCGGCTGCTGGCAGTGATCGGCGACCGCGCCGCCCAAGCCGACGTGCTTGGCGCGCTGGCTGACCTTAAACAACGTGCCCTGGCCTGGGGCGAGACCGCAGTCCGGGTGGCGACAGACGCAGGTACGGCGTTGCCGTGGCATCCCGGCCAGGTCACCCTCGAGGGAAGTTCGCGTTCCGGGGATCAGCTCGCCGACCTGATCGCCGGCCTCGACCCCGCGCAGCGTGACGTTCTGGACAAATTGCTCCAAGGGTCACCCGTGGGGCGCACTCGCGACGCCGCACCCGGCGCGCCATCTGATCGACCCGTGCCGCGGTTGCTGGCGATGGGCTTGCTGCGACGAATCGATGCCGAAACGGTGATCTTGCCCCGCCACGTCGGGCAGGTGCTGCGCGGCGAACAACCCGGTCCGATGGAGTTGACCGCGCCGGACCCGGTAGTTTCCACCACCACACCCGACGACGCCGACGCTGCGGCGGCCGGAGCCGTCATCGACCTACTGCGTGAAGTCGACGTACTGCTCGAAAACCTCGGCGCCACACCGGTTGCCGAACTACGCAGCGGCGGACTGGGGGTTCGTGAATTCAAGCGGCTGGCCAAGGCAACGGGAATCGACGAGCCGCGGCTGGGCCTAATCCTCGAGATTGCGGCCGCGGCTGGACTGATCGCCAGCGGCATGCCCGATCCCGAACCGCCCCACAGTGACGGACCTTTTTGGGCGCCAACGGTGGCCGCCGATCGATTCGCCACGATGTCACCCGCCGAGCGTTGGCACTTGCTGGCCAGCGCCTGGCTTGACCTTCCGGGCCGGCCGGCGTTAATCGGTACCCGCGGACCCGACGCCAAACCCTATGGCGCCCTGTCGGATTCGCTGTTCTCCACGGCGGCCCCACTGGATCGCCGGCTATTGCTAGGCATGCTCGCCGAGCTGCCCGCCGGCGCCGGCGTCGATGCGTCCCGGGCGTCGGCGACACTGATCTGGCGCCGCCCACGTTGGGCCAGGCGATTGCAACCTGCGCCTATCGCGGATCTGCTGACAGAGGGCCATGCGCTGGGTCTGGTGGGGCGCGGGGCGATCAGCACGCCTGCTCGCGCACTGTTGGACGAGGCCTTAGAGCCAGCTACTGCCCCTGCCGCCGCGGTCGGCGTGATGGCTCGGGCGCTGCCCAAGCCCATCGATCACTTCCTGGTGCAGGCCGACCTGACCGTCGTGGTGCCAGGGCCGCTGCAGCGCGAACTGGCCGACGACCTGACCACCGTCGCCACCGTGGAATCGGCCGGCACGGCGATGGTGTACCGCGTCAGCGAGCAGTCGATCCGGCATGCCCTCGATGTCGGCAAGTCCCGCGACTGGTTGCAGGAATTCTTCGCAAATCGTTCTAAAACTCCTGTACCACAAGGGCTTACATATCTCATCGACGATGTCGCGCGCCGGCACGGCCAGCTTCGGATCGGCATGGCCGCATCGTTCGTGCGGTGCGAGGACCCAACGCTACTGGCCCAGGTCGTGGCGGCGCCCGAAGCCGACGGGCTGGCACTGCGGGCCCTGGCCCCAACGGTGGCGGTGTCCCCCGCTCCGATATCCGAAGTCCTCGTCACGTTGCGCGGCGCGGGCTTTGCCCCGGCCGCCGAAGATTCCACCGGAGCCGTTGTCGACGTGCGAACCCGCGGCGCCCGGGTGCCCACACCGCAACGGCGCCGGCCATACCGACCGCCGCCGAGACCCAATAGCGAGGCGTTGAAAGCCGTGGTTGCCGTGCTGCGTGAGGTGACCGCAGCGCCGTTCGCTAATGTCCGCGTCGACCCGGCGGTCACCATGTCGCTGTTGCAGCGCGCGGCCAAGGACCAGGCCACCTTGGTGATCAGCTACCTCGATGCCGCCGGCGTTGCCACTCAGCGGGTGGTCGCACCGATCACGCTACGGGGCGGCCAGCTGGTGGCGTTCGACTCGTCATCCGGGCGACTGCGTGACTTCGCCATCCACCGCATCACGTTGGTGGTGTCGGCCCACGACCGATAATGGAGCCCATGACCCCCGCGCCGGCGACGATGCAGAGCGCAGCGATGAGGAGGAGCGGCGCCATTGACTACCGCCGGCGACGATGCAGAGCGCAGCGATGAGGAGGAGCGGCGCCATTGACTGACGGACCATTGATAGTGCAGTCCGATAAGACGGTGCTGTTGGAAGTCGACCATGAACTGGCCGGCGCTGCACGCGCCGCCATCGCGCCGTTCGCCGAGCTGGAACGTGCACCCGAACATGTCCACACCTACCGCATCACACCGCTGGCACTGTGGAATGCTCGCGCCGCCGGCCATGATGCCGAGCAAGTCGTCGACGCGCTGGTCAGTTACTCCCGCTACGCGGTGCCGCAACCCTTGCTCGTCGACATCGTCGACACCATGGCCCGCTACGGACGACTGCAGTTGGTCAAGAACCCGGCCCATGGCCTGACGCTGGTGAGCCTGGACCGCGCGGTGCTTGAGGAAGTGCTGCGCAACAAGAAGATCGCGCCGATGCTTGGCGCCCGCATCGATGACGACACCGTCGTCGTCCACCCCAGCGAACGCGGCCGGGTCAAGCAGCTGCTGCTCAAGATCGGTTGGCCCGCAGAGGATCTCGCCGGCTACGTCGATGGTGAAGCGCACCCGATCAGCCTGCACCAGGAGGGCTGGCAGCTGCGCGATTACCAGCGGCTGGCCGCGGACTCGTTCTGGGCGGGCGGCTCCGGGGTGGTGGTGCTGCCATGTGGGGCCGGCAAGACGCTGGTCGGTGCGGCCGCAATGGCCAAAGCCGGCGCGACGACGTTGATCCTGGTCACCAATATCGTCGCGGCCCGGCAATGGAAACGAGAGCTGGTCGCGCGCACCTCGCTCACCGAGAATGAGATCGGCGAATTCTCGGGAGAACGCAAGGAAATCCGACCTGTCACCATCTCGACATACCAGATGATCACCCGCCGCACTAAGGGCGAGTACCGCCATCTGGAACTGTTCGACAGCCGCGACTGGGGGCTCATCATCTATGACGAGGTGCACCTGTTGCCGGCACCGGTCTTCCGGATGACCGCTGACCTGCAGTCCAAACGGCGGCTGGGGCTGACCGCCACGTTGATCCGTGAAGACGGACGCGAGGGCGACGTGTTTTCCCTTATCGGACCAAAGCGCTATGACGCGCCGTGGAAGGACATTGAGGCGCAGGGCTGGATCGCGCCAGCTGAGTGCGTGGAAGTCCGGGTCACGATGACCGACAGCGAGCGGATGATGTACGCCACCGCCGAACCCGAAGAACGCTACCGGATCTGCTCGACGGTGCACACCAAAATTGCTGTGGTCAAGTCGATTCTGGCGAAGCACCCGGATGAGCAGACCCTGGTCATCGGAGCGTACTTGGATCAGCTCGACGAGCTGGGCGCCGAGCTCGGCGCTCCGGTGATTCAGGGGTCGACAAGGACCAGCGAACGCGAGGCACTGTTCGACGCCTTCCGCCGCGGCGAGGTCGCTACGCTCGTGGTGTCCAAGGTGGCTAACTTCTCCATCGACTTGCCGGAAGCCGCCGTGGCGGTACAGGTTTCGGGAACATTCGGCTCACGCCAGGAAGAGGCGCAACGGCTCGGCCGGATATTGCGACCCAAGGCCGACGGGGGCGGTGCCATCTTCTACTCGGTGGTGGCCCGCGACAGCCTGGATGCCGAGTACGCCGCACACCGGCAGCGGTTTTTAGCTGAGCAGGGCTACGGTTACATCATCCGCGACGCCGACGACCTGCTGGGCCCGGCAATTTAGGTTGCGCGAGCAGACGTAAAAGCCCCCGACACGCCGAGCGTGCGGGGGCTTTTACGTCTGCTCGCGCTCAGCTTAGCAGCGACTCCGGCGGCAGGAAGCGGTCGCCGTAGGCGGCCGCCAGCTCGCGGGCCCGGGCCACGAAAGCCGCCTTACCGGTACCGGCCGGGCCGGAGTAGCCGACGATGAACTGGGCACTGCCACCTGTCCACGGCGGGAAGCCGATGCCCATGATCGAGCCGATGTTGGCGTCGGCCGTCGACGTCAGCACCCCCTCGTCGAGGCACTTCTGGGTTTCCAGCGCCTCGGCGAACAGCATGCGGTCGATCATGTCCTGCAGCGGCGGCTGCGACGAGCCCGACTTGAACGTCTCGCGCAAGCCGGGCCACAACCCGGATCGCTTGCCGTCGGCGTACTCGTAGAAGCCCGCGCCCTTCAGCCGGCCGGACCGGCCGAGCTCGATCATCTTCTCCACCACGGCCTCCGCCGGATGCGGCTGGTACGTGCCGCCGGCGTCCTCAACACCCTTACGGGTGGCGACGGCGATCTTGTGCATCAGCTCCAAGTTGAGCTCGTCGGACAGCTGCAGCGGCGGCGCCGGATACCCGGCCTGCGACCCCGCCTGCTCGATAGAAGCCGGCTCGACACCCTCACCGAGCATCGCCAGCGCCTCGTTGACGAACGTGCCGATGACCCGCGAGGTGAAAAAGCCGCGGCTGTCGTTGACCACGATCGGGGTCTTGCCGATGGCCAAGGTGTAGTCGAACACCCGGGCCAGGGCCTCGTCAGAAGTCTTCTCGCCCTTGATGATCTCCACCAGCGGCATCTTGTCGACCGGCGAGAAGAAGTGGATCCCGATAAAGTCTTCCTGCCGCTTGACGCCGGTCGCCAGACCGGTGATCGGCAGCGTCGAGGTGTTGGATCCCAGGATCGCGTTGGGCTCGACGATGTCTTCGATCTCGCCGAACACCTTGTGCTTGAGCTCCTGGTTTTCAAAAACCGCCTCGATCACGAAATCAACGCCCTTGAAATCGGCGGCGTCGGCGGTCGGGGTGATGCGCGCCAGCAGGGCGTCGCTGCGCTCCTGTGTGGTGCGGCCCCGCTCCAGCGCCTTGGCCTCCAGCTTTTCGGAGTAGCCCTTGCCTTTAGCGGCGGCCTCAAGGCTGACATCTTTGAGTACCACCTCATAGCCGGCCTTGGCAGAGACGTAGGCGATGCCGGCGCCCATCATGCCCGCACCCAGCACACCGATCCTCTTGATCGGGGTCTTGCCGATGCCTTCGGGCCGAGACCCGCCGGCATTGATGGCCTGCAGGTCGAAGAAGAACGCCTGCATCATGTTCTTGGCGACCTGGCCGGTGACCAACGACGCGAAGTAGCGGCTCTCGATGCGGCTGGCGGTGTCGAAATCGACCTGTGCCCCCTCGACCGCGGCGGCCAGGATGGCCCGCGGCGCCGGCATCGGGGCACCCTTGAGCTGCTTGCGCAGGTTCGACGGGAACGACGGCAAAATCGCCGCCAGACCCGGCGACGACGGGGTGCCGCCGGGCATCTTGTAGCCCTTCTTGTCCCACGGCTGCACCCCGGCACCGTCGGGGTTGGCCTTGAGCTCCTCCTTTATCCAAGCCTTGGCGGCGGGCACCAGCTCCTCGACCGTTGCCACCAGCTCGTCGACCAGACCGATCTCCTTGGCCTTGGCCGGCTTGAACCGGGTACCTTGCGCCAGCACGCTCACGAACGCGTTCTGGATGCCGAACATCCGTACCGTGCGGGTCACCCCACCGCCACCCGGCAGCAGACCCAGCGTCACCTCCGGCAGACCGAGCTGGCTGCCCTTGACGTCGGCGGCGATCCGGTGATGACACGCCAGCGCGATCTCCAGGCCGCCGCCCAACGCCGCCCCGTTGATGGCCGCGACGACCGGCTTACCCAATGTCTCCAAGGTGCGCAGCTGCCGCTTGATGGTCTCGACGGTGTTGAATACATCGCCGGCGTCCTCGGGCCTGGCCTGGATCATCGTCTTGACGTCGCCGCCGGCGAAGAAGGTTTTCTTCGCGCTGGCGACTACCACTCCGGTGATCGAATCCTTTTCGGCGACAAGGCGATCGACGGCCTTGCCCATCGACTCGATGTAGGCCTCGTTCATCACGTTGGTTGACCCGGAGGGATCGTCCATGGTCAGCGTGACGATGCCGTCGGCATCCTTGTCCCACTGGATTGTGTTGTCTGGCATGCTGTTAAACCCTCTCGATGATCGTCGCGACACCCATGCCGCCCCCGATGCACAGCGTGATGAGTGCACGTCGGGCGTTGCGGCGCTCCAGTTCGTCGACCATGGTGCCCAGGATCATCGCGCCGGTGGCACCCAGCGGGTGGCCCATCGCGATGGCGCCACCGTTGACGTTGAGCTTCTCGTCGGGAATGTTGAGGTCCTTCTGGAACTTCAGCACCACCGACGCGAACGCCTCGTTGAGCTCGAACAGGTCGATGTCGTCGACGGTCAGCCCGGCGCGGTCGAGCACCTTGCGGGTGGCCGGGGTGGGGCCGGTGAGCATGATCACCGGGTCGGCGCCGCTGGTGGCGGTGGCGACGATGCGCGCCCGCGGAGTCAGGCCCTGCAACTTGCCGGCGGCCGCGGAACCGATCATCACCAGCGCGGCACCGTCGACGATCCCCGAGCTGTTGCCGCCGGTGTGTACGTGGTTGATCTTTTCCACCCAGTGGTACTTCTGCAGCGCCACGTCGTCGAAACCGCCCAGCGCGGCCAGGCCTTCGAAGGCCGGCTTCAGCTTGGCCAGACCCTCCTTGGTGGTGTCCGGCCGCATGTGTTCGTCATGATCGAGGATCAGCAGGCCGTTCTGGTCGCGCACCGGCACCACCGACTTGGCGAAGTAGCCGCCCGACCACGCCTCGGCGGCCTTTTGCTGGCTGCGTAGCGCGTAGGCGTCGACGTCTTCGCGGGAGAAGCCCTCGATGGTGGCGATCAGGTCGGCGCCGATGCTCTGCGGGACGAACATGACGTCGTAGTTGGTCGCCGGGTCCAGGCCCATAGCGCCGCCGTCGGAGCCCATCGGCACCCGGCTCATCGACTCCACGCCGCCGGCCAGCACCAGGTCATCCCAGCCCGAACGCACCTTCTGCGCGGCGGTGTTGACGGCCTCCAGGCCGGACGCGCAGAACCGGTTGAGCTGCACACCGCCGGAGGTGACCGGCATGCCCGATGCCAGCACTGCGGCGCGGGCGATGTCGCCGCCCTGGTCGCCCACCGGTGAGACGCAGCCCAAGATGACGTCGCTGATCAGGTTCTCGTCGAGGTCGGGATGGCGCTTGCGCAGCTCGTCGATCAGGCCGACGACCAGGCTCAATGGCTTGACTTCGTGCAACGATCCGTTCTTTTGTTTGCCGCGCGGGGTGCGGATGGCCTCGTAGATGAAGGCTTCTTCGGACATGTCGATTTCCTGTTCCACAAATTCCACAAAAGGGGGTTTGGATCCTTCTTCAAGACTAGGTCCCGTACCGGCACCCTAACAGGGCCCCCGGCCAACCTGTTGGTTGGGCAAGGTATCGCTGCGGCGCGCATCGTCGCCCGGATAGGCTCGACCGCCATGACGGTGTCGCGGCTGCGGCCGTATGCGACCACGGTGTTCGCCGAAATGTCCGCGCTGGCCACCCGTATCGGCGCGGTCAACCTGGGACAGGGCTTTCCCGACGAGGACGGCCCGCCGAAGATGCTGCAGGCCGCCCAAGACGCCATCGCCGGCGGCGTCAACCAGTACCCGCCCGGCCCTGGAAGCGCTCCGCTACGGCGGGCCATCGCCGCCCAGCGGCGGCGCCATTTCGGCGTCGACTACGACCCCGAGACCGAGGTGCTGGTCACGGTCGGAGCCACCGAGGCCATCGCCGCAGCGGTGCTCGGACTGGTCGAACCGGGCTCGGAGGTGTTGCTGATCGAGCCGTTCTACGACTCCTACTCGCCGGTGGTGGCGATGGCCGGCGCCCACCGCGTGACCGTACCGCTGGTGCCCGATGGCCGCGGCTTCGCCCTAGACGCCGACGCGCTGCGACGCGCGGTGACCCCGCGAACTCGGGCGCTGATCATTAACTCGCCGCACAATCCGACCGGTGCGGTGCTGAGCGCGACGGAACTCGCAGCCATCGCCGAGATCGCGGTGGCGGCGAACCTTGTGGTGATCACCGACGAGGTGTACGAGCACCTAGTGTTTGACCACGCCAGACACCTGCCGCTGGCGGGTTTCGACGGCATGGCCGAGCGCACGATCACCATTTCCAGTGCGGCCAAGATGTTCAACTGCACCGGCTGGAAAATCGGATGGGCTTGCGGCCCAGCCGAACTCATCGCCGGGGTGCGCGCCGCAAAACAGTACCTGAGCTATGTGGGCGGCGCACCGTTTCAGCCTGCGGTCGCCCTCGCGCTAGACACCGAAGACGCCTGGGTGGCGGCCCTTCGGAACTCGTTGCGGGCCCGGCGCGACCGGCTGGCAGCGGGCCTGACGGAGATCGGCTTCGCAGTGCACGACAGCTACGGCACGTACTTCCTATGCGCCGACCCGCGCCCGTTGGGTTATGACGACAGCACCGAATTCTGTGCGGCGCTACCGGAGAAAGTCGGGGTGGCCGCCATCCCGATGTCGGCGTTCTGCGACCCCGCCGCAGGACAGGCCTCACAACAAGCCGATGTGTGGAACCACCTGGTGCGCTTCACCTTCTGCAAACGAGACGACACCCTCGACGAGGCAATCAGGCGACTGAGCGTGCTCGCCGAGCGACCCGCTACCTAGCCCGACGTGAACCGTCGGCGCCCCACCACCTGCTTTCGCAGTCCTTCCGTCGCCGCATGGAGGATCTTCTTGCGGGCAATGTTGACCCAAAACGCCGGCAGGGGCGCCGAGGGTTCGACCGTGAGGGTGAATCGCACTCGGGTCTTGTCGTTATCCTCACGGCGCAGGTTGTACTCGCCGTGCTGGCCGTGTTGCTGCGCGGTCTTGGCGGCATCCCACACCACCCAGTCGGGTCCCCAGTGATACTCCAGTAACTCCGTGTCGACGATGCCCGCCACCTTGATGGTGACCTTCACGTGATGTGGTCGACCGTCGGAGTAAGTGTCGACGACTTCGACCCGTTTGTGCACTGAAGACCAAGACGGCACAGCGTCCATGTCGGCGAGCGCCTCCACGATCACTTCCGGAGGCGCTTCGATGACGACTTCGCGCGATGCTCGGATAGCCACTGCTACCAAATTAGCAATCACGATCCGCTACGCGGACCCGTCACATCGTCACGATTTCGCGTTTCCTTGATCGCCGGCACCCGCGATCAACTTCTGCAGCCCTTTCGCCGCGGCATCCAACACATGCTCACTTGCCCGCTTGACGATGAAGCCGGGGATCGGTCCCGCCGGCTCGACGGTGATGTCGAAGCGCACCCGGGCCCTATCGACACCCTCAGGTTTCACGGTGTACTCGATGTGCTGTCCATGTTGCTGGAAGGTCTGATCGGCATCCCAGCACACCCAGTCCGGGCCCCAGTGATATTCGAGGACCTCTTTGTCGACGAGCCCCAGAATCTTGACGGTTGCCCTCACATGGTGCGGCCGGCCATCCGGGTAGTAGTCGATCACTTCCACCTGTTTGTGCAGCGGTGACCACGAAGCCAGGACGCCGACATCTGCCAGCGCCTCCATCACCACTTCTGGAAGGCGCGTCGATGACAAATTCCCGCGATGCTTTTACGGCCACTGACGTTCACGCTAGCAACGCCGCGCCGTTGGTGGGCGGTGTTCGGCAGCCACCGTGGTTACCAGTTGATTTCGTCGATCGGTGTGGCTGCGGCCGGCGGCGGCCTGACCGGCCCGGCCGGTGTCCGGGAAAATCGGGGAGCGGGCGCGGCCTGCTGGACACCATGGGCGGTGATCACCGTCGATCGTGCCTTCAAATGATCGTTGTTGGCGGCTTCGCTCCACGCCAGCACCGGCGTAACACATGCGTCAGTGCCGGCGAAAACCCGCGTCCACTCGTCGCGGGTTCGGCTGGCAAATCGCTCGGCGAAGATGTCATACATCTGCGGGTAGCCGGCCACATCGAGCTGAGTCGGCACGTCAGCGGCCGACAAGCCGAGCCCGCTCAGCAACGCCGCGAAGAACTGCGGCTCGATTGCCCCAACGGCCATGTACTTGCCGTCGGACGTTTCGTAGCAGCGGTAGAACGGGGCGCCGCCGTCGAGCAGGAAAGATTCGCGCTGGTCGCGCAGGCTGCCAATCCCCTTCATGGTCCACATCATCTGCGCCAACACGCTAACCCCGTCGACCATCGCAGCATCGACGACCTGACCCACACCCGAACGTTCCCGTTCGTAGAGGGCCACCACAATGCCCAGCAGCACCAGCATCGAGCCGCCGCCGAAGTCGGCAACCAGGTTTAGCGGCGGCATCGGAGGCCGGTCGGCGTAGCCAAACGCCGCCAGCGCACCGGTCTGCGACAGGTAGTTGATGTCGTGACCCGCCGTCGAGGCCAACGGGCCATCCTGTCCCCAACCGGTAATGCGGGCGAAGATCAGTCGCGGATTGACCGACGCACAGTCGTCGGGTCCGATGCCGAGGCGCTCGCAAGTGCCGGGCCGGAAACAGTCCAGCAGCACATCGGCCTTGGCGGCCAGCTCCAGCATCGCCTGCGGTTGCGTTTTGACGTCCAGGTCGACGATCCGCTTCCCACGGTGCAGCAGGTCGCGGTCTTCGGACGGCATCGTCAGGCCACCCGGGCGGCGCACCCGCACCACGTCAGCACCCAGGTCGGCGAGCACCATCCCGGCGTGCGGCCCCGGTCCGATACCACCGAGTTCGATGACCTTCACCCCGGCCAGGGGCCCCCCGGTCGTCACCGCGACTATTGACCCTTCTTCACTTTCAACACCTGGCTGCGCAACGCCTCGGTGGCCGTGTCGATCGTCCCTTTGATCGCACGTTTCAGCACGAAGCCGGGCAGTGGCACCTGCGGGTCGACGGTGATCTCAAACTGGACCAGGGTGTTGTCGCCCTTGGGTGTCAACTCGTACTTTCCATCCTGCGAGCGCTGCTGGGTGGAGCTGACCAGCGTCCACCGCACTGATCTGTCGGTCCAGCTATAGGCCACCACCTGCTCGTCGGTGATGCCGGCGGTCTTGACTTTCATCTTCACCTTGCTGGGCCGCCCGTCGTCTCCGGTCTCGAGTATTTCGACGCTCTGATGGGCTGGCGACCATTCGGTCATCGCTTCGAAGTCGGCAATGACATCCAGGATCTCCTCGGGACTTGCTTCGATAACTATGTCGCGCGACTCCTTGATGGCCATGGCCGCACGATAGCGAATCGGCGTCCAGTCGGGAATAGCCGCAATCCGGCGTACGGTCGTCTTCGTGACACCCCAGAAGAGCGATGCCTGCAGCGATCCCGTCTACACCGTCGGCGACTACCTACTCGACCGGCTCGCCGAACTCGGCGTCTCTGAGATCTTCGGCGTTCCCGGCGACTACAACCTGCAATTCCTCGACCACATCGTGGCCCACCCGACCATCCGGTGGGTGGGCAGCGCCAACGAACTGAATGCCGGGTATGCCGCCGACGGGTACGGGCGGCTGCGTGGGATGTCAGCGGTGGTAACGACATTCGGGGTCGGCGAGCTCTCGGTGACCAATGCGATCGCGGGCAGTTACGCCGAGCATGTGCCAGTGGTGCACATTGTTGGCGGCCCGACCAAAGACGCCCAGGGCACTCGCCGGGCATTGCATCATTCCCTCGGCGACGGCGACTTCGAGCACTTTCTCCGGATCAGCCGTGAAATCACCTGTGCCCAAGCCAATCTCATGCCGGCAACGGCCGGTAGAGAAATAGATCGGGTGCTGTCCGAGGTACGGGAGCAGAAGCGTCCAGGATATATATTGCTGTCCAGCGACGTAGCACGCTTCCCCACTGAACCGCCCGCTGCGCCGTTGCCCCGCTACCCCGGCGGCACCAGCCCGCGCGCGCTGTCGCTGTTCACCAAGGCCGCCATCGAACTCATTGCCGACCACCAGTTGACGGTGCTCGCCGATCTGTTGGTTCATCGCCTGCAGGCCGTCAAAGAACTCGAGGCGCTGTTGGCCGCCGACGTGGTGCCGCACGCCACGTTGATGTGGGGGAAGAGCCTGCTCGACGAGAGCTCGCCGAACTTCCTGGGAATCTACGCCGGCGCGGCCAGCGCCGAACGGGTGCGCGCCGCGATCGAAGGGGCGCCGGTGCTGGTGACCGCCGGAGTGGTGTTCACCGACATGGTCAGCGGCTTCTTCAGCCAGCGGATCGACCCGGCCCGGACCATCGACATCGGGCAATACCAGAGCAGCGTGGCCGACCAGGTGTTCGCACCACTGGAAATGAGTGCCGCGCTGCAGGCGCTGGCCACCATCCTGACCGGGCGCGGAATCAGTTCGCCGCCGGTGGTACCGCCGCCCGCCGAACCGCCGCCGGCGATGCCGGCGCGCGATGAGCCGCTCACCCAGCAGATGGTGTGGGACCGGGTTTGCTCAGCGCTCACACCCGGAAACGTGGTGCTCGCCGACCAGGGGACGTCGTTCTACGGCATGGCGGACCACCGGTTGCCGCAAGGAGTGACCTTTATCGGCCAACCCTTGTGGGGCTCAATCGGTTACACGCTGCCCGCGGCAGTCGGGGCCGCGGTTGCGCATCCGGACCGCCGTACGGTGCTGTTGATCGGCGACGGGGCCGCACAATTGACCGTGCAGGAACTCGGCACGTTCTCCCGCGAAGGGCTGTCCCCGGTCATCGTGGTGGTCAACAACGATGGTTACACGGTCGAACGGGCCATCCACGGCGAGACGGCCCCGTACAACGACATCGTGAGCTGGAATTGGACCGAGCTTCCCAGCGCGCTGGGTGTGACCAATCACCTCGCGTTCCGTGCCCAAACCTATGGCCAACTCGACGACGCCCTCACCGTCGCCGCAGCACGGCGGGACCGGATGGTGCTCGTCGAGGTGGTGTTGCCGCGGCTCGAGATCCCCCGCCTGCTTGGCCAACTCGTGGGATCCATGGCGCCGCAGTGAGGTCGCTGACCCGGGCCGGGCCGAGTGCCCAGCGATGCGCTCACTGCAGCGCCTCGATCCGCATCATGTCGAAGAACCGGCCGACGAACAGCGGTGGGTAGGCTCCCACTCCCGCCCCGCTCATCCATTCGGCGGCGGCGTCGGGATGCTCGATCCACTGCCGCGCGCCCGCCTCATCGGCAAACTCCTGCAGGATCAAAACCTCGTGCGCATCGTCGAAAGCCTGGAAAACCCAGGTCTTTCGAATCCCCGCGGCGGTAAACCTGGCTATCGCAGAACGGACCTCGGCGGTCAGGTTGGACACGTTGTTCACCGACGCGAACGCGGCCACCACAACGCCAGGAACCCGTGGAGTGGACTGAGTCGTAGTAGGCGCCGCGACAAATCGGTCGACGATCTCGCCGGCGAAGACCGCCGGGATATCGTCGACGCCCATGGCGTCGAACCAGTCGAAGAAGACCCGTGAGCGGAGCAATTCCACGATCGGCTCACGACTGCGTACTCCGATCATTACCAGCACACGGCCAGAGTCGTGCGTTGACGCGTAGATCAGAACGTGGTGTGCGCCGATGTCGGCCAGAGCCGATTTGTTGCGCTGCAGCAGCGGCCACACTCTACCGGGATCAGGGACCCGATAGTCCGAAGCGATCACCAACGAATGAATGTCGCCGGTACTCACCGAAGCTGGTCTTTCACCATATTTGCCGGAGGCCGCCGAATTCGGGCTGCAAGGATCGCCGGTGTGCGGCCATCCGTCGTCATCGATTGCCTCCACAGTGGCACCTGGATCGTCGAGACAACCTTGCACGACACTGCACCTGCGGATCAACCATGAATCTGCGCCGCGACTAGCGCAGCTGTAACCGATTGTGAACACCGCGACGCAACATGCCGCTGTGGCGTCGCCAGAATCACGCTCGCCCGGCGCAGTCGACGCGGGTGACTGCCTGAAATAGGGTTGCGTGCTGTGGACGGGTTTCCCGGGCGCGGTGCGGTCATCACTGGCGGTGCCAGTGGCATCGGGTTGGCTACCGGCACCGAGTTCGCCCGCCGCGGAGCCAGAGTCGTGCTAGGGGACGTTGACAAGCCGGGACTTCGGCAGGCGGTGAACCACCTGCGTGCCGAGGGGTTCGATGTGCACAGCGTGATGTGCGACGTCCGGCATCGAGAAGAGGTCACTCACCTCGCGGACGAGGCTTTCCGCCTGCTCGGCCACGTCGATGTCGTATTCAGCAACGCCGGCATCGTTGTCGGCGGTCCGATCGTGGAGATGACGCACGACGACTGGCGTTGGGTGATCGACGTCGACCTGTGGGGCTCGATCCATACGGTCGAAGCGTTCCTGCCGAGGTTGCTTGAGCAGGGCACGGGCGGGCATGTGGTGTTCACCGCGTCCTTTGCCGGGCTGGTGCCCAATGCCGGACTCGGCGCATACGGCGTTGCCAAGTACGGGGTTGTCGGTCTGGCGGAGACGCTGGCCCGCGAGGTCACCGCCGACGGCATTGGGGTGTCGGTGCTCTGCCCGATGGTCGTCGAAACCAATCTGGTTGCCAACTCTGAACGAATCCGAGGCGCGGCTTGCGCGCAGTCCTCAACGACGGGATCGCCCGGTCCACTCCCCCTGCAGGACGACAACCTGGGCGTCGACGATATCGCCCAGCTAACAGCCGATGCGATTCTGGCCAACCGCCTCTACGTCCTTCCGCATGCGGCCTCGCGCGCTTCGATCCGCCGCAGGTTCGAGCGCATTGACCGCACCTTCGACGAACAGGCCGCCGAGGGGTGGCGGCATTAGCTTTGATTTTCCTTAAGGCTCGATGTCAGATGGTGCGTCATGTCGGCATGTCGTCGCGCATCCCATCTCTTGTCAGCATCGGGTATGAGGGAAGAACCGTCGATGAGTTGGTGCGCCAGTTGATTGACAACGAGGTACTGGTCGACGTTAGCGAGATCCTGATTGAATACCGCACGCCCGCACTGCGGCGTTGTGCACCGGTAGCGGGGCGACGCGACCCGCGGCACCAACGGATAGCCGGCCACCGGTAGGTCGGTCAACGGGCGGGTGATGGTGTCGCGGTAGCTGCCCTCGCGCCCGCAGTCCGGGCTGTGTGGATCGCGGGTCACCGGGGTGCAGCCCACCGACCGGTCATGTTCTGGGAACCCGAGGTGAATGTGTCCAACCGACGGAGCCCGGCCACCGCAACGATGCCCACCAGAATCAATCCGCCCCAAACAATTTCATCGGTATTTAAGCGGCGCGCGGCGCTCATGAGCGATCCGATCGCCAGATTTCCGACGAGGACTCCGACGCCCACGATGGTGCTGTAGAACCCGTAGTGGGTCGCCACCAGCCGGTCGCCCGACAGTGCGACCACGGCACGCATTTCGAAAGGAAACAACGCTGCCGAGGCAACCGCCAGCAGACTCGCCGACAGCACCAATGCCATGACCGCAACGGCGACGCCGAACCGCTGGCCGTTTGGGATGACTGCAACCGGGATGAACGAGGCCGCCAAAATCGTCGCGCCGACTACCAGGCTGCGCTCGGCCCCCCATCTGACGGCGAACCAGCGGGTGATGCGCAGCTGCCCGCCGACGGCGACCAGACCCGATACCGCGAACATCGCCGCAATCAAGAGATATTGGTTGCGTGGCATGAGGATCGACGCCTGCATGGGCAGAGCCAGATAGATCTGGAACGACAGCGCATAGCATCCGGTCATGGCGGCGGCTAACGTCAGAAACGGACGGTTGCGAACGACGACCCGCCAGTCCTGCAGGATCGATGTTTTTTCGCGCTCCGAGTCGGCCCGGTGTTGGGGCAGTGCGACCAGCTGCGCGACGGTGAGTAGGCCGAACACACCGGCGGCGGCCAGCACCGTGATCCGGAAATCCAGCGCCAGCAATACTAATCCAACCAGCGGGCCGAGCAGGATCCCCGACTGGTAGAAGACGTTGAACATCGCGAACGCTTCGATCTTGCGTTCCCCGGCTTCGGCCGCGAGATAGCCGCGCACCGCGGGATTGAACAGCGCGCCGGCAAAGCCCGTGGCAGCCGCGGCGATCAGCACACTGGGCAGCGACTGGGCGACCACCAGCAAGGCAAACCCGCCGGTGCGGATCAGACATCCGGCGATGATCAGTGGCTTGTAGCCGAACCGATCGGCCAGCGTGCCACCCACGAAGAACATGCCCTGCTGGGAGAAATTGCGCACGCCCATCACCAGACCCACCGCCCACGCGGCTAGCCCCAGTGGCCCGGCTAGGTAGTCGGCCAGGTACGGCATCAGCATGTAGAAGCCGATGTTGATGCCGAACTGGTTGATCATCAACACCCGGCTCGGGCGGTTGAACCCGCGGAATATAGCGCGCGCTCCCATTACGACACCACCTGGGTTGGATCGATCACCGTGGTGCTGCGTGTCCATCGGGTGACGACGGCGTCTAGCGGCGAGGCAATCTCGTCGGGCTCGGTGGGAGGTTGTCCGCCTAGCAGTTCGTGTTCGTTGCAGTACGCGTCGTTGTAGATGGTGTCGAAGTAGCGTTGTGGGCCGTCGGGAAAGACCGCGGCAATCGTGGTGTCCGCCGGCAAGTTGCGTGCTGCCCAGCCGGCTACCAGGGCGACCGCCCCGACGCTCCAGCCGCCGCTGGCGTAGTGGGTTGCGGCCAGGGAGCGGCACGCCCAGACGGCTTCGGGGGGAGCAACCCAGTGCACTTCGTCGAATGCACGGTAATCGACATTGCGCGGATAAATACTCGAGCCCAGCCCGCGCATCAGCCTGTTCGACGCGGGCTGCCCAAAGATCGTGGACCCGATGGTGTCCACGCCGATCAACCGCATGTCCGGGTTGAACTCCCGTAGCACTCGGGCGACACCTGCTGAATGTCCACCCGTCCCCACCGAGCACACCAGGACATCGATCCGGCCAAGCTGAGCGACCAGCTCCAGCGCCAACGACCGGTAGGCGCCGACGTTGTCGGGGTTGCCGTACTGGTTCGGATTCCACGCGCCGGGGTATTCGGCCATCAGCTGCGCAACCCGGTCCTTGCGCGCCTGTTGCCATCCGCCGACCGGGTGCGGCTGCGTCACCATATCGACGCCGGCGCCGTAGGCGGTCAGCATGCGCGCGATGATGGGTTCCAGCCCCGGGTCGGTGACCAGGGTGACCGGGTGCCGGTACACCTTACCAGCGAGGGCTAGGCCCAATCCCAGAGTGCCACCGGTTGATTCGACTATCGCGGCACCGGGCGCGATATCGCCCCGGGCGCGCGCGCATTCGACCATGTACAGCGCGGGGCGGTCTTTCATACCCCCGGGATTGAATCCTTCTAGCTTGGCCCAAAATCCACGGTCAGGGTCTGAGGTCCCCGACAGCTCAGGTATCCAAAGCACCGGGGTATTGCCAACCATGGTGCCCGGGTGGCGATTCCGGCCAGGAGTGACTTGATATCCCTCCGGGAGGAGGCGGTACCGGTCGCGGGTCTGCCGCGACCTCACCAAGGTGCGGTGCGCCCGGTTGGCCAGGAGTATCTGCGGGTTGGAGGTGATGCTTGTTGGGTTTACCGGATTTGCCAGCGGCAGGTTGTTGTTCATAGTGATCGTCGCTTCTGCATCGGGGCCGGAAGTCACACGCGGCACTGGATGGGGGTCAGCGGTCACCGGCGATGGCGAATGGCCACCACCGCCTGGCGCTGACCCCTCAGCGACGAGCCAGGCAGAACCGGGTCAACAGGTCTTGACCGGTGCGAACGGATCCCTGCGCCGCCGGCGGACCGCGCGCGGCCGGCGCGACGGGGTCGGTAAGCGCGGCTGTCATGCCGGGCGCAGCCGCCACGACGTCTGGTAGTAACACCGGAGTGGCGGAGCGCGGCAGCACCGCCGTCGCGAGCCGTTCCGGGCACGGTGGCATCGAGTTGTCCACCAGGTGCCCGTGGTCGGTGTTGATGACGAATTCGCTACCTACGGACGTCGTCAACGGGTGGTTTGGGTGAGCCACATGACGGTGGAGCTGGGGGAGCCAGCATGCAGCGGCGACGGCGGCTACCGTCACCCCCAGCGCGACCGCGACAATCGCCGATCGCATCCACACCACGTGCCCGCTTTCCACGTGGCCCACTATATACCCTATAGGGGTAGGGTGTAAGGGCGGATGATGGCGTGGTGATCATCAACCGTTGCGTACTGCCCGATGTCTGGGCAGGGTACGAAGAGCGAGACCAAATCCAGACGAGGAGCGATCGATGCCCGAGCTGGCCACGAGCGGTAACGCCTTCGACAAGAGGCGGTTCAGCCGGCGCGGCTTCCTCGGCGCCGGCATCGCCAGCGGCTTTGCGCTAGCCGCTTGCGCCTCGAAGCCCACGGCATCCGGCGCCGCCGGGATGACCGCTGCAATCGACGCGGCCGAGGCGGCCCGGCCGCACAGTGGGCGAACGGTTACCGCCACGCTGACCCCCCAGCCGGCGAGGATCGACCTGGGTGGGCCGATCGTCAGCACGCTGACCTACGGCAACACCATCCCCGGACCACTGATCCGGGCCACCGTCGGGGATGAGATTGTCGTCTCGGTGACCAACCGTCTGGGTGATCCGACGTCGGTGCATTGGCACGGCATCGCGCTGCGCAACGATATGGATGGCACCGAGCCCGCGACTGCGAACATCGGCCCCGGCGGTGACTTTACGTACCGGTTCTCCGTGCCGGATCCGGGCACCTACTGGGCCCATCCGCACGTCGGTCTTCAAGGCGACCACGGCCTATATCTGCCTGTCGTCGTCGACGATCCGACTGAGCCAGGCCACTACGACGCCGAATGGATCATCATCCTCGACGATTGGACGGACGGCATCGGGAAGTCCCCGCAACAGCTCTACGGCGAGCTGACCGACCCGAACAAACCCACCATGCAAAACACAACAGGTATGCCCGAAGGCGAAGGCGTTGACAGCAACCTGCTCGGCGGCGACGGAGGGGACATCGCCTACCCGTACTATCTGATCAACGGGCGAATCCCCGTGGCGGCCACGTCTTTTAAGGCCAAGCCTGGCCAGCGAATCCGGATCCGCATCATCAACAGCGCCGCCGACACCGCGTTCCGCATCGCGCTGGCCGGGCATTCGATGACGGTCACCCACACCGACGGTTACCCAGTGATTCCCACCGAAGTCGACGCTCTGCTGATCGGCATGGCCGAACGCTACGACGTCATGGTGACCGCCGCTGGCGGCGTCTTTCCCCTGGTCGCACTCGCGGAAGGCAAGAACGCGCTGGCGCGTGCGCTGCTGTCTACCGGCGCCGGCAGCCCACCCGACCCGCAGTTTCGGCCGGATGAACTCAACTGGCGAGTGGGTACCGTGGAAATGTTCACCGCCGCAACGACTGCCAACCTGGGCCGGCCCGAACCCACCCACGACCTCCCGGTCACCTTGGGCGGCACCATGGCCAAGTACGACTGGACAATCAACGGGGAACCCTACAGCACGACCAATCCACTGCACGTGCGGCTAGGCCAACGGCCAACCCTGATGTTCGATAACACCACCATGATGTATCACCCAATCCACCTACACGGCCATACCTTTCAGATGATCAAGGCCGACGGCAGCCCCGGCGCCCGCAAGGACACCGTGATAGTGCTGCCCAAGCAGAAGATGCGCGCCGTCCTGGTCGCCGACAATCCTGGCGTGTGGGTGATGCACTGCCACAACAACTATCACCAGGTCGCCGGAATGGCGACCCGCCTGGACTACATTCTGTGACAGGCGGCTTGTGGGCTGAACCGGGCCGCTGCCAGCGCCTCCCAGGACGTTGCCCGTGAGATGGCCCTGGACAGCCGGTTGCGGACTGGCCGGCGTGACCGGCCGGGCCCATGGCGGGCACCGGCGGAACCATCGATCCAGCAAGGCTTTCGACCTGCGCGGGGGTCACGTCGCTGCCACCGGCACATCGGTTGACCGGCAACAACGGCCATTCACCGTTTCAGTGGTAGTTCCACGCAGACATGGGTCCCCCTGGGGGTGGCCAGGAAAACCAAAACTCCGCCGGCGGCATCCACCCGAGCCCGATGCGAAGCCAGACCGATGTGTCCCTCACCCAGGCGGCGCGCCATAGTGTCACCGGTGACCCCCACGCCATCGTCGGCCACATCCAAAACGCATTTTTCGTCGGTGATTCCGAGCCTGACCGAGGCGGTGGTAGCTCCGGAATGCCGCACGACGTTGGACAGCAGTTCGCGAACCACACCGAAAACGATGGGGTCGATCCCACTACGTATTGGGTAATCAATATCGGTGGAGATCTTGATACCCGAACGCTGAGCGGTAGAGGCCGCCAACTGTTTTACCGCCGGCCCCAACCCAACTTGCTCAAGCACTGCCGGATGCAGCTCGAAGGTGGCCTGCCGCAGCCGCTCCGACGCGCTCTGCAGTCCGGCCAACGCGCGTCCGACGCGCTCGTCGCCGGGGGTTACGGCATCCAACTCGATGAGCTCCTGACGCGCGGCCAGCACGTCTTGCAGCGGTCCATCGTGAATGGCTTCCGCAATCCGCCGCTGCAGCACCTCCGAGGCCGTCATCGTCTGGGCAAGCAGTTCCGCCCGCAACGCACTCAGGCCGGCAACCGAACGGGTATGCCGCTCCTCGATGCGAACCACCATCAAGGCCGTGGCGCACAGGAACGCATAGAGCGCGAACCGAAATATTGTCTCGGGCCATCCAATCGCGCGCAGCATCACGGGGTCTCCCAGCACCGCGACTGCGAATCCGACTAGCGTACAGGCCAGCACCACCGCCGCCCGTCGCGTCGACACGTCAAGGCCCACCAGGACCGGCAGCAGGATCATGATCAGCAGCGGATAGATCCCGTCGGTGGACAGCAGCTGAAAGCCCGTCAATATCAAAACGTCGACGGCGGTGAAAGCAAATGGCTCCAACCGGCCCATACTGCGAAAGCGTCGCAAAGCGAAGAATCGCCGGGACGCCGAATACGCTAACAGCAGAGCCCACAATGCAGCGACCGCGTAGACGCCGATCAACACGATTTGCTGTGGCCATTCGGACCGGCTGGTTCCAACGACCATCGCGGCGACCATGAGCCCCACGACACCGATCCGCAATACCGAAGCAATTCGGTAGGAGCGCAACTGGTGCGCCCAACGAACCCGGTCCAGTTCCGCCGAGCTGGTCATTGCCACTAGGACACCGTACTCATGGCGACCGCCCAAACGTCCGAGGTTGCCGTAGCTGGGCACGTCGGAGTGCAAATCAATGTCCAGCGACTGCCAGCGGCTGGTTGCCGACGAGCAGCTAAACTCATCGCCATGGTCGGCGCGCCATGAGCAATCCGCAGCCGGAGAAAGTGCGCGTGGTGGTCGGCGACGACCACCCGTTATTTCGCGAGGGCGTTGTGCGAGCGCTTTCGTTGAGTGGCTCGGTGAACGTGGTCGGCGAGGCCGACGACGGCGCCGCGGCCCTGGAGTTGATCAAGGCCCATTTGCCCGACGTCGCATTGCTGGACTACCGCATGCCCGGCATGGACGGCGCGCAGGTTGCGGCGGCGGTGCGCAGCTACGAGTTGCCAACCCGGGTGCTGCTTATTTCCGCGCACGACGAGCCGGCGATCGTCTACCAGGCACTCCAACAGGGCGCCGCCGGATTCCTGCTCAAGGATTCGACTCGCACCGAGATCGTCAAGGCGGTGCTCGATTGCGCGAAGGGCCGCGACGTGGTGGCGCCCTCGCTGGTCGGGGGCCTCGCCGGGGAGATTCGCCAGCGCGCGGCACCCGTGGCCCCGGTGCTCAGCGCGCGCGAGCGCGAGGTGCTCAATCGCATTGCGTGCGGTCAAAGCATCCCCGCGATCGCAGCCGAGCTATATGTGGCGCCGTCGACGGTAAAGACCCACGTGCAACGGTTGTACGAGAAGCTCGGCGTCAGCGACCGAGCTGCCGCGGTCGCCGAGGCGATGCGGCAGAGGCTGCTCGACTAGCTGGGGCCGCGGCGCGACGGCATGTACCGACCGCGTTGTCCGCGGCCAACGTACATCTAGGCCTCAGAACCGGGTCTTTGGTTGTTGGTGCCAGCCGGATGTTGGTCGGCTGATTGGCCCACCGCCGTTGGGCCGCGCCCTGGCCTTGGCGAACGCCACGGCATCGGCCACCTGTTGGCATGCCGCCCGCTCCTGCTCGTCGAGCCGACCGCGGGTCGTGCCAGCAGCAATCAGCCGCCTTCTCGCGAAGATCAGCGGATCCAGAAACTGCTCGGATCCGGCCAGGTCGCGATAGCCGCCGCGGTCAGATCCAGAGAAATCGGTGGTGCGGTAGGTGATGGCTTGGACCAGCGTGGGGCCGCCACCAGCGCGAGCCCGAACCACCGCGTTGGCCACACAGTCACGGACCGCTTCGACGTCGTTGCCGTCCACCGATACCCCCGGCATTCCGTAGGCCACAGCCCGGCGATAAACCCGAGGCTCGTGCGTGTACCTGTCCAGGTGCACACTTAGGGCACCACGAATGTTTTCGACGAGAATCACCACCGGAAGTTGCCACACGGCCGCTAGGTCCGCGGCCTCGTTGAAGGCATCGGCATCAACATCACAGTCTTGGGTCACGCAGAGTGTGACCCGTCCGGTGTCGCGCAGCCACAGGGCGTAGGCGTGTCCGATAGCCAACAGCGGCGATTGCTTGACCACGCGTATTGCAGCCGGTAGCCCGGCCCGAGGATCGGCAATGTGCGCATCCTCGTCAGCGCCTTCTAGATCGCCTGCGGTCGCACCCAGCATGTCGGCGATCACCGGGCCCAGCGGAGCGTCAGTACCAACGTGTTGGGCATGCGGACGATGGGTGGTGATGATGACATCGCCTTCGCCCAGCGCCGCCGCGGCACCGACACTTACTGCTTCCTGGCCGAAGCCACCCTGCAGCGGCCCGTTGATCAGGCCTTCGATGCGCAACTGCTCCAACGCCATATCGAGCAGTCGCAACACCCACATCCGGCGATACAGCTCCTCCAGCTGATCGACCACGAACGCAGCCAACCCTTCACTGGTACGAGTCACGCGACGGCTCCTTGCTGCTCAACGGACCGCAACTGGCAGCTGCCAGAACACGAGCCAGCGGCAAGCACAAAGCGGCCCCGAAGAAACCAACCGTCACCGTGGTGGCCGCCAGCACTAGGCGCCCACCATTAGCCAGGTTGAAAGCAGCCAGGATAGGCGCGGCCACCGACGACGCCGCGACGGCCATCGACCAGATCCCGTGGTAGCGCCCACCGTGCGCGGGAGGGGCGATCCGGTGCACGATGCCGGCGGCAACCACGAACCAGGCAATCTCGCCCGGCGAGCAGGCAGCCGCGGCCACACTGAAACCGACCGTGGTGCGGGCGAGCCCGGCAGCCGCCATACAAAGAGTCACCCACACTCCCGCGCCGGCCAGAATGTCTGGCCGTGGACCAAGTGCGAGCTGCTTGCTCAGCCACGGCGTCAACAGCGGGGTCACCGCGACAACCGCTAGGGCGTTGATCAACTGCACCCAGCCGTACGCCCCGACACCCAGTCCACTCGCGCTCATCAGCATCGGTACCGCCGCGAAGAAACCCATCAGCGTCGTGAGCGTTGCCAGACCCGAGACGGCCAACAGGACCAGGCGCTTGTCCGAGAGTGCCTGCCGATAGCCAACTTTCGACATGGCGGTGCAAGCTCGAAGGCCGGACTCGGTCCTACGGCACACATCGGCAGGTATACAGCGGCCTGCCAACCCCGCGAAGATCGCACACCCGATGCCATTGATCCAGTACAACACCGGGGTGTCCAACCAGCCCGCGACCACACCGCCGACCCCGCCGGTGATCGCAGCACCGATATTGAGCACCCAACCGTATCGCCAGCCGTCGAGTTGTGCCCGCCGCTGTGGGTCGGCAACCAACTCCGCGATCACCGCACCCAACACCGGACGCGGGGCATCGCAAACCAGGCCGGCGATCATGGCCCCAACCAGCAATCCCGGCACGGTGTGTAGCCCGGCCATCAGCACCAGCACGGCGGCGGCCACCAGCATGGTGGATACCAGCGTCACCCGCGCCCCGACACGGTCCACCAACCACCCACACAGCAGCTGCCCCACCGCCCAACCCAGGCCGTAGGCCGCCACGACCGCGCCGACCGCTCCCGCACCATGTCCTCGTCCAGCCACGTGGTAGGCTAGGAACGGATAGCCGAATCCGGCCGAGCGCACCAGCAAGTTGCCGCCCAGCAGCCAGATCACCGTCGAATAGCGATCCCCGGCCGCTCGAACTTGTCCGTCCCCCGAGCAGCGCTCCGGACCGGTGTAACGCAACCGGTCCTCGCGGGCGATGGCCGCCGCTGTGGTCACTAACTCAAGTTAGGATCGTTGACCTGTGCCGGCGTCCTCCGATCGGCCTGAAACGATGACGAAAGCCCCTTCCCCCGATCGGAGGACACCCGGGGGTGTGGTTGCTGCAGTAACCCCTCCAGCACATTACTTCTGCGGCTCGGGTTCTGCGCCCAGTGCCCATTCTGGGCTCCGATTGTGCTGCTTGCGTGCAACTTTCACCACATTGGTGCCCTCAGCACATCCCCGGGCTCCGCACCGTCAATCCGTCGTCATTGCACTGGGGGTCGGTCGGCGCAGGGCCCGCGCCAACGGCAGGCACAGCGCGGCACCGGCCGACCCCACGACCACCGCGGCCAAGAGATGAGCACCATGAATCGGGCCGTAGGAAGCCATGATTGGCACAACCACCGAAGCAACTACAGGGGTCATCGACCAGATTCCGTGGTAGCGACCGCGGTTGGCCGGCGCAGCGCTGTGGTGCACGATGCTGGCCGCAACCACGAACCGGGCGTCTCACCCGGTGTGCACACGGCCACAGCCACGGTGAAGCCGAGAGCGGTATGCACGGGCACACCCGACCGGCCGGCCAGCAGAAGCCGAGTCCGCCGGTAACTGCGCGACCGATACTGTCGATCCACCCAAACCGCCTCGGGCCGTCTGGTCTCGACCGCGCCATCGCTGACCGACATGCCCGGCGAGGCGACGCAAACTCGCACTCCCCCGAAGGGGCGAATGTGCGATTCTGCGTCTGTTGGTCAACCGAAATCGGAGGTCAAGTGGAGGGGACAATCGCGGTCCCGGGTGGACGCGTCTGGTTCCAGCGGATTGGTGGCGGTCCTGGTCGTCCGCTGCTTGTAGTGCACGGTGGGCCGGGCTTGCCGCACAACTACTTGGCCCCACTGCGACGGTTGTCTGATGAGCGGGAGGTCATCTTCTGGGACCAGCTCGGTTGCGGAAATTCCGCATGTCCGTCAGACGTAGACCTTTGGACGATGAACCGCTCAGTGGCCGAGATGGCAACCGTGGCGGAAGCCCTTGCCCTTACCCGCTTTCACATCTTCAGCCATTCGTGGGGTGGGATGCTGGCACAGCAGTACGTGCTCGACAAGGCGCCTGACGCCGTCAGTCTGACCATCGCGAACAGCACGGCTTCGATACCCGAATTTTCGGCCAGTCTGGTCAGCTTGAAGTCGTGCTTGGACGTGGCAACTCGCTCGGCAATTGACCGTCACGAGGCGGCCGGCACCACCCATTCCGCCGAATACCAGGCCGCGATCAGAACCTGGAACGAGACTTATCTGTGCCGCACCCGCCCCTGGCCCCGGGAACTCACGGAAGCATTCGCCAACATGGGAACCGAGATCTTCGAGACGATGTTTGGGCCCAGCGACTTTCGCATCGTTGGGAATGTTCGAGACTGGGACGTCGTCGACCGGTTGGCCGACATCGCGGTGCCGACCTTGCTGGTGGTGGGCCGTTTCGACGAATGTTCGCCTGAGCACATGCGAGAAATGCAGGGCCGGATTGCGGGCTCGCGATTGGAATTCTTCGAGTCCAGTTCCCACATGCCGTTCATCGAAGAGCCGGCGCGATTCGACCGGGTGATGCGTGAATTCCTTCGGCTGCACGATATTTGATCTCGCCGGGCCACGTCCTGCCCGTCGTCGGCAACCAACCGCGCGAGCCTCGCGCGTGTGCCTGAGTTTATGCCCGGCAAAGGATTTCACCGTGGGGTATCGCCAGCCAACCGTCCGGGGCCGCGGCCCACTCTCGCCACGCCGTGGAGATCTCCTCGAGTTGCGCGGCAGTGGCCAGACCCGAATCCACCAGCTGGTGAGCCAGATCGGATTGCAGAATCCGGTCGGCCCACACTAGGCCCCACCATTCGCGGGCCGAGGCCGTCGCGAAACACCAGACACTGGCCGTCGGCGTGACGTCGTCGAATCCTGCCGCACGGGCCCAGGACAGCAGCCGCCGGCCGGCATCCGGTTCGCCGCCGTTGGCTCGAGCCGCCCGTTCATAAAGGTCCAACCACCGGTCCAGCGCCGGAAGCTTCGGGAACCAGATGAACCCCGAATAGTCGGCATCGCGAGCTGCGACGATGCCGCCTGGTGTACACACCCGCCTCATCTCCTGTAGTGCCCGTACCGGATCGGCGACGTGCTGCAGCACCTGGTGTGCGTGGACGACATCGAACGCGTCGTCAGGGAAGTCGAGCTTATGCACGTCGGAAGTGGTGAACGAAATGTTTGACAGGCGGTGCAGCTGGGCCTCGGCGCGGGCCAGGCTTAAGGCGTCATCGGTTGGCTCGACGCCGGTCACGGATCCCGGCACGACCCGAGCGGCGAGGTCGACGGTGATCGTCCCGGGGCCGCAACCGACGTCGAGCACCGACAACCCCGGCACCAAGTAGGGCAGCAGGTAGCCGGCGGAGTTTTCCGCAGTGCGTCGCCGGTGACTGCGCAGCACCGACTCGTGATATCCGTGCGTATAAATCGCCCGACGTTTGTCGTTCACCGTGCGGTCCCATGGTCGAGGTGTTCGGCTCAAAGCCTACCGCCACTGCGCCCAAATAGTGGACATTTATTTCACTATATGAGACGTCAGTCAACTGGCACTTCGAGAATCGGGCGATCGACGCCGGCGCCGGGGCCGTCGAAATGCCACCACTCACCGGAGTACACCGTCAACCCCCCGGCCTGCATGGCGGCTCGCAGGTGGGCACGGTTGGCCTGGGCCTCAGCACTGACGCCCTGCGTTGCAAACGCTGTCGCCCGCGAAGAAAAGTCGTCGAAGTCGGTGCCCATGTCGGCCAGGCACAATTCGCCGGATCGCCGCACTGATGGGCACTGCCGCTGAGCGCTGGCAAACGTCACATCGACCGAACGCCCCGCCTCATGGCTATGCGCGTACTTGCCCGGCCGCGCCACCCAGGCCGGGTTGGGGACCACATCGAACATCCTGACCTGAACGTCGTGGGGCCGATAGCAGTCCCAGAAGACCAGCACCTGCCCGTGTGGGCGCAGCACCGCCGCGGCGGCCGCGAGACCCTCGGCCATGGACTCGTGCACCAGGCATCTTGCCCCGGGCGGGTACAGCTGTGTGCCGGTGAAATTGTTCGCCGTCGCGTAGCGCAGGTCGATGGCGGCATCGGGAACAACACCGCGAACATCGACCAACCCGGCTGCCCGCGCCGCCTCGCTGACTGGCGGCACAGGACCGGATGGCGTTGTGGTGTTTACCGGCCGGACGGGCCACGAGGTCGCACTCGGCGACTCGGACCAACGGCCGGCCGACACGCGGTCACATGCGCAAGCCCCGCAGATGACGACCAGCCCCACCATGAGCAGACGGAGCCGCCCGATCAGACGCACCCGATCATTGTCGCGGATTGTTGCGCCGCGGGCACATCGACGCGAGTTTGCCGACGCTGATCGCCCTGGCGTTCCCGAAATGAGCACACCCAACCATCGCCCGACCCACCACGGCTGGCACCGCGACTGCTTGGCCCGACGGCGCCTGGACTCGTCACTGCTGGTGCCCTGGCCGCGGCGGCACCGAGACCTCGTCGAGTGGGTCGCCGCTGCACGCTGATGCGACGGAAACGTCGACATGATCGGCATCAGCTACTTCGTTATGACCCAACTCGAGGCGGCGGTCGAGCGACGCTCAAGGCGATCTTCCCGTTGTGGCGACCGCCGACCTCTCGACGGCGCCAACCACCATGGCTTGTTGGGTTCGTCGTTCCTCGCGCCTGCTCGGCCTGACCTCCAAGCGCAGCGACAAGCTTTGGCGCAGTAGACCAGTCCGTCTGGCCCGGCGCGTGCTGACCACCCCTCGACTGCAGACGAGGTTTCAGACAGGCAACGAGGAGGCCGCGGCAACGATGCTGCGGCAACTCATCAGACTGCCGCACAACCTGCACCCTTGGGGTGAGTCATGGCAGGAGGCAGTGAGTGCGACTCGGATACCGCTACACCTTCCAAGTCGACCAGCTCCGACCTGATATGTTCAATAAATCATTATGTTCAATAAAACTGAACGTACGGATATACTGAACGCATGGATCAGATCGGGGCTGACCTCGCTGAGGCCGTCGAGCGTCACCTCACCGAATACGGAGTGCGGGTGCTCGGTGGCCTATCAGCATTGAACTCCGCGCATCCCGAATCACTAGACCTTGAGATCGACGCTCACCCCCTCACGATCACTGCCCTCTACCTTCCTCACCTGTCGGCAACGGCAGCACTGCAGGCCTGGGATACCGCCGGCGCTGGTTCGCCGCTGCTTGTGGTGGGCCCGCGTCTGCATCCGTCGAGCGCTGAAACGCTGCGGGCTCGCGGACTCTGGTACATCGACGGAGCTGGGAACGCTTATTTGCGGCACCAGGGTGGCCTGCTCATCGACGTGCGCGGCCGACGGTCAGCTGTGTCCGCACAACCGGGCACCCTCGGTGACGGACTGCACAGCGATGGACCGCGTAACCCGTTTACCCCCAAGCGCGCGCAGGTTGTCTGCGTACTGCTTGACGCACCGCAACTGGTCGACGCGCCGCTGCGTGCGATCGCCGCGAGCGCCGGCGTCTCGGTCGGTATGGCCAAGGAGACGATGGATACGTTGCGCACTACCGGCTTCTTCGAACACCTCGGCTCCCGCCGCAGGCTGGTGCGCACCGATGAGCTGCTGGACCTGTGGGCGGCTGCCTATCCGGGGGGTCTGGGCCGGGCCAACAAACTCCTGGTCGCCAGTGGTGATATCCACACGTGGTCCGCACCCGACGGACTCGCAGTGGCGGTCAGCGGGGAACAGGCCCTGCCCGACGAAATCCGCAATCCCGAATCACTGATGCTCTACGTCGACACCCCAGCGCCCGGGCTACCCGCCGACCTGCTTATACACAACCGCTGGCACCGCGACCCACACGGCAGCATCGTGATCCGAAAGCTATTCTGGCGCAACCTACCTGACGAGCAACCGGGGTTGGCTCCCACGGCCTTGATCTATGCCGACCTCCTTGCCTCGCGCGAGCCGCGCCAGGTCGAAGTCGCCCACCTCATGAGAAGGCAGGATGAGCGACTCGCCCGATTATGACCCGGTCCTCCTGGCCTGGGTGACACCGATCGTCACAGCACTTGCCGACGTCGTGCCGGCTGAACAGCTGATGCTCGTCGGGGCACAGTGCCGCGATCTACTGCACTGGCGCTTCTGCCGCGGGGTGCCGCCGCGGGCCACCAACGACACCGATATCGCAGGGACCCTGAACAATTGGGACCACTTCGAGGCAATTCGGGCCACCTTCCGCGCCCTGGGCAGCACCGGGCACCGATTCCTGATCGCCGACCGCGCCGTCGATGCCCTCCCGTTCGGCGAGGTGGAGTCGCCCACCGGCACAACCCGCCATCCCCCAGGCAACCAGCTCATGAACGTCCACGGATGCACCGACGCCTACCTGCGTGCCGATGTTCTGCCTCTCCCTGGCGGCCTGACAGTCCACCTTCCCCAACCGCCGAACTATGCGGTCCTCAAACTGCACGCATGGCTCGATCGGTCCGCGGACCACGACTACAAAGACGGCCCAGATCTGGCCTTGGTGGTGCACTGGTACGCCGGCGACCTCGACCGGCTTTACGCCAAACCAGACCAGTGGGCGCTACGCCGTCACGACTTCGACCTACGCACCGCCGCTGCCGCGCTGCTCGGCCACGACATGCGCGCCAGTGTCAGCGCACCGGAGGCCGCCGTGCTGGCGACGCGCGCCACACAGGCCGACCACGACCTGCTGGCCCAGCACTTCGCCGTGGGTCGACCGGGCTAGCCCACCACCACAGCTTCGCGGCGCCCGCTGGTCGAGGCGTTACTCGACCAGCTCACGCCGGGCTCCTAAATGCGAACCGCAATCACAAATGTACGTTCTCAAACGGCGCGTCATACAGAATTGGTTAGGCAGGGTGGTAGTCGGGATCAATGAAGGCCGCCACGAGTTGGATGCAGCAGCAAGTCTTAGCGACTGCGACTGTCGTACGGTGGCGGCTCGCCTGGTTAAGTAAGCCCGAGACTTGGCGCCGGCGAAAGCGGCGGCAGTCTCAGAAGATTCGACGTTCAGTGCAAAAACAACGTCGCTCGACAGTCTGGGATAACCAACGAAAGACATTCGGCGTCGTGATATCCCCGGCACGCCTGACGGCCTGGATAGCGGCCAGTGCGCTGATCCTTCTGACAGGCACCGAGTTGTTCGGGACAGCGCTCTCGTGGGTCAAGCTTTCCCCCATATGGCATGTCTTCTCCTTTGCGGTGGACACCAGACCCATCGCCACGCTGCTTGATTACGCCTCGCATCCAATAGATCCCCGTAGTTACAGCTCGGTTGCGGTGACAGCAGTCGGTGCCGAAGCGACGCTTCTCGCCTTCTTCTTCGCAACGGTGGGCGTCGTGGCGTCAACAGCCCTCAACACGCTGCGCTCGTCGCCGCCGCTGCTGCTTTCCAGTCCTCGGCTAACTACTGGATGCGATCGCTGATCGTCTGCAAGATGACGTTGGCGATCGGCTCTGCCGGTTCAATACCCAACACGCCAACGGATATGAATACCGACGATTTCAGGCGATACACATGACTCCAACCCGCAGCGCCGATCCTCACGGTGGAGGCGTCCGGCCTGTCGAGGATGAAATCGAAGTAGGGGTCATGCAAGCCAGCACATTCTGCCAGCGACGACTCGAGCCGATGGAACACACCGCGCGCCGTACTCGGGTCCGGGTACAGCGCTATCGCCTGGCTAACCGTCTCGACCATGACCGGCCCGCCCGGTCTGAGGTCGTCGGTAACGCCGTGGTAACCCGCGCTACGGAACTCTGACCAGTCGGTTCCGAAGGTGCGATCACTGCTGCCCACCACACGACAGGGGCCCGGAACGTTCGTGTCCGCCTCCGGCGGTTCACGCAAGTCGGTCTGAAAATGTGCGGCGAGCTCCTCATAGTTGGCGATGCGCCGTACGTCTTCGATGCTGACGATCAACGAATCGACCCGCGATGTCGGGGGTGCGGTGCTCGGCTGGGTCGATGTGGCTTGAAACGAGCATGCCGTGGTCGCGATGGCCGCACAGCAGACGATGACGGCCGACTTGGCAGCAGTGGAGCAACACACGACTGATCGCCACACTGGCCAGCGCGCGCCACATGTCCGCTGACGGGTTGAGCTCTTTGGCCTCATTGTCGATAAGCCGGCTTCTGCGGACTGGCGTCCGCGATCGGTCATGCTGGGACTTCGGCGTTGGCCAAGCGGGAAACCGCTCCGCCGACGCCGTTGCCGCCATCGTACGGGCGACTGGCGTTTGCTGCGGCTAATTGACAAGAGTGACGGAAGTGCTAACGCACGCCGCCCTTGACCTTAGGCGGCGTCGCCGGTTGTCTCGTTGCGCGAGGCGCACGAACTTGTCGAATCTGTCGAACGTGCGGGGCCAACGCCCGCCCAAACGACCGCCGAGCCGTGCCGGATCTCCGGCGGCCATCGGATGTTGACGAGTGTCAACTTCGTCTCCCGGTAGGCGCTATATGCGCGTATCGTAACGATGGGCGACAGTCAGATCACACCGGCCAGCTGGGAGGTGTCGGATGTCTTTCGTGATTGCAGCGCCGGACTTGGTGGCGATGGCCACGGAGGATCTTGCAGGCATCGGCGCGTCCCTGACCGCTGCCAATGCGGCGGCCGCCGTCCCGACAAGCGGGCTGTTGGCCGCTGCTGGCGATGAGGTGTCGGCGGCCATCGCGGCGTTGTTTTCCAGCCACGGTCAGCAGTATCAGGCGATGAGCGCGCAGGCGGCGGCGTTTCATGCCCGGTTTGTGCAGGCACTGGCCGGGGCTATGGGCGCCTATGCGGCCGCCGAAGCGGCCAACGCGTCGCCGTTGCAGACCCTCGAGCAGGGCTTGCTAGGCGCCATCAATGCACCCGCCGCCGCGTTGTCGGGCCGACCTTTTATCGGCAACGGCACCAACGGCGCCCCGGGGACCGGGGAGGCCGGTGGGCCTGGAGGCTGGTTGTTGGGCAACGGCGGCAACGGCGGTTCGGGTGCTCCGGGGCAGACCGGGGGTGCCGGGGGTGCCGCCGGGCTGCTGGGCCATGGCGGGACCGGTGGGGCCGGAGGCACCGGCGCCTCGGGTGGCAAAGGCGGCACCGGCGGGTGGCTGTGGGGTAGCGGCGGAGCTGGCGGGGCCGGCGGGTCCGGCGGCGGGTCCGGTGGGGCGGGTGGCAACGCGCTGATGTTCGGCATTGGCGGCAACGGCGGAGCTGGCGGGGCCGCCAGCGGAGTCGGGAACGGCGGGGTCGGCGGCGCCGGTGGAGCCGGCGGCGCGCTGGTAGCCATCGGTGGCGCCGGTGGCGCCGGCGGGGCCGCTACCACTGGAACCGGCGGTGCCGGCGGCGCCGGCAGCAACGCATTGGGGCTGTTCCTTGGCCTGGGCGGGTCCGGCGGTCAGGGCGGCGACTCGGCCATGGGAAGCGGCGGTGCCGGCGGTGCCGGTGGCTCTGGTGGCGCCGCCAGCCCCTTCGGGATCGACATCGGCATCGGCGGTGCCGGCGGGCACGGCGGCGCAGGTACTAACGGCGGTGCCGGCGGCGCCGGCGGTGCCGGCGGTTCCTCGGGCACCGTTTTCGCGCTCGACTTGAGCTGGGGCGGTGCTGGCGGCAATGGTGGCGCAGCTACCACTGGGACCGGCGGGGCCGGCGGCACTGGCGGCTTCGCTGTTGCCCCCGACTTCATCGGGTTCGGCGCGGCCTACGGCGGGGCCGGCGGGCTTGGTGGGGCTGCGACCGGTGCCGGCGGCACCGGCGGGACCGGTGGCGTTGGTGCCGGCGGCTTCGCGGCTCTGGGCGTGGGCGTC